>JAEEGL011018697.1_pt1 | contig 21881 bp, 23 predicted proteins | sample 9134231 | NCBI WGS metagenome assembly JAEEGL01 (sample SAMN16246548, study PRJNA631951) | gut metagenome | biome: gut microbiome; feature: rumen; material: fiber-attached | host: Bos | place: Iran: Karaj | collected 2018-10 | reverse complement strand
TTCATCCTGAGCCAGGATCAAACTCTCTAAATAAATGTTTAATCCAACATCATATGCTGGCTTTGTTTCGTTTCCGAATAAATCTTTAATCTGGAATTTTCGGGTTTGGTTGGTTGTACTATTTTATTTTCAAGGTGCAAATACAGATTTGGAGTTTTAAGCCCCTCCTTTCTGCATTAACGGAGAAGGAGGGATTTGAACCCTCGCGCCGCTATTAACGACCTACTCCCTTTCCAGGGGAGCCCCTTCGGCCAGCTTGGGTACTTCTCCAAGGTCGAAATAAACGGAGAGGATGGGATTCGAACCCATGTGCCCGTGAAGGCAAACGGTTTTCAAGACCGCCTCGTTATGACCACTTCGATACCTCTCCCGGTATGCTAAAAATGCATAAAAAAACAAGCGCACCGAATGTCAGCGCAAGAAGTATTCTAGCAAAACTGCATACACGTGTCAATTACTTTTTTACGGGTCAATCTTCCGAACTCGGCTGAGAACTTATCATCTTTGCCAAAGGCTTCCAGATAAGGAAGAAATATACAAATCCGATCACAGCGGTAACAAACTGTGTAACGGAAAATGTAGTCTGAAATACCGGCATTTTCCCCCTGAGCGGACTTTCCGAAGGAATAAACGTCGGAAGCAGCCACAAAGCGATCGTAAGTCCCATAACGCAACCCTTTGCAAGACTTGACAATACTGCCATCAGGATAGAACGGGGACTGAGCAGCGCTTTCCCGTCCGATATCGCAGGTTTGAAAAGGAAATGCACCATTACAACGAGCACAATGTTACCGAGCATTATAAGAGGTATTATTCCCGGAACCGCACTCATGATCGGTGATGCCGCAATAAGGAAAGCGGTAACGGGAGTGATGATCGCCAGAACCGATCCCCACACCAAACCGGCCGTCATTACAGTCAGGATAATACAAAGATTAACGATCGGGCCCGTTATATACACCGAAAGATTTTTCAGGAACTGACTTGCTATGCATATGGCAAGCATTATCGCAGTGATCGCTATTTGTTTTGTAAGTGTTTGTTTTTCTTCCATAATACTGATCCTCCTCTTGATCAACTTATCCTACAAACTGGAATATACAAAATGCAGCGTAAACAACAAGCAATATGATTCCCTGTATCCTGGAAAGCTTCCCGCGGATGAGCGCCGGGATCGTAACAAAGGCCATAACAAGGAACATTAACGGTATATCTATGATGAACGAGGCCGGGATTCCGGCCAGTTTCTTCTCAACAGGCACCGTAAACGGTGAGAGCGTGCACGACAGTCCCGTGACAAGAAGCAGGTTTAACAGGTTTGCACCGATAACGTTTCCGAGCGAAAGCGCTCCGTAACCCTTTGTAAGCGAAGTAATCGCCGTGACAAGTTCGGGAAGTGATGTTCCGAGAGCCACAAACGTAAGGGCTATTACTGACTCGGGTACTCCGAGAGCCTGTGCTATGAGAGTTCCGTTATCCACAAGGAGCTTTGCACCGACCGCGATCAGCGCTGCACCAACAACCAGCAGTACTATCAGAAGCCATATAGGCCGCTCTTTTGATTTTTCCTCGGGCTGTGTCTCTCCGGCAGGTGTCTTGATCGCCTGTCTGACGGTCAACCCCATATACGCAACAAACATCGTAAGGAGCATTATTCCCGTAAGCCTTGAAAAATACCCCGTAACGTACGCCACCGTACAGTAAAATGCCGCCGCCGCAAAGAAAAAGCATGTCGGCATCACAAGCGTCTTGCGCTCCACCTTCGAAGGTTTTATCGCTATCGTGACGGCCGCCACGAGCGCCGTATTGCATATGATGGATCCGATGGCGTTTCCGTATGCGATCTCTCCGTGTCCCATAACCGCCGAAGATGCGGATACCATCGTCTCCGGAAGTGTGGTTCCTATAGATACCACCGTGGCTCCGACAAGTATCTGCGGCATATTGAACTTTTCGGCTATGCCCGCAGCTCCCTCGACAAACCAGTCGCCGCCCTTTATAAGGCACACTAAACCAACCATGAATAACAATACAGGTACGAGCATCACTCAATCCTCCCTGATCCGGTCCGGTTTCTTTGTGATAAGTAGAATTTTACCAGTTCGATATCATCCGGTCCGGTAACTTTTATATTTTTTCGGTCTCCCTCGACAAGCTTAACCCTCGTGCTGGAAAACAACTCAATAACCATCGCATCATCCGTGACAAGAACACCTTTTTCAAGAAGAATCTTCTCGGATTCGATGAGCCTGCCGTATGCTCCGTATATCTCGTAAAAATCAAATACCTGGGGTGTCTGAACCATCCATACAAGGTCACGTCTCGGCGTTTCGGTCGTAAATCCCGCATTATCGGCCATCTTTACGGTATCGTTTGCGGGAACGGCCACTATAGCCGCGCGATCCTTAACAGCCGCTTCATAGGCCCTCATGATTATCTCTTCATTTACCATGGGCCTTGCTCCGTCATGGATGAACACTATTTCGCACGGTTCGCGCTTATCACCCTCCGCAATGCATCTGAGCATTTTCAGCGCATTGTACACTGAGTGATATCTCTGAAGACCACCGGCAACGATCCCTTTTACCTTGGAGAAACCGTACTTTTCCACAATTTCCGTGTTGCATCGTTCCTCATCGCCTTCAGGGCATACAAGCACTATCTCATCGACAAAACTGTCCTCGAATGCCTTCAGACTGTACCAGATCAGCGGGTATCCTTCCACTTCCATATACTGCTTGGGAACAGCGGAACCCATCCGCGTCCCCCTGCCGCCGGCAAGGATTATCGCTGCAGTTCTTTTCTCCATACGCACCTCACAAACTCAGATTGGGGATGGCATTTAATGAATAATCCGCAAAATTCTCCTTCAGATACTCATAATATGCGCTCACACCGATCATTGCCGCGTTATCCGTGCAGTATATCGGCGAGGGACAATAGAATCTGACACCTTCCCTCTCGCACGCATCCGCTATGCTCTTTCTCAGTGCCGAATTGCTCGCAACTCCGCCCGCAAGGGCAAAATCACGTACGTTGTATCTCTTTATCGCCATAACGGCATGTTCCGTCAGAACATCCGTGACCGCCTTCTGAAAAGATGCCGCAAGATCATCTCTTACGACCTTCTCGCCTTTCATCTCGGCATGATTGATGTAATTAAGGACAGCGCTCTTTAGCCCCGAAAAGCTGAAATCATACTCGCTGTCATCGACTTTGGCCTTGGGAAACGGTATGGCATCAGGATTTCCGTTTTTTGCGGCTGCGTCTATCTTCGGGCCTCCCGGATATCCGAGACCTATCGCGCGGGCGACTTTGTCGAATGCCTCTCCGGCCGCGTCATCCCTCGTCCTTCCTATCACCTCATACTCCCCGTAATCCTTAACATTCACAAGGTGTGTGTGTCCGCCGGATACTACAAGCGACATAAACGGGGGCGTAAGATCCTCATGCTCTATAAAATTGGCGCATATATGGCCTTCGATATGATGGACTCCGATCAGCGGCAGTCCCGTCGCAAAAGCGATCGCCTTGGCTTCGGCGACTCCGACAAGAAGCGGCCCCACAAGCCCGGGACCGTATGTCACGGCTATCGCATCAAGATCCGAAAGCGTACATCCGGCTTCGCGAAGCGCGGCCTCTATCACGGGATTGATCTTTTCGATATGCTTTCTTGAAGCGATCTCGGGAACAACCCCGCCGTAAAGCGTATGAAGGTCTATCTGGGAATATATGATATTTGAAAGGACCGTGCGTCCGTTTTTTACAACAGCGGCAGCCGTCTCATCACATGAGCTTTCTATAGCCAGGATCTTTACATCAGTCATTACCGTCCCCCGGCTTTACAAGCTCCCATCCGAGTATCTTCCAATGTCCCTTTTCGTCTTTTCTCATAATGAAGTGTTCCTGGACGGGCGCAACATTCGTTCCCATCCTGATCGAATATATGCAGTACAGCTGGGCCCACTCGCGTCCGCCGTACGAGTATTCCTGGACATCGGTGCTGCTTGAGACCGAATAACTGGAGATGACCTTTTTGTCTTTCTTCCACGTATCAATATCAAACTTGAGGGCCATTAAGTATTCATCATCGGTCTGATTGGCCAAGAGCTCGTCGTCAAAAAGCTCTCTCGAGAACTTGGCAAGTCTCGCGAGTTCCTCATCCGTGTATTCTTCTCCGTAGAAGCATCTTGTGATCTCGCTGTAAAGCTTGAGAACTTCCTTCGGTGTCGGGGGATAATTCGTCTCGAGATTTCGAGACAGGATCTCCTGTACAGCCGTCATCTGCTGCACTTTTCCGTCCTCAATGACCTTGGAACGGTTAGAGACATAGAAAAACAGGCTCACGATCGCGATCGCGAACACAACGAACACTATGAGTATTCTTGCGGGATTCCTGCGTTTCATTCCTCGGGTCAATCCTCAAACATAAGATCTATACTTCGGCCGTCCTTGGCCACATGGGTATTTTTAAATATCTTTCGCACTTCCTTCTCGAATTCCTTCGGATAGGAAAGTGAGGGCGAATAATGCGTCAGCCACATCTCCTTCGGCTCCGGATCGGCTTTCGCCGCAAGGCGGGCCGCCTCGTAGAAAGTCATATGACGGTGTTCTTTGGCCTTCTCCTCCATGCCCGGCTCGCCGTACATCCCTTCACACACGAAAAGATCGGCTCCCGAGGCCATCTCGGATATTACCGGTACCGGTCTCGAATCGGTACAGTATGTAACTTTGAGCCCTTTTCTGGCAGGTCCGATGACCATGTCCGGAGTATATGTCATGCCGCCTTCCGTGATCGTCTCGCCCTTTTGCAGGCGGTTCCAGTACGGCAGCGGTATTGCAAGCTCTTTGGCCTTATCGGCATCAAACCTTCCCGTACGCGGTATCCTGAGCGTATAACCGTAACACGTAACGTTATGGCTTACCTTAAATGCCTCAATCTCGTACCCTTCGAACTCAAATACCTGTCTTTGCTCTTCTATCTCAAGAAACTTCAGCTCAAACGGAAGTTCCGGCGCGATCGTCTTCAGGGCGCTTACAACCCTTACAAGGCCTTTGGGCCCTATCATCGTTATAGGCTCGGTCCTTTCGGAATTGCCTATCGAAAGAAGCAGGCCCGGCAGACCGCTTATATGATCCGCATGGTAATGAGTGAAACAGATGACATCGATGGGGTTCGGGCTCCAGCCCTTTTCCTTCATTGCGATCTGGGTTCCCTCGCCGCAGTCTATGAGTATGTTGCTGCCGTTGTATCGCATCATCAGCGACGTCAGCCATCTGTACGGAAGCGGCATCATACCGCCGGTTCCGAGCAAGCAAACATCAAGCATTAAGTGTCACCTGTTATGTATCATACGTTATTTATATCGATCCGTTTCGATTCCCGATCACTGTCTCAACCAGTAGATAACGGCATCTTCCGTCGGGTTACGGTAGAAGCCCGGGCGTATCCCCTCGCTCTCAAACCCCAGGCCCTCATACAGCTTTATGGCAGGCTCGTTTCCGGCTCTCACCTCAAGGGTAAAATCACTTGCCCCCAATTCTCTTCCCACTTCAAGAAGGTCTGTGAGCATCTGTCTGGCGATACCCCTTCCCCTGTATCCGGGTAATATCATAACATTTGTTATCTCGCCTGTTCCGACTATGTTCCTGACTCCTGCGGCGCCGACTATCTCTTCTTTGTCATCCGTCGCTTCCACCGCCACGACATACCCGGCCTCAGGCAGTTCAAATGTTTCCCGATAGACCTTTTCCGACCACGGATCTGCAAAGATCATCTTCTCGATCTGAGCTACCCGGGTAATATCGGATTCAACCATTCTTCTTATTCTGATCATTTTGTTCGGCCTGAGACGGTCTGAGGTAATCCGGCTTGTGCTCCGCCGCGCTTACCGTCTTTCCTTCTTTGAAATACGAAACAGCCAGTTGTGCGACCGCTCCGGCTCTCTGGCGGTTCATATGAAACGGGGCAAATCTGTACGGTACGGTCATCGTCTTTTCTATCTTATCCCTGTAAACGGGTACTCCGTCCCCCAGGAACGTGACCGGCCGGTCGTATTCTTCAAGCATTTTGACTACATTTACGATATCTTCGGCAAACCGCTCGCGGATCACGGTAAGGTTATTATCTTCGTCGAACGAATAAAATCCCGTATATACCTGATCCCGCCTTGCATCCATGATCGGACAAACCAGATCCCGGGTGCCCCACATATTCATTGCGAGCGCATCTACGGTCGGAACTTCGATCACCGGCTTATCAAGCGCCAGAGCCAGGCCTTTGGCGGTTGCCGATCCGATTCGCAGGCCCGTAAAAGATCCGGGCCCCGCAGCCACGGCAACAGCGTCCACCGTCGCAAGGTCCAGTTCCGTCATCCTCTTTATCTCGTCAAGCATGGGAAGAAGCGTCTGGGAATGTGTTTTTTTATGATTGACCGTGTATTCGGCTATAAGCGTGTCTTCGGAAGCGATCGCAACCGTAGCTACAAGTCCCGACGAATCAATTGCTATGATCTTCAACTCCGGATATCCTTGTCAATTGTTATTTTTCTGTAATCAGGACCCTTTGCCGGATCCTTTGTGATGCTGATCCTCAGCGTTTCAGCGGGAAGGATCGGCTCCACCAGATCGGCCCACTCCATTACCGAGACTCCGTCGCCGTAGAAGTAATCCTCATACCCGATCTCGTCCATCTCGGAAATATCCCCGATCCTGTAAACATCAAAGTGATAAAGCGGTAATCTCCCGCTCTCATATATCTGTACAAACGTGTATGTGGGGCTTGTGATCGGCTCTTCGATCCCGAGTCCCTTTGCAAATCCCTTTGTAAAGGCGGTCTTACCGACCCCGAGATCTCCCGTAAGAGCTATGATATCGCCTTTTTTCGCCTTGGCGGCAAGTTCTTCGGCCAACTCATATGTGTCTTTTTTACTGTAGGATTCTTTTATCACCTTATATTCACCTGCTTGGGGTCCATATGGGTACTTATGATCCGGATTACGGCATCTCTCTTGTCTCCCATATCCTCTTTAGGGAATATGCAGGCATTGATCCTGTTCGTGTAAACGATCACGGAACGGCTCGTCGATACAGCCTTGTAAATACGGTTCCACTCTAGGCTTTCCGTGTTGTCTCCGCTCTTAACGCTGATCCCGTTATCATCGACCGTATAATGGAGCGGTTCTTTGAATGCCTCATTGCTTTTTACCTGCCTTCTCGCCCTGTAATAGAGCGCCACGGGCTGGTACAGCACGGTGATAACACCGAGGATCAGGTGAAACCACTGTCCGTAAACGAAAAATCCCACTATCAGCAATATTCCGAGAAGCTCACCCACAATCCCGGCAAATGAAGTGAATGCATGGCGCATCATATAGTCATACATCTTGCCCGTTGTCATCTTAACGTCAAATTCCGCACTCATATGTCACCCCGAAGATCCTTGTAGAACTCCACCATTGCCATCGACTGATAAGGTGCCACCCACAGGAAAGCTATCCCGAGGCTTAATAGCGCCAGTAACCAGTATCCCAAAAAAGACAGCGTCATGTAGAAATACCTGAATTTGTTACCCTTCATCATTGATACGCTCTCGCTTATTATTTCCGAAACGTTCTTTTCGGGTTCTTCAAGATATATGAGGAAGGACATTGAAAGCATCAGGTCGACCACATAAGAGACCGCTATCCCCGCAATATATAACACTACCCAGAGCAGAAATCTCTTCCCGTCAAAAAGACCGCTTTCTCCCGACCCTGACGTCTTTCCCGAAACTATTGTTGCCGGAAGGAGAAGAATGAACTGTATTCCCGTCATTATAAGGCTGACGATTATCACTTTGTCGGGATGATTGCGAAACGCAAAGAACAGATCCGAAATAACGGCCCTCTCCCCTTTCGAGATCTTAAGCATTATCCCTATATAACCTACACTGAAGACCATCGTGAGAGTTGCGATCACCATTCCGAAGACCTGTGACAATATCTGTCCCCATAAACCGGGTCCGAAATAACCGATATAGCCGTTCTTCGCAGTTCCTATAGCGGTAGCTGACGAGATTAACATTGCTATTGCATAGATAAGTACAAAAAGAAGGGCAAAGGAACCGGTGGCTATTCCGTAATTGCCAAGTAACTGATCCTTTGCCTTTGCCTTCAAATCAGATATCGATGTTCTGTTCATCAGAAAAAATACTCCTAAACCGTAGTATATTAACCCGCAAGATCGACACTCTGCCCTACGAGTCCGAGGGCATCGTTAGCTTTTTTGTTCTGTGTGTACGGGTTCTTCTCGTTGTTGTATTTGATCATTGTCGTCGTTGTGCCGCCCGATACGTATGTTCTTCCGCACTCGGGACATACCGCCGTATGTATTGCAACAGACGCATTTATGACCTTACCGCCATCCTGGGCAGCCTTGGAATAAGCATTTGCCACGTGCTCCTGCTCATGTCCGCGAACCCTTGCGGCTGCAGCTTCCGGAGAGATGTGCTGTGCGGTCTTGAATGATACGTTCTCATCGGACCCGTCCTGATACTTTCTCTCCTTGCATGTCTGACATTCCGCAGGCGAGGACCTGCGTCCGGGAGCGACTTTGGTGGATTCGCCGGGATTCTTGATGACCTCGGCTTTGCCCGCATCGGAAGTGCCGCCTGCTGCAAAAGCGCCTGCCGCATATCCGCCGTATATAAAACCTGAAAACGGTGAGTTACCGTATCCGCTTATACCGATCATAGGCCACCTCCTTCTTAAAGGTTCCCCTCTTCCAAAGCTTTTCTGAGCTGATCATACGCTTCATCTCCGTATATCTGTCTGAACAGCTCCTCGTCCTGATCGAGCGATTGCTCCATCGCTTCCCTGAAGTTCTCGCGGAACTTGGGATTCGTCTTGTACATAAAGATCGGAAATGCGATCGTAAACGCTATCAGTATAACCGAGACCGCCATTCCCACTACAGAGAGGATCAGTCCGGTCCTGGCCCTGGGCCTGAGTGCCTTTTCCGCTCCCTTGGAGAGCAAAGCCAGTACTATACCTATCGCCGAAAACACGAACGGACAACAGCAAAGCGTTGAAACAAGTGATATTATCCCAAGTACAAGGGATGCTGTGGCAAGCCTGTCGGCTGCCTTTTCTCGGTCATTGTATTGCGGTGTTTCAAATTCCATTTCTTACTTGCCAATCCTGTCTTTCGACATAGTTATAGTTACTAGCATTATACCACAAAAAAAACCGATGCAACACAAAAAGACGGGATAACTCCCGTCTTTTTGAACAGTTCTGACTTCTAGTCTTCCAATCCGAACATATCGTGTATCACATTCATTGCCTTTTCGACTTCCTTCTCATCGATAAGGACCGTTACCCTTATCTCCGAAGTAGATATCATACGGATGTTGATGTTTGCGTTATACAGGCACTCGAACATCTTCGATGCAACACCGGGATTGCTCATCATTCCGGCTCCGACGATCGAAACCTTGGCAACCTGCGAATTCGTGTTGATATCCTGCATGTTGAGCGTGTCCTTGATATTCTCGAGGGCATCGAGCGCATCTTTTTCCATATCCCTGGGGATCGTGAAGGTGATATCCTTCGTATTGTCACGTCCTATCGACTGAAGGATCATATCAACGTTGATGTTTGCCTTGGCAAGAGCATCAAACAGTCTGAACGCAACACCGGGCCGGTCCTCAAGGCCCACAACTGATATCCTCGTGACATTTTTATCGGCGGCAACGCCGGAAACAAGCATTCTCTCCACTTTAACAACCTCCTTAATAACGGTACCCTCAGCCTCTGACATGCTGGAGCGCACTACAAGTTTAACGCCGTATTTTCTCGCAAGTTCAACGGAACGGTTATGAAGCACTCCCGCGCCGAGTGTTGCAAGATCGAGCATCTCATCATATGTGATCTCTTTGAGCTTTCTTGCATTCTTGACGACCCTGGGATCAGCTGTATATACGCCTTCAACGTCCGTGAATATCTCACATTTGTCCGCATGAAGCGCAGCCGCCAGTGCAACGGCGGTCGTATCCGACCCTCCGCGCCCTAAAGTCGTATAATCATCATATTTATTGACACCCTGGAATCCCGTGATTATGACGATCTTCTTGAGATCGAGCTCATTACGGATCCTCTCGGTATCTATCCTTTTCAGTCTTGCGTTTCCGTACACGCTTGTTGTGTGCATCGCAACCTGATAAGCATTCAGTGATACACACGGAACCCCCAAAAGGTCCATCGCCATCGCCATCATAGCGACACTGACCTGTTCACCCGTGGTCATGAGCATATCAAGCTCACGGCGCGGAGGATTGGGATTGATATCCTTTGCCATGTCAATGAGAACATCCGTCTGCTTTCCCATCGCTGACAGAACCACAACCACATCATTTCCCGCTTTGTAATCGGCAATACACCGCTTCGCGACGTTCATGATGCGTTCTTTGTCGGCAACCGATGTGCCGCCGAACTTTTTAACAACCAGCATTTCTTCTCTCCTCGTAATGATTTATAAACACTCCCGAATCAGATCCTGCTCTCAAGCCTGATGCTCGAGATGACCTGCGGGACATTCTTCAAATGTACGTCAAACGATTTTTCCGTAAGGGATCCGGTTATGAATCCGAACTCTCCGGTAACGTCCTCCGGCTCAATACATTCAACCGTACCGAACTCCTTTGCGATCACGTCTTCCGATGCCGTGCGATCTCCCGACACGCGGACGAAGAACCGTCTTGTCGCATTCTCGATGCCCGTAAGTGCAAGATCCTCTTCGGACCAGAATGTGTAAATATGCTTGTCTATATGCTTTGCAGCATCAACGATATCGGCTACAACCGCACATGCCGTCGGAAGCTTTCCTGCACCGCTTCCGTAGAACATCACATCGCCTATATGGCTTCCCTTGACAAATATCGCATTGTAAACGCCGCTTACGCTGTATAGCGGATGCGAGGCGCTTACAAAGAACGGTGCTACCATCGCATAATAATTCCCGTCCTCGAACGTGCTCTGAGCAAGAAGCTTGATCGCACAGTTCATCTTCTTCGCGTATTTTATATCCGTTGCGGTTATCTTCGATATACCTTCAGTGTATATATTCTCGTAATTAACGTTCTTACCGAATGCAAGCGACGAGAGGATGGCTATCTTCCTGCAGGCATCGTAACCCTCGATATCGGCTTCGGGATTGCGCTCGGCGTATCCGAGTTCCTGCGCGGTCTTGAGGGCTTTGTCAAACTCCCAGCCTTCATTTGCCATCTGTGTAAGGATATAGTTGGTCGTTCCGTTAAGTATACCCTTTATCTCAAGTATCCTGTCGGCCGTAAGCGACGAATTGATCGGACGGATTACCGGAATGGCCCCACCGACGCTCGCCTCAAACAGGAAGTTCACATTGTGCTCTCTTGCGATCGCGATAAGCTCGGGACCGTGCTTCGCTACAAGTTCCTTGTTCGACGTACACACACTCTTGCCCGCAAGAAGGCTCTTCCTGACAAACGTGTATGCCGGCTCGACTCCGCCCATAACCTCAACAACTATCTTCACTTCCGGATCATTAAGGATCGTATCGAAATCGTGCACGAGGATCTTTTCCACCGGGTCCCCGGGAAAATCACGCAGATCCAGCACATACTTGATCCTTATATTATCACCCGACTTGAGGTCTATGGCATCATTGTTCTCGTCTATCACCTCGACCACGCCGGACCCTACCGTACCGTAGCCCAGGACTGCTATATTGATCATTTATCTCCTCCGTTTGCTATCCACTTGAGATAAGCGTTTATGAACGGATCCAGGTACCCGTCAAGTACCGCGTCCGCCTGTGCGACTTCCTGATTTGTTCTTGTATCTTTTACCATCGTATAGGGCTGAAGTACATATGACCTGATCTGGCTGCCCCATGCGATATCCTTGACCTCTCCGCGGATGTCGGAAAGCTTCTCGGCATTCTCTTCCTTCTTCAGAAGATACAGCTTTGCTTTGAGCATCTGCATGGCCTTGTCCTTGTTCTGGAACTGGCTTCTCTCGTTCTGGCACTGAACAACGATACCCGTAGGTATATGCGTTATCCTGATCGCGGAACTGGTCTTGTTAATATGCTGCCCGCCGGCTCCCGAGGAACGGTATGTATCTATTCTCAGATCGTCCTCGTTGATGTCGACATCAAGATCTTCTTCTATGTCTGGCATAACGTCAAGCGACACAAAACTTGTCTGGCGCTTGCCCTGCGCATTGAAAGGCGATATACGCACGAGCCTGTGCACACCTTTTTCACCTTTCAGGTATCCGTAAGCGTTTGTTCCGTTTATCTGGAACGTGACCGATTTGATGCCCGCTTCATCTCCGTCGAGCATATCCAAAACGTCTACCGAAAATCCCTTCTTCTCGGCGTACCGGCTGTACATCCTGAAGAGCATTCCGGCCCAGTCACAGCTCTCGGTACCTCCCGCACCTGCATTAAGTCGAAGGATCGCATTGTTATGATCGTACTCTCCCGACAGAAGTGTGCTGATACGAAGATTGTCGAGCTTCTCGGTAAATTCGGAAAACTCGGCCTGTATATCGGGGATCAGCGCTTCATCGTTTTCCTCGTATGCCATCGCGATAAGCTCGCCTATGTCCGAATGCTGGGTCTTGAGCTCGTTTATCGAACTTACCGTATCCTCAAGATCTTTTAGCTCTTTAGACATCCTCTGGGCTCTCTCGTTATCGTCCCAGAAAGTGGGAACTTCCATCTCGCGGCGAAGTTCTTCTATACGCTGCTCCTTGTCGTTCACCCCGAGGCTTGACTCAAGCTCGGCAAGAGGTTCGGCAAGGTTTCCTAATTCAACTTTTATCTGATCGAGTTCTACCATTTATTTCCTGCCGCAACACTGTTTGTATTTTTTGCCCGAACCGCACGGACACGGATCGTTCGGGTACACCTTGTCGGCATCGCGCTTCACGCTCTTCTTGGGACCGCTGTCATCCTTGTTCGTTCCGGTGATCTTGGCAACTTCCTCACGCTCAACCTTCTGCTCCACACGGATATGGAAGAGTACTCTGACAGTCTCCTCGCTAATCGCATCCGTCATTGCGTTGAACATGTCGTAACCCGTCATCTTATACTCAACAAGCGGGTCTCTCTGACCGTAAGCCTGCAGACCTATACCCTGACGGAGCTGGTCCATATCGTCGATATGATCCATCCATTTTCTGTCTATGACTTTAAGAAGGATAACGCGCTCTATCTCACGGATCTGCTCGGGTGACGGGAACTCCGCCTCCTTGGTCTCGTAGATCTTGACAACCTCTTCCTTGAGCTTATGAATGAGCTGTTCCTTCTTCATATTCCTGATATCGGGAGTCTTGATCTCCTCAACGGGAACGGTTGCTCGAAGATGCTGATTGAGTTCGGCAAGATCCCAATCCTCGGGATTCGATACATCGCCGATACACATCTCAACCGTGTTCTCCACGAACTCTGTAGCCATCTTGAATATGACGTCACGCATGCTCTCTCCGTCAAGCACGCGTCTTCTCTCGGCATAGATGATCTCTCTCTGCTCGTTCATTACCTGATCGTACTCAAGCAGGTTCTTTCTGACACCGAAGTTGTTTCCTTCTATCCTCTTCTGTGCTTTCTCTATGGCACTCGTAAGCATCGAATGTTCGATCTGCTCGTTCTCGGGAACGCCGAGAGCATTGAATATGTTCATGAGCCTGTCGGAACCGAACAGTCTCATCAGATCGTCCTCAAGCGAAATAAAGAATCTTGATTCACCGGGATCTCCCTGACGACCGGAACGGCCTCGCAGCTGATTATCTATACGTCTTGATTCATGACGCTCGGTACCTATGATCTTCAGACCGCCTGCTGCCCTAGACTCCTCGTCAAGCTTGATATCGGTACCACGGCCGGCCATGTTCGTTGCAATGGTAACTGCACCGTGAACACCCGCCTCGGCAACGATAGCCGCCTCAAGCTCATGGAACTTCGCATTCAGGACTTTGTGCTCTATTCCTCTCTTCGTCAGGAGCTTTGACAGTTCCTCCGAAGCTTCTATCGTTATCGTACCTACAAGGATCGGCTGCCCTGTCTTGTGGGCTTCCTCGATCTCATTGCAGATTGCGAACAGTTTCTCTTTTCTCGTCTTGTATACCGCATCCTGAAGATCGATCCTGGCGATCGGCTTGTTTGTCGGTATCTCGATAACGTCCATTCCGTAAATGTCACGGAATTCCTTTTCCTCGGTAAGAGCCGTACCGGTCATACCGCATTTCTTCTCGAATTTGTTGAAGAAGTTCTGGAACGTGATCGTTGCGAGCGTCTTACTCTCGCGCTTGACCTTGACATGCTCCTTCGCTTCTATCGCCTGATGAAGACCGTCCGAATAACGTCTTCCCGGCATGATTCGTCCGGTGAACTCATCGACTATCAGAACCTCATCATCCTTCACAACGTAGTCCTGATCCCTGAACATAAGGTTGTGCGCACGAAGTGCAAGGATAACGTTATTCTGGATCTCAACGTTCTCCGAATCGGCAAGGTTCTCTATCTGGAAGAACTTCTCGACCTTTGCAACACCCTGTGCGGTAAGCGTAACGAACTTGTCTTTTTCGTTAACTATAAAATCACCTGTCTCTTCTCTCTCGATACCCATGATGGCATCCATCTTGGACAGGTCTTCCATATCCTCGCCTCGCTTCAGCTGGCGGGCCAGGACATCACAGACTTCATAGAGCTTCGTGGATTTACCGCTCTGACCTGAAATAATAAGCGGTGTACGGGCTTCGTCGATAAGGACGGAGTCGACCTCATCGATGATTGCATATGCAAGCTCGCGCAGAACGAGCTGCTCTTTATAAATGACCATGTTGTCACGAAGATAATCGAATCCGAGTTCGTTGTTCGTGACATATGTGATATCGCAGTTATATGCGGCACGTCTTTCTTCGGGCTTCATGGAGTTGAGCACCACTCCGACCGTAAGCCCCAGGAATTCATGAACCTGTCCCATCCACTCGGCATCACGGTTTGCCAGGTAATCGTTGACGGTAACGACATGAACACCGCGACCCGTAAGTGCATTAAGGTATGCGGGAAGCGTTGCCACGAGCGTCTTACCTTCACCTGTCCTCATCTCGGCGATACGTCCCTGGTGAAGGATGATTCCACCGATGAGCTGAACCGGATAATGCTCCATGTCTAGAACACGCCTTGCGGCTTCACGTACCGTCGCATAGGCTTCGGGAAGAAGGCTGTCGAGGCTCTCCCCGTCACTGTATCTCTTCTTGTACTCTATCGTGAGTGCTCGAAGCTGTGAATCGGACAGTTCCATCATCTTCGGACGAAGTGACTCTATCTTCTCCACAAGCGGCATCACAAGCTTGACTTCACGTTCACTGTGAGTGCCGAATATCTTTTCTATAATGTTCATTTATAAAAACTCCTTGAGCCTGTTACTGTGTTCTTTTAAGGATGAAATGCAGTTCGGATGAGAACTCGCTCTTATCCATTACCTGCTGAAGCTCATCCATGAGCGGTACAAACTTCTCCGAGAAATACTTTGAGAATTCCACATTGTTGTTCTTCTGCATAGACACCATAAGGAATCTGTACAGATCATTGATATCGGAACCGAACCGCCATTCGTATGCTATCTCAAATCCCATGCGCTGTGCCATCTTTTCGACCGAATCGTTTGTAAACAGATGGGTATGGGTACCTCCGGTATGACGGTTGTAACCGTTTGCAAAAGCAACCTCGAAACAGCTTGAGAACGAGAACATGGGAACCGATGCGAACAGGTATTTAATATTCTGATTACCCCTTATCGCTTCGATATTCTCATCGAGGTGAACGAGATGTTCCAGAACACCTATTGCGGTGATCACGTTTGCATCGGTTTTCTTTATGTAGTCAATCGAATCGGTCAGTCCCACATGCGTGAGGATCTCTTCTTCATTGACCGAATTGCCGTACGCAACTTCACTGTCGGACACATCGATCCCGACCGCTTTCATACCAAGCTCTCTTACCGCTGAGACAAAGTATCCGCATCCGGCACCTATATCAAGGATGTTAACATCCTCCGCCGTTATCCCTTCGTGCTTAAGACAGTCACGAAGGTATTCGGCCTTGGGCGCGTATATCATGTCGCGCCTTCTTAAATAACTCTCTTTATCCGCAGCACTGTAGTTCTTGGAGTAATCGTCCTCAACGTAGACCTTGCTCGCAAAATCATCCGTGTCTTCGCACTCGCTGTTTAAGTGTCCGCAGTTCTCACACTCGATATAACCGATCCGGTGGCTCGTATATAACGGCTTTCCGAGTTCGCGGCCGCATATCTTGCACCTTGTGCGCTTCGGCTGCATCAGAAGCACATCCGCCATGCCGTCGGCCATGTCGAGCATTCCGTCATTGTTATCAAAGAAACTTGTCTTTAAAGTGTTCAGGTCACCGAAAGGTTTACTGTATTTCTTCTTGATACTCATAGTCGCATGCCCTCTTTGGGATCACTAGAACCCCATCTCTTCAAACCACTTGAGCCCTTCGAAATGGGTAGGGAAGTAACGATTTTCGGTACGGGGAGTATTACTCATCTGTTTGTGCTTGTATGACTGTACCGAAACCTCATAGGAATTGCCCTCTATATACGCGATGTACTTACATCCGCATGCCTCGAGGTTACGGTGAAGCTCCACATACTGAATGCTTCCTTTGGGGCTTACCTGCTCAAGTTCCTCGATAAAAGCCATATAAACGAAACCTTTGTCGTCATGCCATTCCTCCGACATTTCTACAATGGTCTCGTAAAGCCATGCGATCTCATGCGCATGGGCAACACCCGTTCCTTTGGAATAAACGATCCTTCTGCCGTCATCGGCCGTCCAGACCTTAAAACAACCCACTTCCTTTTCCATGTGTAACCCTTTCAGATTTAATACGGCTGTGCCGCCTCTTCCTTGTTCATAACACGAAGACCGCCCTGAGCAAGTGCCAGAAGCTCGTCTTCGCCGGGATATACGGTAAACGGTGCGATCCACTCGCATTTTTCCTTAAGGCCCGCAACGACAGCCTTGTCATATGCGATACCGCCGGTAACGATTATCTGATCAACCTTGCCTTCAAGCACGCATGCCATAGAACCGATATCCTTGGACATCTGAAGGATGAACGCATCCCTGTATTCCTTGGCCTTGGCATCACCTTCTTCGACCATCCTGTCAACGTCACGCATATCGTTCGTGCCGAGGTATGCGTTGAATCCGCCTTCGCCGACAAGCATCTTGTATACTTCCTTCTCGGTATACTTGCCCGAGAAGCACATTTTTACAAGAGCTCCGGGAGGCACTGCACCCGCACGTTCAGGTGAGAATGCTCCGTCACCATCAAGAGCATTGAATATGTCAATTACTTTTCCGTTCTTATGAGGTCCTACCGAACATCCGCCGCCCATGTGAACAACGATGAGGTTAAGATCCTCGTACTTCTTACCGGCCTCTTTTGCGTAACGCTTTGCAACGGCCTTCTGATTAAGAGCATGGAACTTGCTCACTCTCGGAAGAGCGGGACATCCCGAATATCTTGCGATATCCATCATCTCGTCAACAACAACCGGGTCAACGATATACGAAGGGATCGACAGGCTGTCACCTATCTCTCTTGCAAGGATACCGCCGAGATTTGATGCATGCTGTCCCTGTACACCGACCTTAAGGTCTTCGAGAAGAGCATCCGTAACCTCATATGTTCCTCCGGGGATCGGCTTTAACATACCGCCGCGGCCAACGACGAAATCAAGTGTGGAAATGTCGAAGTTCTTCTCCTTAAGGAAATTAAGAATGATGTTCTTTCTGAAATCCTTCTGGGCGAAGATCGACTCGTACGAATTGATCTCTTCGGTTGTATGTCTGAGCGTCTCGTCAAACATAAGGCTCTCGTTATCGAATATACCGATCTTTGTCGATGTGGAACCCGGATTGATTATAAGACTCTTTAATCCCATATTGTTCTCCTTACTGAAAACTAACCAGCACCGGAATGTGCACCGTTTGATCAAAAGCCTTGGAGCACGTTGTTACTTGACGAGGTATTTACGAGTCTAGTAACGTGACGTGCGGAAACGGAGCGAAAGCGCCTTTTGAGCAAATGTGTGCAGCATTCAAGGTGCGTATTATTTCTTGAGTTCGTGTGCAACGATAGCTGCGAGTGCGATGGAATTGACCTTCGTCTCGAACGTATCGGCACGGCTTGTCAAAACGACAGGTGCCTTCGTACCCGTAAGGATACATCCGTTCTTCATATTCTCGACAACCTGCGTCATGCACTTGTAAACGAGGTTTCCTGCGTGAAGATCCGGGAAGATAAGAATATCCGCATCTCCGGCAACCTTGCGGTCCATGGCTCCCTTTTCCTCGGCAGCGGCCGGGAACAGAGCGATATCAAGAGAAAGGGGACCTTCAACGATACAGTCCTTGATCTCTCCGTTATCCTGCATCTTGGAAAGTTCGTCGGCTTCAACCGTGATCGGCATCTTGGGATTGACGGTCTCGGTACAGCACACAACTGCTGCCTTCGGATTCTCAACTCCGCATGCCCTTGCGACATTCGATGTATATTCGATGATGCACTTCTTCTCCTCGAGTGTCGGGTAAGGAATAAATGCAACGTCCGATAAGAACAGCACTCTGTCTACCTTGGGCACTTCGATAACGCATACATGCGAGAGGGGCTTACCCGTACGAAGACCAACTTCCTTGTTAAGCACGCTCTTTAAGAATGTGCCTGTAGGAAGAAGACCTTTCATGTAGATGTCGGCCTTGCCCTCGGATACGATCGAAACCGCCTTCGTTGCAGCCTCGGCCTCATCCTCGACGTTGATTATCTCGTACTCATCCATGTTCATACCGAGCTCCGCACCAATGGCACGGATCTCGGCTTCGTTACCTACGAGTATCGCATCTGCGATGTCGCGTTCCTTCGCAGCTTTGACAGCCTCAAGGACTGCCTTGTCCTGCGCGACAGCTATAGCAACCTTCTTTTTGCTGATCGTTTTGATCTTCGCAAGAAGGTCATCAAAATTCTTAACCATTTAAGATTCACCTCTGTATAAAACTATTTGAGAATTCGGAACCGTCCTCTATTCTCATTTCTTGGCAGCTACAGCCGCCTTAACTTCCTCTGTAAGCTTCGGAACGATCTTGTTAAGGTCGCCTACGATACCGAAGTCTGCCACATCAAATATGGGAGCGTCCTCATCTTTGTTGATCGCGATGATGATATCGGATTCTTCCATACCTGCAACGTGCTGGATGGCACCTGAGATACCGATCGCAAAGTAAACGTTGGGACGAACGGTCTTACCGGTCTGTCCTACCTGCATCTCCTTCGGCTTCCAACCTGAATCAACAACCGCACGTGAGCATGATACCTGTCCGCCGATAGCAGCCGCGAGATCCTCAAGGATCTTGAAGTTCTCAGGTGAACCTACGCCACGTCCGCCCGATACAAGGATCTTGGCATCCATGATATCTTTGATGTCCGATACTGCCTTAACAACTTCCTTGATCTCAACGTATCTGTTGTCGGGCTTAAATCCGGGATTGAACTCGATAACCTCAGCCTTTGCACCCTTCTTGGGCTCGATCTTCTGCATAACGCCGGGACGGACCGTAGCCATCTGAGGACGGTTGTAAGGGCATGCGATCGTAGCGATCGTGTTTCCGCCGAATGCCGGACGTGTCATGAGAAGCTGGTTGTGAAGCTGCTCATCTTCCTTTCCGGGAATGGGCTGAAGAGGAAAATCACCTATATCAAGTACTGTACAGTCAGCCGTAAGACCTGTTGCAACCCTCGCCGAAACAGTGGGGCCGAGGTCACGGCCGATAGCCGTAGCACCTACGAGCATGATCTCGGGCTTGTACTCATTGATGACCGATGCAAGTGCGTGTGCGTAAGGCTCTGTTCTGTAATCCTTCAGTTCGGGATCGTCAACAACGATAACCTTGTCTGCACCGTACTCCGCAAGATTGTCCGCAAGACCTTTAACACCTGATCCGATAAGGACTGCGGTAACATCTGTCTTTAAGGGCTCGGCAAGCTCTTTTGCCTTTCCCAGAAGTTCGTAAGCGATTCCGCTCACTTCGTTATCTACCTGCTGCGCGAATACATATACTCCTTTGTATTCAGCGATCTTTTCTGGACTCATATTCATAATTATTCACCACTTTTCCTTTACTATAAGACTAGATCACATGCTTCTCTTTTAACTTACCCACGATGTAGCTGACTGCATCTTCGGGTGAATCGGGTACGACCTTCTCGCCTGCTCCCTTACGAACCTTGTCGGAAGCCTTTGCGATCTTTGTAGGCGAACCGTTAAGACCGAGGTTACCGTCCTCAACGTCCTTAAGGTCTGCTCTTCCCCATGTTGTGATGTCAGCCTTGACTGCATCGAAGATGCCGCCGGGTGTCATGTATCTGGGATCGTTAAGTTCGGAAAGTGCAGTGATAAGGCAGGGAAGCTTAGCCTCTACCATATGATATCTGTCATCGTACTGACGCTTAACCGTAACCTTGTCGCCGTTAAGTTTGATCTCCTGTGCATATGAGATAACGGGAATACCGAGATGCTCAGCGATCTGAGGACCTACCTGAGCCGTATCACCGTCGATAGCCTGACGACCCGTGATGATAAGATCGTAATCCATGTTGCGAAGTGCACCGGCAAGTGTTGTTGATGTTGCCCATGTGTCGGCACCGCCGAGTACTCTGTCCGTTACAAGAACAGCATCGTCTGCGCCCATTGCAAGAGCCTCGCGAAGAACGTCCGATGCCTTGGGAAGTCCCATTGTAAGAACGGTTACGTGTGCATTATACTGATCCTTTAATCTGAGAGCTGCTTCAAGACCTGCCTTGTCGTCGGGATTCATGATGGCAAGCATTGCACCTCTGTCAAGTGTTCCGTCGGGATTGAACTTAACGCCGCCCTTTGTATCCGGAACCTGTTTGATACAAACTACAACTTTCATATTTATCGTCCTTTCTACTGTTTATCTTCGAATCCGTGCATTTACTTGAGTAGTGCAGCGCTTATTACCATACGCTGAACTTCCGATGTTCCTTCGTAGATCTCTGTGATCTTAGCATCACGCATCATGCGCTCAACATCGTATTCCTTGATGTATCCGTAACCGCCGTGAAGCTGTACGCACTTTGTCGTAACTTCCATAGCGACCTCTGCAGCGTAAAGCTTAGCCATTGCAGCTTCAACACCGTATGCGCTCTTGCCGTCCTTCTGGAACTGATCCTTGGCACGTGCTGCCTTATAAACGAGAAGTCTTGCAGCCTCAACCTTTGTAGCCATATCTGCAAGCTGGAACTGTGTGTTCTGGAACTGTCCGATCGAACGTCCGAACTGCTTTCTTTCCTTAACGTACTGAATAGTTGTCTCAAGTGCGCCTGCTGCAAGTCCGAGTGCCTGAGCTGCGATACCGATACGTCCGCCGTCAAGTGTATGCATGGCAATGTTGAAGCCCTTGCCCTGCTTGCCGAGGAGGTTATCCTTCGGGATACGGCAATCCGTGAAGATGAGCTCGTATGTTGAAGATCCGCAGATACCCATCTTGTTTTCCTTTGTACCGAATGTGAATCCGGGAGTACCTTTTTCAACTATGAATGCAGAGATCTCCTTCATCATCTTGCCGCGCTTCTCGATCTTACCGGTAACAGCGAAGATGACATAGATGTCAGCTTCCTTACCGTTAGTGATGAAGCACTTAGAACCGTTAAGTACCCACTCGTCACCGTCTAAAACGGCCTTGGTCTGCTGACCCTGAGCGTCTGTACCTGCACCGGGCTCTGTAAGACCGAATGCACCGAGCTTC
>JAEEGL013348478.1_pt1 | contig 21882 bp, 22 predicted proteins | sample 9134231 | NCBI WGS metagenome assembly JAEEGL01 (sample SAMN16246548, study PRJNA631951) | gut metagenome | biome: gut microbiome; feature: rumen; material: fiber-attached | host: Bos | place: Iran: Karaj | collected 2018-10 | reverse complement strand
CGGCAAACGTTAAACTCAACCGTGCAGTTTTGGCTTTGACTTATCGAGGAGGAGGACCAGTTCATGTCAATCTGGCAACGGAATATAATAAGGATTATTCGGTCGAGACTTTACCTACTTGCCGTTTTATCGAGCGCTCAGTTTGTGGTCAGAATATGCCGGAGCTTCCTAAAGGCAGAATAGCTATTTTTGTTGGGGCTCATGTTCATTGGGAAGATGTCTTAACAGATGCCGTTAACAGATTCTGTGAAAGGCATGGTGCAATAGTGGTTTGTGATCCTACGTCAAACTATCATGGTGAATATCGTGTAGATATGGCACTGGTAATGTCTCAACAGCGTTATACCGCAGAAAAGATAACAACGAATATACAGCTGGGTATTCATATCGGTGAAATTACAGCTGATTATAAGTCAACTCATATTATTGCATCGGCGAAGAAAATCTGGCGTGTAAGCCTTGATGGTGAACTTCGTGACCAATTCAGAAAGTTGGTTCATGTGTTCGAAATGAATGAAGTGGATTTCTTTAATTATTATGCAGAAATGCCATCGGCAATAGAGAATCCCCAAGAATTTATTGACTTATGTAAATCAGAATATGAGAATGCTATTATAAATTTCCCCGACATACCTTTTTCTAATCTTTGGATTGCAAAAAATACGATTGATAAATTGCCAGCCAATAGCGTACTTCACTTGGGAATATTGAATTCCATTCGTTCATGGGGTAGATTTAAATTCCCAGATACGGTTGATGGTTATTCCAACACTGGTGGTTTTGGTATCGATGGATTAATGTCCACGTGCATAGGAGGGGCATTGGCAAATCCTGATAGACAGCATTTCCTGGTTATTGGTGACTTGGCTTTCTTTTATGATATGAATTCTCTTGGGATTCGTCATCTGCCAAAAAATGTTCGTATACTGTTGGTGAATAACGGTCGTGGTCAGGAATTCCGAAACTATAGTCATCCTGGGGCTCAGTTTGGAGAGGATGCTGACCGTTATATTGCGGCCGCAGGCCATTATGGCAAGATGTCTCCAGAATTGGTTAAACATTATGCAGAAGATCTTGGATTAAAATATCTAACAGCTTCTTCAAAAGATGAATATTTGAAATTCCTACCAGAGTTTATTGATAAGGAATATAAAGATACTTCAATACTATTTGAGGTTTTCACTATAACTCAAGAAGAAAATGATGCGCTACATTTATCTGAAAATTTTATCTCTGATACAAAAGGAGTACTGAAAGCTACAATAACATCAATCATGCCTGATTCTGTTGTAAAAAGTCTTAAGAAAATAGTTAAATGATAGTTTTTTATGAAGGTTGCTATACTCACGATACCGATTCATTCTAATTTTGGCTACATTATGCAAATGTATGCTTTGCAAACTGCTATATGTAGACTTGGGCATGAGGCATATACAATACAGTTGCGGATTGAACCGACAAACTTTAAACAAAGAATTTTTTATCGTGCAAAAACTATTATGGCAACGTATCTCTTACATCGCCATTATGACCCTTTTCGCAAATTTCCCACGAAAAAGCAAATGGACTATATGGATGCTAATACTTGGGATTTCGTCAACAAATACTGCAAATTGACCAGATATATTCCTTCTGTAAATGAACTTTCATCACTTGTTGGGGAATATGATGCGTTTGTAGTAGGGAGCGATCAGGTATGGCGTCTCCGCTATTCTATCAATATTCCGAGTTTCTTTTTCTCTTTTCTACCCGATGATAAGATAAGGCTTTCATATGCAGCATCGTTTGGAATCTCTAACAACGATTATGGTCATAGATTGACAGAAACGTGTAAAAAGCTTCTTGATAATTTTTCTGCTGTGAGCGTGAGAGAAAAGAGTGCAGTTGATTTGTGCAAAAAAGAATTTGGCGTGGATGCTGTTTCAGTGCTCGATCCTACACTGCTGTTGACAAAGAATGATTATCAGCAGTTGATAGAAAGGGATAAAGTTAAAGGTATTCCATCTAAGCCATTTCTGCTTCTGTATATTCTAGATTGTAATGTAGAAAAAGATAATGTCGCTAAGAAAATTGCAAAAGGAAAGGGTCTGGAAATCTATAGAATCAAGACTTCTGATTTCGGAAAAGTGGGATCTCGCCATATTGAAGATTGCGTATATCCGCATATATCCACATGGCTTTCCGCTTTCCATAAAGCAGACTATGTTGTTACAGACTCCTTTCATGGCACTGTATTCTCTATTATATTCCAAAAGCAGTTCCTTACATTTGCCAATGTTTCACGTGGGGCTGACAGAATGGTTTCACTTTTGGATATGTGCGATCTCAAGTTTCGGCTTTATGGCAAGCATTTCTGTGATAGTGAGATTAATTATGTCGAGGTGATGCGTAAAATTTCTGTAGAGAAAGCTAAATCACTAAATTTTTTAATGTCTAATTTGTAAATATGTTAGCTTCGATTGTTCTGAGTAGAAAACCATACCTGCTTACGATAATTTTTACGGTAATAACGCTAATTAATATCGTATTCATGGAAAGTTCACTTCTCTTGGTTCTTACATTACCGCAATTCGCAATGGTGCTTTTTTGTGTTTTACGAAACGATTATCGTAGTGCTTTTTTCTATCATTGCCTTTTCTCTATAGCTTGTGTGAATGCGGGTACGGTGGATCTTGAATTTTCCGCAGCCTATGCCAAATTGAAGTTGGTGGGGCCTTTTACACTTAGCTACATTGTACTTGGAATTATCTGGCTGTGTGTTCTGAGGTATCCAATCTCAGTTGACGAGAACTCTTTATTATTAAAGTTTAGGAATTTGATGCTGAAATTCATCGTTTTCGGTTCAGCAGTAGGATTGGTCGGATTTGTTTTAGATGGCAATTATATGATTAAATACTTCATTTCCATGCTCCTTTATGTTGTAGTAGCATTTTTAAATGTAGATATTTTTGTCAGATTGTATTCCGAAAGCTTTTCCAAGGATTTCGCTATTTCCACCATTTGTATGATAGCGGCTTCTACAATATCTGTGTTCCTATCTTTTTCTTTATTTGGTGTAACTGCAGAATATTCAGTTGATGATGTTTATGTATGTAATCCAATTTTTCTAATTTCACCATGTTTGATAATTGCGGTTTTTCAGTTGAGGAACAAAAGTTTAAGATTTATTTCAATTATTAGTATAGTCTTTTTTATGCTTGGAACACTTATTATGGCAAGAGGTTCTACTTTTATGGCGCTATTCGTTGCAATAGTACTTCTAATTTATATCATATATTTTAAAAAACCCACAATCAAAGGACGTAGGTTCGTTCGTATTCTATTGCCGGTATTATTAATTATTGGTATCCCCATTTTCATTAATTCTGTTTTATTAGGAGCTAAAGTCTCAAACACTAAATTAGAACAATTCACTTCACTATTTGCTCTTTTCGATTTTTCTAAAAGTCTCCCAGAAAGGCTTGCAATGGTTGGAACGTCTCCTTATGTCCGAATCGCAGAGGTTATTAATATTGTTGATGATGGAATGAACAATATATTCACATTTTTTATAGGCAAAGGATATGGCGGATATTATACTGACGCAATGGAATTATTTAATGGAATAGATTTAAGTAATGGAGGCTTTCCGGATGATATGATAAATGTAGGGCGTTTTTATAAAGGTCATAGCGTTTATCCAACTACATTATTATATAATGGCTTTATAGGACTAGTGCTAATTCTAAAATTAGGCTTCTCTTATTTAAAAAGAATTGATAAGACCTTTCTTGTGTTTTCGGGTTTTATGCTTTTTATGTATGGATTCTATTTCGATACAATAGCTTTGATATCAAATTCGATTGCTCTTTTCGGAGCCGAATACATGATTAACAATAGGGGAGAAGAACAATCTATATGAATGGTTTCATCTGATATTTTTTACTAATGAAAATCTTATATATCGACTGTTGGTCACCACATGGTCATTTGCAGTTTAACAAAATTCATTTGAAGGCGTTGAGCCAAATTGGTGAAGTGAGTGTAATATTCAGAAAAGGGGCTTTTGAAACATTAGACAAATCTAGTATTTGCCAAATGATGGAGATTCCTCATGAGTATTATATGAATCATGAAGGAGCGCTGAGCATCAGGCTTAGCTTGGCTAGGATGATGCTCTATCTTTGGAAAAGGGTAAATCCAAATGAATGGGATTATATTATTTTGGCTTCTTATGACCCCATGGCTCTGTTCCTGTCGCACAAATTTACGAATGCTATTGTTATAGATCATAATACGGTTGCTGATTTAGATAATTGTGTGAAAGGATACTGTTTCCGTCATCTAAGTAAAGAAATTAAACATATTGTATTTAATGAGGGAATGGGTTCTAAACTGTTGGAGAATGGTATAAGCAATTATGCAATTGTACCACATGGCTTTATTCGCATGGATGATAGAACGTGGTCTGTTGATAAGATAAAAGATATAAAAGAACACTATGGGTTAGGTGAGATTGATAATTATTTATTTGTCCCGTCGCTCTCAACAGGATACGAAGATTTAGTAGGTCCATATGTCTATAATATCGACTTCAATAAATTCTTGAAGGAAAGAAATTTAGTTTTACTAACACATAGCAAAGTTGAGAGGCCGTCTATGTCGAATATTCATATCCTTCAAGGTCGCTTACCCCAGGAGGACTACGAGTTCCTATTTACTCATAGTGTTTGCAATATATTGTTGTACTCACCAACGTTTAAGTATCGAACGAGTGGAATTCTAAACGAATGTTTTGCTAATAATGCTCCATGCATTATGAACAATAATCCTGCTTTATTGGAGTATAATGGATATATCAACAATGAAAGTTGCTTCTTTTCAAATACAAAGGAGTTGGAGACATCAATTATGTCTGTCCTCAGGTGGAATTCCAATGATGCTTATTATCGGAATATTGATGAAATAGCTGATCCATTGAAAGCATGGATGAAAATATTGACAGATTAATTTCGCATTTTTTTTGGGTGGTTTAATAAAAAATAGATATTATGTGGAATAGTACTAAGATTTGTGATAAAGTTTTTAATTTTATATCAAAGATGCCTCACGCCAAATTATATCAGAGGTATTACAGAAAGACTCCTATTAAAAAACTTGCAAACATAGGAGACATATCAATCGTTGCAGTTAACTGTGTGGGGGGGGAATTGTACCATATTCTAGGTCGTAGGTTCAATACTCCTTTTATTAATAATTCTATGGAGCGTAAATTATTTGTTTTGATGGCAAGCCATTTTGAAGAGTATATGTGTGCTCCTTATAGGGTTGAGAAGGCACAAAAAGTAAGTGGCATTTATTTATATCTTGAACCAACAGAATTACCTGCCATAAAGATTCGCTTTCCTCATGATGATAATCTGGAAACTGTTAGTAGTAACTGGGAGAAGAGAGTAAGTAGACTGAACTACGACAAATTAGTGTTTATTTGCGACGACAGAGGCTTAGATGAAACAGACTTTAGATTGTATGACACCGTTGAAGGCTATAAAAAAATAATGCTTACATCGAAAGAAATAGGTTATTCTTGGGCTACTATTCTTCCTGCATCAACTGTTGCTAGATACAATTTTAAGGACTATTTTAGGGGTGTCTGGTTGTTTGAAAGGCAGTGGGATTATTCAAGTTTTTTGATAAGCCACGATAGTTTGGAGGTAGATATTAATAAACAAAATCAATAGATTAGTTAGTAACACTTTATTTGGTAAAGGCATCATAGTCGCATATTATAAATGTACTTTTTAAAATGATAAAATTTGCATTATCATTGCTTTTGGCTTTTCTTGGTGGTATTGATTCTTTCGCTTCTGTATCCCCATTAGATTATGGGCTTTTAGATGCGAGGGATGGTGTTGAGCGGTTTTGGGCTTTGTATCGGGCGCATAGTGAGGCTATGAGATTGGGCACGGGAGTCGATTATAGTGGCGTAGGAGATATTCAACTTACTATACCTCCTAATGCCAAAAGTATACCTCTAATCAAAAACACTGATTTTTGTGGTATCACCATAGAAGTTGAAAATACTTGCAAGGATTTCCAACTGTTTTTGATGGATTATAGTCTTAAAGAAATCTTTTTATCTCAAGATAGGCTTGATGGAGATGATTTCCGAGATGTTGAAGATTTACAAAATGGCACTCGCCTACTTGTAATGGAGGATGAAAATCCTTGGGTAAAGAATCGGAAGGGGTATAGTTATGGGCATATTCGACGCGATATCCGTTTGATAGAGAATGGAAGAGCTAAGAATAAGACTGTGATGCCTTACGGCAATTCGCTGACAACAAAACCTCGGTGCTGGGTTGTGAACACAAACAATGATCAGATAATAATAGAAAATTTGAATATTGAAAGACTGGCAACGTCAACATACAAGACTTTTTGTATGCGGGTGGATGGGCAAAATAATGTCCTGATAACGAATATTAAGATTACTACGCCTTGGAACACAGGTATGTATGGTGATGGCGCAATAAGTTTACATGATTGTACAAATGTTCGATTTGAAGACGTTACTATTGACGGTACTTATTCGCTAAAGGATAAGTATGGATATGGTATCGCTATAGGGAATTGTTGGAATGTCACGTTTAAAAGAATTAAGGCTGATGCAAATTGGGGCGTTTTCTGTTGCAATAATCTCAACACTGCTCATTTGGAAGATTGTAATGTAAATAGATTCGATACTCATTGTTATGGTCGTGATTTCTCTTTTGAGAACTGTTTTCTTCACGATGGCGGCTTGATGATGTCTTCTGTTTATGGAAAAATTAGTTATAAAAACTGCACATTTAGAGATTTTGACCCAATCTGTATACGTTATGAATACAATTGCTTTGTACCATTTGACGTGGAGATGAAGGACTGCTCAATGCTTGCCTCGAAAAAAGATAAATTGATTTATATGGGGAGATTGACCAACGAGCTTAGTGATCGGCCAGAACTTCATGTAAAGAACTGGCCAAACTTGAAAATTGACGGTCTGAGAATAATTCCAGAGAACAATATTAAAACTATATATATTTACCATGTAGGTGGTGCTGTTGATAAAAATATAGTAGTACATAATATAAATAATGTAAACATTAGGGGTTTGAGAATAGATGGCGATGTTGAATTCCGTCTGTGTACACAGAGGGTGTCGACAGCCAAAAGAATTAAATGTAAAATCCAGCAAAGCAGGGGCTATAATAATAAGATAGTTACCCAAATGAATGATATAAGTTTCTTTGATAATCTTTTAAGCAAAGTGGAAGATTATAATCACTCTTTACTAATGGGGTGTGCTATGACTGTCAGCTTGTTTTTAGCATTTAGTTTAGGTTTATTCGCAGGACAAAAGAAAATATGTAATTTTCAGTCCAGGATGGAGTAACTGGAACTATTCGGCTTTTTTGCCAGTTGGATGCCTATATTCTTTGACAATTGTGCTCAAAGTTTATTGAATTCAGTAAATATTAACGAATCAAACAATATGAAAGTAGAAATTAATACCCTGGCTGAGAGATTGTTAAAAATTTCAGGGGAGGTCGATAATGCCTTTATTATTTCAATCTCAGTTATTTTTTTGTTTTTTTTCAACGTAGAACAAAGGAGGGTTGCATGATGAAAAAAATTGTATTTATTACGTCAGATGTACATGATCCTCATACTATAAAAAGAATTGAAGAATTCAAAGCACATGGTTTTCGAATTAAGGTCTATGGATTCAGAAGAGGGGAAGAAGTGACTCCTGACGATATTATTCTATTAGGTAATATTGAGGATTTACATTATTCAAAGCGTCTGCCTACATTATTCAAAGGAATAAGGAAAGCTCTTAAGGAGCAAGCAAATAGTGATAATATTCTATATTATTTTGGATTGGATATAGCGTCTGTTGGAACAATGATAGATGGGCATCATAAATATATTTATGAGGAATGTGACTTATCTCATACTTATATAAGAAATGCATTAATTCGTGGTTTCTTTGATAAAGCTGATAAGTATATAATAAAGAAATCATTATTAACTATTCTGACATCTGAAGGCTTTGCCAAATACCATTTTGGGGATGAAATGCCCGGCAATGTTAGGATAATAACCAACCGACTTGATGCTGCTGTGATGCAATGTGCTCCCTCAAGAAAGAAAGATCTTAATATAGAACATCTTTCTATAGGATTCGTTGGGGGGGTGAGGTTTAAGTCCATATATTCATTTGCTGAATACTTCATAAAGACCTATCCTCAGCATGATTTCCATTTCTTTGGTCGGATAGCTGCTGGCTACATTGATAAGTATAAGTCGCTTGAACAATATTCTAATTGTCATTTTCATGGGGCATTCACTTCTCCTATTGACTTGCCTGCTATTTATTCACAGTTAGATATGGTGCTTTCTACTTACGATGTGGATATTGCAAATGTCAGATATGCAGAACCCAATAAGCTATATGAGTCGATTTTCTTTGAAACGCCAATAATAGTATCCAAAGGGACTTTCCTGGCCGATAGGGTGAAACGGTTAGGCTCTGGTTATTCTGTGGATCCACTCTCTGGAGATTCTATTAATAAGTTTGTTAATGGTCTATCTAAAGAGGATGTTCAGTCTAAGATTGAGAATATTAGAAAATTGCCCAAACAGATGGCAATTAATACGAACGATGAGTTCTTTGAATCTCTTAGAACTATTTTGAATGAATAGTTATGACACTTCAGTCAATGATTTATAGATGTCTCGCAGGTATTGGTATTGCTGATATTTATTTTGCTGGTATGGTAAGGTTGTCTCTGCTTTTGCTGATAGTTCGGGCTGTGTTTGTTCTGATTTAGGATAGTTTTCTCATAAAAAAAATTGAGGAAGGATTTTTCTGGCAGCAGTAGGTTTGTGAAATGTTCATTGCTTAATAGATGTTATTTGTGTGATTCTAACTGTAGAGATAGAAATTTGTTTTATAATATTACTGTTCAAAGAGATTAACTTGATTCAAAGAAATTATATTACAAAGATATACTTAAAAAGTTTTATAGAATGAAAGATTATGGTAAAGTATCAATAATAACACCAAACTACAATTGTGCTCAGTTTGTTGTTGAAACGATAAGAAGCATCCAGGCGCAGACATATTCAAATTGGGAGTTGCTGGTTGTTGACGATTGCTCGACTGATGACGGTTATCAAATACTCCTATCTGAAGCAGAAAAAGATAAAAGAATTATTGTCCTTCAGAATGAGAAAAATTCAGGTGCAGCCATCAGTAGGAATTATGCTATGCGGGAGGCTAGTGGCAGATGGATGGCATTCTTAGATTCTGATGATTTATGGGAGCCAAATAAGCTAGAACGTCAATTAGCTTTTATGGATAAAAATAACTACGTTTTTTCTTATACCAATTCTGTTTATGTTGATGAAAATGGAAATCCTTTGAATATAACAGAAACTGGACCAATGAAAGTCGGATATGGCTTGCTGTTGCTATTTAATTTCCTAAGTACATGCTCGGTTATATATGATAGAGAGAGAATAGGTCTTATACAAATTGCAGATATTAAAAAGCGCAATGATTATGCAATTTGGTTGAAGGCATCAAAGAAAGCCAGATGCTATTTGTTAGCAGAAGATTTAACTAGATACAGAATTCGTACGTCAGGAAATCTTTCGGGCAAGAGCAAGGGCTTATTTGGGCAGCGTTCTCTATTGAGAGACCATTATATCCTTTTTCGAAAGAGTGAAGAGTTTAATCCGGTCATTTCCGTTCTGTTGGTAATCTTGAATCTTTTCGGTTATGTTGTTAAGAAAGTAAAATATATAAAGCAAACATAATTTTGTGACCTGAAATGTTTGGCAACCCTTGTATGATTAGAAGCAAGCGGACTTTTGGCACAGAAAATGTCAAATGACAAGATAACGAAACGTGTATAAAAAACAAATATGATATATTGTGAGACTTATGAATTGCTGTCTTTCTTTGACAGTATGTTATTGGAGGACGATTTAGTGATAGAAGCTTCCAAAATTAACCGTTTGGCTAATTTGCTTTGGGAAGATAATATAAAGTGCAGATTCAATGAAGAAGACTTCGAGTTGGCTGCTTATGAATACCCCAAACTGTTGGAGGTTAGAAGTGCTGAAATTATCATTAAGAAGCGTGTAGAATCAAGACGAAGTTTCGTTTATTATAATTCAAATATTGAAACCATACAACATATCAGAGAAAAATGGGAACAGATAGTAAAAGAATTTTAGATAGTGTTCATGGTTACATAAAGGTCCCCAAGGACTTGATGACCTGTGTTGTCGATACTGTTTATTTTCAACGTTTGCGAAGAATCGAGCAGACTTCAACAAGGGCATTATTTCCCAGTGCTAGGCATGATCGTTTCATCCATTCTTTAGGGGTTTATCATCTGGGACATCTTATCATAAAAGCGCTTAAATCTTCAGATGAGTATAATACATTTCCTGCAAATAAAGAAGTTATTTTTAATAGCTATGAGTTGGCTTGTCTGTTGCATGATGTTGGACATTCTCCCTTTTCCCATACATTCGAGGAATTTTTTGATAATAAAGATCATCATCTGTCTCAAATGTTAGAAAATGAAATTGCGACTGAAGAGTTTAAATCTGATTCGTTTCATTTTTTTAAGAGAGCTGCACCTCATGAAAAAATGAGTGCCTGGGTTGTTATCAAAGCATTTGGTGAATATATCAAACAAAACGCAAATTTGGAACTGGTTGTGAGAATGATCATTGGATGTAAGTATCAAGACGAAGTACATAATAGTTTTGAAAATGCATTCATTGATCTTATTCATGGTGACATAATAGATGCAGACGGTCTTGATTACGTGAAAAGAGACTCATGGGCATCTGGATATAGTACCTCAAGTGTTGATACGGAAAGATTAATCTCTGCGATAAGAATACATTGTAATGATGACGGAAGATGGCAAGTGTGTTATTCTCCAAAGGCTTTGAATGAAATAGAGGCTGTTTTAGCAGTAAAAACTTATCAACAGAAGAATGTAATAACTCATCACACAGTAGTATTTGAACAGACATTGTTAAAGAAGGCAATGGAGTCGGCAGCAATGTATCATTTCGGTTATCCAGAGACAGAAGATACAGAAAAAAGAAAGAGTGCATTGGAAAAGCTCTGCAATGTTGACGCATATCTTGGAAAGATTGAGTTAGGTCAAAGCAAAGTGCCTATAGTCTATCCAGAAGACGATGATTTTATTTCTCTAATGAAATATGCGCATGAAGACAAGTACGTAAAGCAGTGGTTAAGTCGTCAATACGATTATGTGCCTCTCTGGAAGTCAACTGCTGAATTTTTTGCATTATTTCCTATATTGCATGAGAAGTCATATACATCGAATTGTTGGCTGTTTAGTGATAAATGTAAGGAATTCATCTGCCAAGAGACCGGAACGAATATCTTTGACGTTTGGACTCTGGAGGCAACAGGATCTGATAAAGGAGTAAAGGCTTCCAAAGTTAATTTCCTTATAGATGGTAAGGTAATACCATATACAGATATCTATTCAGATGATAAGAATTCTATAGAATTTAAGTCCAAACCATTTTATTATATATTTGTTCATAAGGCTATAAAGAATCAAATACCTACTCTTATAAAAAAGTTAAGAGTTCAGGTTGAACAGAGACTATTTGATTAGTCCAATTCATATTTTACAAACTATAGTTAAGATTAAATATTATTATATGTACAGGCATTTCATTAAAAGACTGATAGACTGCACTATCTCAGTCATTGGGTTGATAATATGTGCAATACCAATGGTTATAATTGCTATCGCAATTAAGCTGGACTCTAAAGGTCCTGTGTTCTTCCGCCAGGAAAGACTGGGCAAGGGAATGAAGACTTTCCGGATTTTCAAGTTCCGTACCATGTGTGTAGGCGCTTGGGAAATGGGTGGAAAGGCTACACGCTCTGATGATGCCAGAATTACGAAGGTGGGTGCTTTCCTCCGTAGAACGAGTCTAGATGAATTACCGCAGATGTTTAATATTCTGAAAGGTGAAATGGCAATTCTTGGCCCAAGACCCATTTTACCTGTGGAGTGGGAGCCCTACAAGGGTAACGCTCTATACGAAAAGCGATATGAGATTCTCCCAGGAATGGCAGATTATGTGTCTGTGATAGACAGAGCTGCAGAACGCGATCAGCAGTTTGAGATGGATGCATATTACGTAGATCATCTGAGTTTTGCGTTCGATATGATATTCTTCTTCCAGATTATTGGAGTCGTAATCAGCGGAAAGAATGTCTATATGGAAGAGGTTGACGATAAGAATAAAAAATTAAAATAATATGGATTCATTAAAACAGCATTTGTGTATTGTATTTGCCATTGAGCACTACAATCCGCTGGGTGTTATCAGGACACTTGGCAAGAGAGGAATTCGTCCTGACTATATAGCCGTAAAAGGACGTGTCAGGCTATCATCTAAGAGCAAGTACCTAAATAAGGTACATGAGGTAGAGACCGTGGAAGAAGGATATGAGGTACTGGTGAAGGAGTATGGAGATGCCTACAAGAATGGTCAGAAACCTTTCATCATCTGCTCTGATGACAAGACCATTGGCTATCTGGATAATCATTACGATGAGCTGAAAGACAAGTTCACTTTCTTCAATGCTGGACAGAAAGGACGAATCAATGACTATATGGATAAGTTCCGTATTTTGGAGCTTGCCAAAAAGCATGGATTGAATATCCTGGAGTCGCGAGTGGTTAAACGGGGTGAAGTACCTGTTGACCAAAAATATCCTATTATTACCAAGTCTATCTCTCCCAACTCTGGCGGTTGGAAGAGCGATGTGTTTATCTGTGAGAATGCAGAGGAACTGGCAGAAGCACATAAGAAGATTAAAAGCGAGGAGGTGATGCTGCAGCAGTTTGTGGAGAAGAAAAACGAATATGCTGTAGAGGGATGCTCTGTGAATCATGGTAAGAGTGTGCTGTTGAGTATCTATAGCACTTACAACTATCTGATAAAGGGGTATTACAGCCCATATCGTACATCTGGAAGCTTTGTTAATCCTGAGATTGAAAAGGGTCTGAAAGGCATGTTGGAAGAAATTGGCTTTGAAGGCATCTTTGATGCAGAATTCCTGATAGGTCCTGATGACAAATACTATTTCTTAGAGATTAACTTCAGAAATACGACTTGGAGCTATGCATCCGACGTGTTGGGTATGCCTTTGGCTTACACATGGGTAAAATCCACCCTGGGGGGGGCAATTTCAGAAGATGCCTACAAGCCCAATCAGGACCCAATACTCTGTATGGTAGAACCCATAGACTACAATCTTCGTTGCAAGAAAAGAGGCTACAGCAAGGTGAAGTGGTTTGGAGAGCTGCTGAAGAGCAAATGCAAGGACTATTGGAACTGGCACGACCTGCGACCTTCTATTCTGACGCTTAAATATTGGAATAAACTCGGATGATGTATGGCACGATGGTATAAAGAAAACTCTGTTTTTTTCTGGACAATCATCATTGCCATAGCAGTGATTGTGTTCGGAGCTGCGTATAGCAAGGAGCTTGGAACTCTCTCAGCTGCTTTTATGCAGTGGGTGAGCCACTATTTCGGTTGGCTTTACATCCTTTCAGTTGTCGCTTTCATTGGCTTTTGCCTATGGATAGCTTTAAGCAAGTACGGGAAAGTGAAGTTAGGCAAGGAGGATGACAAACCTGAATTCAGCACCTTCAGCTGGTTCGCTATGCTTTTCTGTGGTAGCACTGGTATTGGCCTTGTGTTCTGGAGTATTGCTGAACCTCTGTCACATTATGCAGCACCTCCGGTAGGTATTGAGGCTGGTACCATGGAGGCGATAGACTTCTCTGTACGTACCTGCTATCTCCACTGGGGCATCACTCAGTGGGTATGCTTTGCTGTGGTAGGGCTTGGTATTGCCTACTTCCAATTTCGAAAGGGGAAGAATGCACAGCTGAGCAATCTGCTCACTCCATTGGTGGGTGAAAAGATGACTAATGGTTGGTTTGGACGTTTCATTGACGGCTTTGCAGTTGTTGTGTCTTTCGCAGGTGTTGCCACCTCTTTGGGTCTTGGTGTCTCTCAGATCTGCGGTGGACTGAACCATCTCTTCAATATCCCCAAGACAGAGAATACTATTCTGATTATCATCATCCTGATAACCTTGGTGTTTATCATCAGTGCCATAACAGGCGTGTATAAGGGTATTAAACTGCTCTCAAATGTCAACACTTATCTGGCATTGGCGCTTCTCGCATTAGCGTTTATTGTAGGTCCTAAGATTACGATTCTGAATAATCTCACAAATAGTGTTGGCCAGCATATCCAGTACATATTCAAAGACCTGTTTATGATTAATGCCTTTGGCGATAATGAATGGGTGATGAACTGGCGTGTGTTCTATTATGCTTGGTTCGTGGCATGGGTGCCCTTTGTGGGTATGTTTGTGGCCAGAATATCTAAGGGTCGTACTATCCGAGAGTTTATTATGGGTGTGGTGATTGTGCCTACATTCTTTACTATCCTGTGGCTCTCTGTCTTTAGTGCCATTGCCCTTAGTACCGTACAGGGATGGAGTCTCGAAAGTGTTCAACAGCTCATTGCTTCACCTGAAACGGCCGTGTTCATTGTCTTTGAGCATTATCCGTTGAGTAAGGTCATCTCCATGATGATTGTGGTGCTGCTTGGCATCTTCTTCATTACCTCAGCTGACTCTGCGACCTACTCATTGAGCGTGATGACCTCCAATGGTGCAATCAATCCGCCCACATACAAGAAAGTGGTATGGGGTATAGTAGTGGCAGCTATTGCTTACATCCTTTTATCAGCAGGCAGTTTAAAGCCTTTACAGACAATCTCTATAGCAGCAACATTGCCATTCCTCATTGTGATGATTGCGGTTATGCCAGCTTTGGTAAAAGATTTAAAGAAAGATAAGCATTAAGACTATGAAAAGGTTTGTTGTAGTAATCTGCACAATACTTTGTGCCATCAAGTTGAGTGCTCAGGTTCCTTACTTTGCGGGAACAGTAGGTAACGGAAAGCTCTACGGATATACTTCGCTCAAATTCCGTCCAGGTATCAATAATCAGGAGACCTATACCACATTCCAATATGGTATAGGAAACCACTTCGCTACAGGTCTTGATTTATACACAGGTCCTGGAAGCGCATACATGGGATGCCTTGTGAGGGGTGGTTATAAGTTCAATCAGTGGTTTGGGATAGGTGGTCAACTTACTCCTTCCTTTGACTTGAACGATAGCATGAAGTTCTCCTATCTGACTTCCGCACTCTATATGAACGGTAGCATCACTAAGGATGGAAAATTCTTTTGGTGCAGCAATACATGGTGGGGTGTGAACAGAGGTGCAGATAATACGCTGACCCAATGGACATATCTTGGCTATAGTATTCCCTTCAAGAATGGACACAGCATCACTCCTATGGTGGGAGAGATACATTCGTGGATGTTTGACCAGGATGTGGATATTGCAGCTGGATTCTACTACACGATAAAGAATTGGAATATTTATGTCTGGGGTAATGATTTCTTGAAAGATCATCCCAGAGTAGTTGTAGGAATTGATTTCGCATTGTAAACATGAATTATTCAATAGATTTCTTAAAACAGTTGGAGTCTCAGTATGGAGCCCCACTATATCTCTTTAGGGAGCAGGACTTTGTAGATAATTACAAGTCCTTTAAGGCATGCTTTGACAAATACTACTCAAAGTATATCCTTTCGTATTCGTATAAAACGAACTATACCCCTGCTATCTGCAAGCTCGTAAAAGAACATGGTGGATATGCAGAGGTGGTGAGTGATATGGAGTATTCTGTGGCAAAGGCCATTGGCTATGAACCACAGCAGATTGTGTACAACGGCCCATATAAAGGTGAGTTAGGTAAAGAGTCTTTGCTCTCAGGGGGTATCATCAACGTAGATAATCTGGAAGAACTGAGGCGTATCATTGCAATTGCAAAGGAGAACTCAGATAAAAAGCTGGAGATAGGCTTGCGAGTGAATATCAATATCGGACAGAGCTTTATTTCAAGGTTTGGCATTGATTCTGACAGTGATGATCTGCAAAAGGCTTTTGACATGGTTATGCCTCTGGCAAATCTGTCTATTGTTGGTTTGCATTGCCATGTGGGTCAGTCGCGTACGGTACAAGCTTGGAAGAACCGTGCAGAGATTATGCTTGCACTTGCAGACAAATACTTTGAGAAAGCGCCAAAGTATATCGATATGGGTAGTGGCATGTTTGCTCGCATGGAGCCTTCACTGGCCAAACAATTCGGTGACAACATTCCCACATTTGAAGAATATGCCAAGGCTGTAGCAGAGCCGTTTGCTGAGCACTATAAGCACCTTTCTCAAGAAGAGAAACCAATCTTGTTCACAGAGCCAGGAACTACGGTAATCAACAGCTACATAGACTTTATCGGCAAGATTGAGAGCATTAAACACATCAAAGGGCATGAATTCGTGGTTCTGAATTGCAGCAAGGATAATCTTGGTGATATTTGCAAAATGAAGAAACTGCCGTTACAGGTAGTACCTGCTGGCAGAGAACAAGAGGAGTTGAAAAGTGCCTCATTTGTGGGCTATACCTGTCTGGAGCATGATGTGATGTACACAGAGTATGCAGGTAAGCTTGCGGTAGGCGATTATGTGGTGTTCGGTAACGTAGGTGGATACTCAAACGTATCGAAACCACCGTTTATCCTGTGGAATTGCCCAATGATTGTTATGCATGAGGATGGCACTTGCGAAGTTATCAAGCGTCAAGAGAAATTTGAGGATGTTTTTGCAACCTATAAAATCTAAATGATATGAGTGAATTTAGAGATTTGACGGTTCTTGTAACTGCCTGTGGAGCTCAATTTATGCCAGGACTGGCCAATTGCCTTAAGCAGAATGGAGAGCGGAAGATTCGTATTGTGGGAACAGATATGAAGATAGATCCCACATTGCGGACAATTGTGGATGTAATGTACGAAGTACCAAGTGCTGATGATAAGCATTATGTGGACAGGCTGCTGGAGATTTGCGAAAAAGAGCACGTTGATGTTTTGATGCCTTTCATGTCTGCGGAACTGTTGCCGTTGATTGACCGTAAAGGTAGCTTTGAGCGTATTGGAACAAAAGTATCTGTGTCTGACAGATACAGCGTCCAGATGACCACAAACAAGTATAAATTCTATGCTTTTATGCAAGAACATGGGCTGATGGTACCAAAGTTTGCTCCGGTCAGGAAGGCAAGTGACTTGTTGTCAGCTTGCAAGAAATGTGGATATCCCATGAATGCTGTATGCGTAAAAGCAACGGAACTGAGCGGTAGCCGTGGTATCAGAATCATTAAACCAGGGGTGTCCAAGTTCGACCTGCTATTCCATGAGAAGCCCATCTCTTTTTATACCACAATGGAAGAACTTCACTCAACACTGGGTGAACGCGATGAGATGCCAGAGATGATGGCAATGGAATATCTTCCAGGTGAAGAAGGGAGCGTTGATTTGCTGGCAGAAAACGGAAAGATTCTGTATATGTGCTACAGAGAGAGCAATGTGAATCTGCATAGTATTCCTCAGACAGCAACTCTTTCAAACAACAAAGAAGCTTATGAGATAGCTGAGCAGGTAATATCCGCTCTGGGGCTAACAGGAAATGCAGATCTTGATTTCAAAGCTGATGCAGACGGCCATCCTGTGTTGATGGAGATTAATCCTCGAATTGCAGCCACGATGCAGATATTCAAGGAAGGTGGCTTGAATCTTCCTTATCTGAGAGTGAAGCACCTTATGGGCGAGGAATTGCCTAAGGTGGATATAAAGTATGGTGTTGTAATGAAAAGAAGGTATCTTGAAATGTTTAATGTTCCAGAATAGATGAAAGAGAAATTATTATTTACGGGAGGCACTGGCTTTCTTGGCAATAACGCGAAGCCCGTTCTTGACCAACAATATGAAGTTACCACTATTGGTATAACAGACAAGGATGAGTTGAAAGCGAATCTTGCCCAAGATGTTCCTGAGCTTCCTTGTCGTTATGACATTGTGCTGCATGCTGCAGGCAAGGCGCATATATATCCCAAGACACCAGAAGAGGTCCAGTCGTTCTATGACATTAACTATACGGGAACAATGAATCTTTGCAAGGCTTTGGAAAAGGTAGGTGTTCCTCGTGCATTTATATTTATTAGCACAGCTGGTGTTTATGGTATAGAGAATGGAAACTATGTGACTGAAGATACACCGCTCAATGGTGAACAACCATACCAGAAGAGCAAGATTATGGCCGAACAGTTTCTTGAGGAATGGTGTAAGAAGAATGGTGTGGTGCTTGGCATTCTTCGCCCCAGTCTGATGGTGGGACATAATGCACCAGGTAACCTTGGGGCCATGGTTAATGGTATTAAAACTGGCAAATATCTAAGTATCAATCACGGAAAGGCAAGGAAAAGCCTTCTGATGGCAGAAGACATAGCACACCTTGTGCCTCTTGTGGCAGAAAAAGGTGGAGTGTATAATGTTTGTGATGATACGCATCCTTCGTTCGGTCAACTTGAAGAATTGATTGCCAAGCAATTGGGTAAGCGCAAACCTATCTCTATACCTTATTGGTTCGCAAAATGTATTGCTCTGTTTGGTGATGTCGTAGGCAGTTGGTTCCCGCTCAATTCCAGTAGGTTGGAGAAAATAGTTCTCTCAGATACGCTAAGCAATGAAAAAGCGAAAAGAGAGCTGGGGTGGAAGCCAATGAGTGTGTTAGAGAATTATAAGATTTGAACAGGAAATAGGCTTGTGGCTCGATACCATATTATGGATTTGTTCTACGAACTTCTGAGAGTTTCTATAGGAAAATCAAACAGCCTGTCTAAAGCTCCATCAGGTGAGGAGTGGAAACTGATGTTCGATACTGCGCAGAGGCAGTCGCTCGTTGGTGTTTGCTTTTCAGGAGTGAAGTCTTTGGAAAAGCAAAAATATAATCCTCCGCTAGAACTGTTCTATGAATGGCTTGCTCAAACAACAAGTATTCAACAGCGAAATGACACTATGAATATGCGCTGCTCAGAATTGATGAAGATGGTGCATAACGATGGTCGCGAGGGTTGTATATTGAAAGGGCAAGGGGTTGCATGCTATTATCCGGAATCCATTAGTAGTTTCAGACAATCAGGAGATATAGACCTGTGGCTCAGTGGTAGTAGGTATGAAGTTTTAGATTGGGTAAAGTCGAAATGTGGTGACACTGATGTGACGAATTGTCATGTCGATATGAGCGTCTTTAAAGACGTAGAAGTAGAAGTCCATTTCCGTGCTGGATCTTTGTTCAATAGACTGAAAGATGCAGGTTTCCGTAAATGGCTAGACCATGAAAAGGAAAGACAACTTCATAATCTGATTGAATTGCCCAATGGGGAAAAGATAAATACTCCAACAATAGAGTTTAATATTGTATTCTTACTTGCACACATGCATCGTCACTTTTTTAGCGAGGGGCTTGGACTAAGGCAAGTTATGGACTATTATTTTTTGCTCGTAATTGCTCATGAACGGAATGTGGATATTGGTGACTCTATTATAACTTGCAATAGACTTGGATTAAACAGTTTTGCAGAAGGTTTGATGTTTGTCATGTCTTATGTTTTTGGCATGGATGAAAAAATGATGCCCTGGACACCGGATGTGATGACAGGAAAGGCTATTCTGAGTGACATTGAGGCAGGTGGCAACTTTGGACACTTCGACAGTCAACGACAAATGACTTCAGAAGCCTCTCACGCAATTCGTTTTGGGCAGAAAGCAAAAATAGGCCTTAGAAACCTCAAGCATTTCCCATCTGAGTCATTATGGGCAGTAATTGACTATGTTTTAAAATTTTGTGGAAAATAATTGCATTAAGAATATGAAATATCTAATAGTAGTTGCGCACCCCGATGATGAGGTGCTGGGAGCTGGTGCTTCCATTTATAAGTGGTCTAAGAACGATGAGGTGGATGTAGCCATCATGTGTACGGAGGCGAAGGCTCGTGCGTTCCGACCTGAGGATAATGAATTGGAGGAGGACACTCACAATGCCATCAAGGGATTAGGAGTGAAGAAAATATATGAGGCGACGTTCCCGAACATCGAGATGAACACTGTGCCGCACCTGAAGCTGGTGCAGTTCATCGAGAGTGCCATCAAGGAGAGTGAGCCGGACATTGTGATCACGCATCACCCTGCGGACACGAACAACGACCACATGATGACCTCTATGGCTTGTCAGGAGGCCGTGCGCCTGTTTCAGCGCCGCCCGGAGGTGAAGCGCATTCAGGAGTTCTGGTTCATGGAGGTGCCTTCGTGCACGGAGTGGAAGATCAACAATTCGCTTAATACTTTCAACCCTAACTGCTTTGTGGAAGTGGGTGAGGATGGCGTAGAGGCAAAGATTAATGCTCTGGCCACCTATCGTGGAGTGATGCGTCCTTATCCTCATCCACGCTCTGCTGAATATATTAAGGGCCTCGCCGCTATGCGCGGCGGCCAGTGGGGATGTAATTATGCGGAAGCATTTGAAGTCGTATTAAGGAAGTATAGTTGAACTCATGGTTGATGAGCTAACCACATATTCGGTTCAAGACTTAGCAGACCTTGATGTGCTGATGCACGAGTTGTCTGCTACGAGCTATTGTGATGAGCAGATTCTCAAAAACGCTATCAATGATGTCAACTCGCATGTGTTTATCATACGAGATGATGGTCATATAGTGGCAACGGGTACCCTATGTGTAATGCACACACTGGAGTTCACCATAGCTGGCATTGAGTCGGTAGTGGTTAGTTCAAGGTATAGGGGGCTTGGATATGGTAATGAGATTGTTTCGAAGATGATGACTGCGGCAAAGGAAATGGGAGCTCATCACATTCATCTAACCTCTAATCCCAAGCGTATAGAAGCAAATGGTTTATATCAGAAATTAGGATTTGAACAATATAAGACTAACTGCTATCGGTATTATTTTTAGAATGAAATATGGTTATAAATACAGCATTATTAGACAGTTTGACTAAACAGGCCAAGGAATCGCCTCGGTTAAGGATAAATTGTGATTTAAGAGATTCTGAAACAGAACCAACCCAAAGGATGTTGAATGCGATGGAACCAGGTACTGTGGTACCCATTCATCGGCATCAAAAATCATCGGAGACTGTGGTGTGCATCCGAGGGCGGTTGAGAGAATACTATTATGATGAGTTGGAACGGGTTGTGACAGACGTGTTTGAACTGTCTGCTGACGGTCCAATGTGTGGACTAACTATTCCAGCTGGCCAATGGCACTCCGTTGAGGTGCTGGAGAGTGGTACTGTCATCATGGAGGTGAAGACAGGTATGTTTGAACCATTGTCGGATGCAGATATACTGAGTTTATGACACAGGAAGAACTAAAACTTATAATCGCAGCGTTTATTGAACAGGAGATGCGCTCCTGCTCTATGGATATTGGCGGTATTACCCCTGAGTATGTTTATAGGATGTGGGGAGGAACAGTGGCATATGATGATATAGAGGAAGGGCTCAGACAAATTAATCTATATGATTATAGATAAGAAACTTCTTGACCAGGTCTCTGCGCAAGCGAAGGCATCTCCCCGTCTGCGCATGAACTTTAATTTTCATCAGTCGCTGGAGGATAAGTGCCATCGGTTCTTGAATGCAGTGGAGCCAGGGACTGTGGTTCCCATCCATAAACATCCAACGAAGGATGAGTCTTTTGTTATCCTGCGAGGCAAGGTTAGAGTGACTACTCACAATGATGATGGCTCTATCATAGAAGATGT
>JAEEGL015707807.1_pt1 | contig 21883 bp, 24 predicted proteins | sample 9134231 | NCBI WGS metagenome assembly JAEEGL01 (sample SAMN16246548, study PRJNA631951) | gut metagenome | biome: gut microbiome; feature: rumen; material: fiber-attached | host: Bos | place: Iran: Karaj | collected 2018-10 | reverse complement strand
TAGATGGAGAATCAATCGAATGGACAATAGCAGAGATAGAAGTTCCAGGATATACAAGTGTAGTAAGTGGATACAATATAACAAATACAAGAAATAAAGTAGATGAAATCAGTGGAAGTAAGACATGGGATGATAATAATAACCAAGATGGTAAGAGACCTACTTTAATTGAGGTAATCTTACTTGCTAATGGTCAAGAATATACAAGATTATCAGTGTCTGAAAAAGATGGATGGACATGGAAATTTACTAATTTACCTGAATATATCGATGGCGAATTAATTACATGGACTATCACCGAAGCTGAAGTTACTGGTTACACTAGCACAGTTACTGACTATAATATTACTAACACTCATACACCAGAAACTATTTCTATAAAAGTTACTAAAGTATGGGATGATAATAATAACTTTGATCAAGTTAGACCAACATCTATAGTTGTAAACTTATATGCTAATAAAGAAAAAGTAGCTAGCGCTACAATAACTGAAAGTAATAACTGGAGTTGGACATTTGAAAATCTAGATGTTTATAAGAGTGGTGAAAAAATCACTTGGACAATAGATGAAGAAAGTGTTGAATATTACGAAACTAAGATTGAAGGAAGCGCTGAAAAAGGATGGACTATTACAAATAGTCATGAAGATTTCGGAACTGGTGGAGATGAAATCCCTGGTGAAATAATTCCTCCACAAACTGGTTTAGATATTCCAGATATGGCTAATATTTATAGCATATTAATTGAATTATTCACATTTGTTATTATTGCAATAGCAAATAAAAAGAAAAAATTCATAAATTAACTCGAAGTTTTTCGAGTTTTTTTATGAGTGTAAATTGCAATAATTTGGCTTTTATGATACCATCTTATTAGGTGAAAATATGAAAAAAGGAATAGTTATTACAATTATACTTTTTATAGTAGCCGCGGTTAGCACAGTGGTAATAGTTGTTAACGCTAAAAATAATAATAAACCAACTAGGATAAATGAGACATGTTCTTCAAGGGAAATGTGTTAATTTTATAAATAGCGTGTTATAATAGAAGTAATAATAAGGGAGATATATATGAAAAAGGGAAAAGGAATTAGTTTAGAAGGAAAAGAATTAGAACCAAAAGTAATTGGTTATTCTTATAGAAAGAAAAGTAATTTTGGAAGAGTTATAATTATTTTTGCTATCTTTATAGTGGCAGTTTATTATATTAATGATATTACTGTATATTTGAATAAATTATTTGGTAAAGAATCATCTCAAACTATTAAGCAAATAATTGATGATGAAAGAAAGATACCAGATAGAAATATTGAAGAAGAAATACAATACTATACTTTAAGTGATAATTTAGAGATTGTTATGGGAGATCTATTATTTAATGGTTTTAAGTATAGTGATAAATCATTATCATTTGTGATAACTAGTGATAGTTCTACTAATGTAGATTACTCTAATAAAGTGTTCTATTTAGGAACTTATGATGGTGAAAAAAAGGCTGTTGATAGCATTAGAATAGATTTAAGTGGCTTAAGTTCAAGCAATAGTTCTACTGTTAAGTATAATTTAACTTCTGATTTTTCATATCTAAGTATTATAGATAAAACCGAATCTTAACAAAAGAAAGGGAGTTTATGAATTTACATTTAGAGGATTTTGAAGGCCCATTTGATTTATTGTTGCATTTAATAAGACAATCTAAAATGGATATATACACAATTAATATAAGCGATATCATAGAGCAATATTTAGGATTCATTAACTCTATTGATAGATTAGATATAGATAAGAGTAGCGAATATTTAGTTATGTCTTCAGAATTAGTTCATTTAAAAAGCAAGATGCTTGTAAATAAAACTAATGATGATGAAGAAGTAGAAGATGATGAATATTCAATTAAAAGCGAAGAAGATTTAAGAAATAAATTAATTGAATATGAAAAGTATAAAAATATGACTGATACTTTTAGAACATTAGAAGAAAATAGATTAGATTATTGGACTAAGTTGCCTGAGAATTTAAAAGAATATGCTGATGAGGAAAGTGTTGTTAATAGTGAAGTTTCAGTTCAAGAATTGATTAATGCATTTTTAGAAATGCAAAAAAGAGTTAAAGAAGAAAAGCCAGCTTCAACTAGAATTACAAGAAAAGAATATAGCATTAAAAAGAGAATTTCAGAAATAAGAAATATATTAAAGAAAAAAGATAAAATAGAATTTGCTGAGCTATTTGAAACTGTAACAAAAGAGAATATAGTTGTAACCTTTTTATCTCTTTTAGATATGAGTAAAAATAAAGAAATAACTATGAAACAAAATAGAGCTTTTAGTTCTATTATAATAGAAATGGTGAAAAAATGAAGTTAATGGGAGTTTTAGAGGGACTATTATTTGTTGTTGGTGATGAAGGTATTACTTTAAATGAAATATGTTCTATATTAAATGTTACAGAAGAACAAGGAAGAAATCTTCTATTGGCTTTAAAAAATGAATATGAAAGTGAAGATAGAGGAATAAAGATTAGTTATCTTGGTGAGACATTTAAATTAACTACTAAAAAAGAACATAAAGAATATTATCAAAAGTTAGTTAGAACTAAGGAATCTCTTTTATCTCAAGCCCAATTAGAAGTATTAGCAATAATTGCTTATAATGAACCAATAACAAGAATAGAAATAGATGAAATAAGGGGCATTAGTAGTGCCTATGTCATAAAAAAATTATTAAGTAAAGATTTAATAAAAGTTATAGGCAAAAGTGATTTGCCAGGAAGACCTAATTTATATAAAACAACTAGAGAATTTTTAGATTGTTTTGGTCTTTCAACTTTAAATGATTTACCAGAAATAGTTAATCAAAAAGAAGAAGAAATAGAACTTTTTGATAAGAAAGAAATAGAAGAATTGTTATAGATATAAGTATTTGTTTGTGCTATAATATTCTTGCTATGCCTCTATGGCGGAATTGGTAGACGCGATAGACTCAAAATCTATTTTCTTTTTAGGAGTTCCGGTTCAAGTCCGGATAGAGGCACCAAATTATGAATTAATGTTAGGATAATATATATGATAGTAATTAAAATTTTATATTTTATAATTTTATTTATAACTATAATTTATAGTTTATATTTTATTGTAACTACTATAGTGGGAGCAATATTATATAAAAAAGAGGAATATAAGAAGAGTTCAAAGAAGAATAAATTTGCCATTTTAGTTCCTGCTCGTAATGAAGAGGGAACTATTGGAAATTTAATAGATAGTTTAAATAAACTTGATTATCCTAAAGATAAATACAATATATACATAATTCCAAATAATTGTACTGATAAAACGGCGGAAATATCTAAGAAATGTGGCGCTAATGTTTTAACATGTAAAGTTAAAACTAAGACTAAGGGAGAAGTTCTTAGTTGGGTTTTTAAAGAATTAAAGAACAAAAAAGATATTGATGCTTATGTTATATTTGATGCTGATAATATTGTTCATCCAGATTTCTTAACACATATGAATGATTGTATGAATAGTGGATATAACGTTGCTCAAGGGTTTAGAGATGCCAAAAATCCATCTGATAATTGGATAAGTGGTAGTTATGCAGTATATTATTTATTACAAAATGTTTTATTTAATAAAACTAGATCTTTTGTTGGAGGACAAGCATCTCTCAACGGAACTGGTTTTATGATTACTAAAAAATATATAGATAAAAAAGATTTTAAAACCATTTCTTTAACTGAAGATATGGAATTAACGGGTATGTGTGCTTTAGATGATGAAAAAATAGCTTTTGTTAATGATGCTATTACTTATGATGAATATCCAACTAAGTTTAAAACATCTTGGAATCAAAGAAAAAGATGGACAGCAGGTATATTAACATGTTTAAAACATTATAAAAAACAATTGTTGAAGAAAAGGAATAGAGCATCAATAGATATTGTTTTAGTTTACTGTGGACCATTATTTCAAGTGTTAGGATTTATTTCTTGTGTATTAATTTCAATAATTGCTCTATGGGGATTTAAAGCCGAATTAGTAAAATTATTTTTATTGTCGACATTAATATTTACATTAGCTACATTTATTATAACAATCATTGGAACTATAATTGTTATTAAAGTCCAAAAGAAAAAGCTTAAACCATTATTATCTGGAACTATATTCTTTTCGGTTTTTGTCTTTACTTGGATATTTGTTAACATAGCAACTATAATAAAAAGTCCAACTAAATGGGAAGAAATTAAACATAATAGAAATATTAATATAGACGATATATTAAAAAAATAGGTGTTTATAATTGTTTAAATAATAATATAACATAACATATAATTGAAAGGATGGTCTTATGTTATATTATCCAGGCAATAATTATAAAATGAATAATGATAGATTTATTGTTCCCTTTTTAGGAGGAGCATTACTAGGTGGAGCAGCAGTTGGTCTAACTAGACCTAGACCTATATATAATGTCGCTCCCTACAATAATTTTAACCCCTATATGCCTTATGGCAATTATAGCTATAGTTATTATTATCCTAGATATTTTTAATGAATTAAGAAATGAATAATCATTTCTTTTTTTGTAAATTAAAATTTCAAACGATTGACTATAGTAAGAAAACTGTAGTATTCTAAATATATAAGATAGTATATAGGTGATAATAATGGAGAATAAAAAGAAAGCAATAATATCTATAGTTGTAGTAGTTCTAACTTTGTTGGCCCTAGTCATCGGTGCATCATATGCTTATTTTAGTATAACCGCTACAAATAGTTTTGGTTCAAAAACAATAAGCGCATCAGCACCTGAGATAGGAAGTGTTACATTAACTAGTGATAATAATACCATATCTCTTAATTTAAGTGCAGAAGATATGATGGTAAGTAATGCCAAAGTTTACTGTGGGACAATTGATGGGACTCCAAATGTTAGCGAATTTCAAATGGCTCATACGACAGTGAATGGTCCAGGATTCTTTAATTGTAACTATACATTGAATGTAACAGCAACAGGAACCAATAACTTATATACGGCCTTCCAAGGATGGAACGGAAAAACCTCCGGTCAAATTAGGCTACAAATAGCAAATGATGAGTATGATTTTAATACATCAAATTTGTTTCCAATAACAGTTAATGGAACAATTCGTGGAGCATCAAATAGCAAATCAATACCAATCACAGCGTCAATGTGTATATATAATTCACATTTTGTTGATCAAACTTCATTGAAGAATAAAGATATTACCATAACAATCACAGCAACATCATTTACGTGTAATATGGCCGATTCTCAAGCATATTATTATACCCTTGATTCAAATACACATACGATTTCATCGCCATTAACAAGTCTTGAAGGAATACCATTTTACTTAAAAGGTTATGGAACAACTGGAGTATATGATGAAGTATGTGGGGTATTCAATGGAACCGAATATTGCTTGTTACCGCATTCTTTTGCTAGTTCGTCGACAATAAGAAGTGAAATGGAAGCCTTAGGAACAACATGCGAAATTACTGAAGACGCTTTAAGTTGTGAGAATGATGGACTTTCTTGCACTATTACAAGTTATGGAAGGGCAACCTGTGGCTATTCTTACGCATATTGTGTTATCAATGAATATGGCGAAGCATTTTGCTTGAACTAAAGTTTTAAGTGATTTGAGCTTGCCGCTTCATCCTCTATTAAAAATGTTAACAATAATTCCTATATATATATAATTAATAATAATATTACTACCTCCATAGGATAAAAAAGGAAGAGGAATACCCATAATGGGTAATAAACCCAAGTTCATAAAGATATTATAAATTTGATGAAATAGAAATATACCAATATAAGTTGATACAAACATCTTATATTGGTTTTTATTTTTATTAATTAAGAATAAGTCTAATGTAATAAAAGATAATAAAATTAACAAAGCACATATAAGACCATAGTTGCCTATAGAAAAAGCAAATATAAAATCAGTGGGAGCTTCGGGTATATATAATTGAATCTTATTAAAGCCCCATCTAAAAAAAGAAGCAGATCCAATTGTAGTTAGAGCATTTTCTAATTGATAACTAGTTCCATTAGTCCAATTGATAATTCTATCTATTCGGTAAAATAAAGATGTTCCAATAATACTTAGTAATAAATCTTTATAAAAAATATATATTATTATAAATGTTATTATAAATAATAGGAGAGTAATAAAACTAAAAATATACCATTTTTTATTAAGTTTTTTTGCTAAAAAAACTATTAAGAAAATAATAAAATAATTAATAATAGCGCCAGTATCTGGCTCTAAAAACACTAATATAGAGGGAATTAAAGTTACTATTAATAGTTTTAATACTAACTTTAATTCATCTTTAAAAGACTTGATTTGGGCGCTTTTAGCTAGGCTAAAAAGATATAAAGATAAAGATATATTGCATAGTTCACTTGGCTGAAAAGAAAATTCAAAAATGTTTAACCAACACTTAGCACCATTTATTTCTTTGCCTACAATTAAAACTAAAATAAGTAATAGCAAAGAAAAAACATACAAATATTTTGAATAATCAAATAGTTTTTTGATATTTATTTTTAGAATAATAAATAAACTAATATAACCAATAATAATCCAAATAAATTCTTTTACTAGAGCATTATTGTAAGAAGAACTAATTAATGGAGCATTTACCATATTTAAAAGACTTATTATATTGAGAATGAATATAGGAATAAACAATAATGCATAGGTTTTTACAAATGATTTCATAATTATATTATGGTTCAAAATATAGTTATTTATCATAAAATAAAATGGGAGTTGATAACATGCAAGAATTACCTAAAGTTTTTGCTAATGCTATAGATAAAAGAATTAATAATACACAAGATATTTATTATAGTTCAGATAGAAATATAAACACCAATAAAGATTCTGTTATAAAAAAGATAAACAATATTTTTTCTTCATCTAATCATGTATATAAAAGTGAAGTTAGAATAAAAATGAATGGTAAAGAGATAATTAAAACAATAGTAGGTAAAACAAGTAATTATTTAATAACTATAGAGGGAGAATTAATAAATATTATAGATATAGAGGATATTAATAAAATATAATTGTTAATAATTATAAATGATGCTATTATAATGCTAGTGGTTGTATGAATAATGATGATAAAAAAACAATTATAGTATTTATAAGTTTAATTATAATGATATGTTTAGTATGGGCGTATAATATAAATAATAACAAAAGTTATAAATTCGATCGTAAAATTAAATATATATTTGGTAGTTTAACTTATGATAATGTCTATAATAAAGGAAAAGATTTATTTATTAATGGTATTAAATTACTAGATAGTGATTTTATATTTGAACTAGATAACAAAGATAATATTGAATATTATTCTTTGGGTAAAAAAAATAACTATCGTAAAATAGTTAATTATTCATTATTATTTTCTACTTTGAGTTCTAAAGCTAGAGATAAATATATAAAAGATAGAGATATAGTTCAAAATAGTAATGACTATTATATGGGAAATTATATAAAAGAAGTAAAAAAGAATTATATAGGAAGTTCTCTAGATATTGAAAGTTATGATAAAGATAAAGTAGTATTTTCAAGTGTTAATTATTTTTGTGATAATTATGAATATATAGGAATAATAGTGGATAATGTTGAATGTTCTTATACTGAAACTAAAACTACATGGACTATGATTATGGAAAATAATATTTTAAAAATAGATAATTTAGAAGATTTTAGAAGAATAATGCAATAAAAAAAATATATTAGACTATTTCGTCAATATATTTTTTTAATTGCTTAGCATTCTTATCAAATATTATTTTTAATTGATTATCAATTTCAACAATACCTTTAGCGCCCAAACTTTTAATTGCATCTTTATTAACAATACTAATATCTCTTAATATTACTTTAAATCTACTCATATTACATTCGGCATTAATAATATTATCTTTTCCTCCAAGAAAATCAATTAGTTTATTTTCTTTAATAGCAAAATCTTTACGATTTAATTTAATTGCTACTGCTAATATTATTAATATAACTACAGCTATAATAATATATTGGAGAGTTGTACTCACATTCATCACCCATAATAATTATACTATAAATTATTAATTTTTAAAAGTAGGACTCACTAAATAAAAAATAAAACATAAATTAATAATGAGAGAACATGAAAGGGTGAAATTAATGAATAATAACAATAGAGGTAATTCTTGTAATTGTATTAATGAGATATTAAGTGTAATTTTAGTATTACAAGAAAATGCTTGTCCGGAGAATTCTTTGGATACATGTGATAGACCAATGCTTGGTGGTGGAGCAAATTGCTTAGTGTGTAATACAAGACCAGTAATGCTTTACACTTGCTGTGGTAATGGGGTTCCATGGAGTATGCCAACAACAAAAGATGCCCAAACAAATTGTAGTGGAGAAGAATTGAGTGAAACCTGTTCAACGGTATTTAGAGTTGAAAAAATAGAAGGAAATTGTTGCACATTTAGAGTTTTAGCTGATAATCCTGATGCAACTTCATTATATCCATTTGTTTCTACTAACTCATTCTTTACAATGGATTGTAGTTGTTTATGCGCTGTTCGTTGTCTATCTGATACTTATGTAGATAATGTTTGTTAATAATAAAAAACCATTTAAAATGGTTTTTTATTTGTAATTCTACTAATAATATTTTATAATACTAATGAACGTTAGATAGTAAGGAAGTTAACTATGAAAAAGAAATATATATTTATTATAGTAGCAATAGTAATTTTATTAAGCGGTGGTATTTTTCTTACCAATACTTTAAAAAATAAAGAAAAAAAAGAGGAAACTCCCATAGATACATCACGAACTGATATTATAGAAGATAGTTTTCCTTTATTTAAAGAAGTTACTGCAATTGATAATGCTATTTACAGTGAAACAAAGATATTTGATAAGATAGAATATGAAATAGAATTAACTGAAGATATAGAAGAAATAATGGCTAGTAAGAATTATAATGAGTATGCATCGTTTTATTCGATTGATGAAGGTGATGTTTTTGCTTATGGGGATGAATATATAACTTTAGTGAAAGGCGTTCCTTATATTGTTAATTCCGAAAAAAAAGTGGCTTCATCAATAGTAGATATAAAAAGGATCTATTTAATATTTGGTGATTATAATCATAATCAAATCTTTTTAACTCAAGAAGGTGAAGTATATATTGGTGAATCTTATGTATATACTGAAACAAATGAGGAAACAGGGGAGGTTACTTATCGTTTGGCTAACAATATGGAATGGAATAAGTTAGATAAGTTAGGAACTCCAAATAAATATAATGAAATAAGACTATCATATTTTGAAAATGAAAATGTGAAATCTGAAGATAAAGCTCACTATAACTTAATTGGAATAAGTAAAGGTGGAAAAAGAGACTTATTTAAAATAAAATATTAAGAAATATAGTAAATATATTTCTTTTTAATTGTAGTTATAGTGATTATATTTTATAATTAAGATAATAGGTGATAATATGAAAAATATTTTAACTAAGGATGAAGAATCTTTACTAGATAGTTATTTTAGATTATGTAATTATTTATCTTTAGGAATGATTTATTTAAAAGATAATCCTTTATTAAAAAAAGAATTAACTAGAGAGGATATTAAAAACAAACTAGTAGGTCACTGGGGCAGTGCTCCAGGTCAAAACTTTATTTATACCCATTTAAATAGAGTTATAAATAAGTATGATTTAAATATGATGTATATATCAGGACCAGGTCATAGTGGTCAAGCAATGATTGCCAATAGTTATATTGAAGGTGTATATAGTGAAGTATATCCAGAAATAACTCAAAATGAAGAAGGCTTAAAGAAATTATTTAAATCCTTTTCTTTTCCTGGTGGAACATCTTCGCATGTGGCGCCTGAAGTTCCTGGTTCAATTAACGAAGGTGGCGAATTAGGATATAGTTTAAGTCATGCTTTTGGAGCAGTTTTAGATAATCCGGATTTAATCGTAGCATGCGTAGTTGGTGATGGAGAAGCAGAGACAGGCCCTCTAGCAACTAGCTGGCATGGTAATAAGTTTATTAATCCTAAAAATGATGGAATTGTTTTACCAATTCTTCATTTGAATGGATATAAAATAGCAAATCCAACAATATTTGCGCGAATAAGTGATGAAGAAAGAATCAATTTCTTTAAAGGATGTGGATGGGATCCAATAGAAGTTGACGTCATAGATAAAGATAATTATCATGAACTTATGGCTGAGGCAATGGATATTGCCATTGAGAAAATTAAAAAGATTAAAAGTGAAGCTAAAAGCAAAAAGTTTGTTAGACCAATGTATCCAATGATAATATTGAAATCAAAAAAAGGTTGGACATGTCCCAAGAAACTTTATGAAAAAGAAGCAGAAGGAACATTTAGAGTTCATCAAGTTCCAGTTAATTTTGAAGCTGTCCAACAAGATTTAAAAATCTTAGAAAAGTGGTTAAAAAGTTATAAACCAGAAGAATTATTTAATGCCGATGGTAGTATAAATAAAAACATTTTAAAATTAGTTCCTAAGAAAGATAGAAGAATAAGTGCAAATCCAAATGCTAATGGAGGATTGTTATTAAAAAATATAAAACTTCCTAATTGGACTAATTATAAAATTAAAGTTAATCGTGGTTCAACAAAATCATCAGATATGCGAGTTTTAGGAGAATATATTAGAGATGTTATGAAGTTAAATAAAAACAACTTCCGAATCTTTGGCCCCGATGAAGCTCTATCTAATCGTTTTAATAGTGTATTTGAAAAAGAGAAAAGAAAGTTTAATGCTGAAATTTATAATAATGATGAATATTTAAGTCCTGAAGGGCATGTGTTTGATAGTTTCTTATCTGAACATATGTGTGAAGGAATGTTAGAAGGTTATTTACTTACGGGAAGACATGGCTTCATGCATAGCTATGAAGCATTTATTAGAATAATTGATTCAATGGCTTCTCAACATGCAAAGTGGTTGAAGGTATCATCAGAACTTCCTTGGCGCAAAGATATTTCTAGTTTAAACTATATTTTAACAAGTCATATATGGCAACAAGATCATAATGGATTTACACATCAAGATCCAGGATTTTTAAATCATTTGGCCACTAAAAAAGCTGACACTGTTAGAATGTATTTTCCAATTGATACAAACACTTTACTATCAGCAGTAGATCATATATTAAATACTAAGAATTATATAAATGTTGTCGTAGCAAGCAAACATCCTAGTATTCAATGGCTAAGTGCAGCAGAGGCAAAAGTTCATTGCAAAAATGGAGTTAGTATATTTGATTGGGCATCAAACAACGCCAAAAACCCTGATGTTATATTAGCTTGCTGTGGTGACACTCCTACTTTAGAAACAATCGCTGCTTCTAAAATACTATTTGAATATTGTCCTCATATAAAGACTAGGGTAGTAAATGTATTTGATTTAATGCGACTTCAAAGCCAAGATAAACATCCACATGGTTTATCAGATCAAGACTATAATTATTATTTTACTAAAGATAAACCAATAATTTTTGCTTTCCATGGTTATCCAAATTTAATTCATGAACTTACATATAATAGAGAAAATCACAACATGCATGTTCATGGATATATGGAGGAAGGAACAATTACAACTCCATTTGATATGCGAGTTCAAAACAAAATTGATAGATATCATTTAGTTCTTGATGTGTTAAAATATGTTGAGGAAGTTGAAGCAGTAAAAATGACAAGAAACTTAATGAATAAGAAATTAAAAGAACATAGAGAATACATAACTAAAGAGGGAATTGACTTAGAAGAAATAAGAGATTTTAAGTTTTAAGGAGACAATATGAATTTATATGATTTTGATAATACAATTTTAAAAGGAGATTCATCTCATAAATTTATAAGATATTCACTGGTTCGTCATCCATTTATAGTCTTATGGTCCTTAATTAAAACTCTAAAAGAATGTATAAAATATTTATTTAAAAAAAGTAATTTTGGTTTAATTAAAAGTGAATTATTTAGTTTTGTTAAATATATTAAGAATTTTGATGAATATATGGATAAATATGTTTTAAAGAATATCAAATATGTAAAGAAGTTTTACTTAGATCAAAAGAAAGATAGTGATGTAATTATCTCAGCATCATTTGAGTTTATTATAAAAAAATACTGTGAATATTTAAATATTAAGAATGTTATTGGAACAAAGTTTGATGTAAAAAAAGGATGCATTATTGGAAATAATTGCAAAGGAGAAGAAAAAGTTCGAAGATTTTATGCTGAATATGGTGATAAACATGAAATCTTAAATGCTTACTCGGATTCCTTAAGTGATATTCCAATGTTGAAATTAGCTAAAAATGCTTATATAGTTAAAGATGAAGAATTAATAAAATATGAATAATAGAGGTTGATATTATGCTAGGTGAGATACTAGAAATAAATAATAATAGAGTGATAGTTAAAAACAATAGTGCTTTAAGTAATATTGTTAATTTGTATGTCCAAATAACTGATAATACGAATACGTTTATTGGTGAAATAGTATCTTTAAATAAAGAAACAATAGATATTAAGCTTAATGGAGAAATAATCAATAATAAGTTTATTTATGGAATTAGTAAAAAACCTGCATTAAATTCTCAAGTTGAATTATTAAAAGAAGAGGGAATTAATATTCTTTTTGGAATTAACAATTATGTTCCTCAAAAGAAGATTTATTTAGGAAAAAGTGCTTTATATAAAGATTTTCCATTTTATGCTGATATTAACCCATTATTTTCCAATCACTTTGTTGTTTTAGGCAACACTGGATCCGGTAAATCATGTGGAGTAGCGCGATTATTTCAAAATTTATTCTATAAAAAGGATGCGGTTCCTAAAAATGCAACAGTATTCATCATAGATGCTTATGGAGAGTATAAAAGCGCTTTTAGCATGATAGATTACGTTAATAAGGATTTGAGTTTTAAATCATATACAACTGACTTAGATTCATCTGATGAATTATTACAAATACCTCTTTGGTTATTAAGTTTAGATGATATTTGTTTATTATTAGAGGTAAGTAGTAAAAATCAAATATCAATCATAGAAAAAGCTATGAAAATAGTTAATATATTTTCACGTCAAGAAGATAGTGTAATCAAGTATAAAAACTCAATTATTGCTAAGGCTTTATTAGATATATTTATAAGTGGAAACACGCCAGCTCAAATAAGAGACCAAATATTTTCAGTTCTAACTAGATATAATACCAGAGAGTTAAATCTAGATACTAAGATTTATTATCCAGGATATATTAGGCCTTTAAGGCAATGTTTGATGATTGATGATACTGGAAAGATAAGAGAAATGCAATTAGTGACAACATTTTTAAATACTTTTGTTCTTAATGAAATGAATTTAGAAATGCCAGATGGTTCATTTGTATGGACATTAAAAGATTTATTATATGCATTTGATTTTGCTTTAATAGACGAAGGATTATTAAATGACTCTAAAGTTTATAGTTTGGCTCACGAATTGAGGGTGAAACTTGCAAGTATAATTGATAGTGGAGCATCTAAGTATTTTGAATTTACTGAACATTTTACAAGAGAAGAATTTATTAAGAATTTAACTCATAAAGACAACAATAAAGCTCAAGTGGTAAACATAAATTTAAATAGTATTGATGATAGATTTGCTAAAGTAGTCGCAAAGGTATACTCAAAATTGCTATTTGATTATGCCAAAAATGATCTTGAAAGGGCAAAATATCCAATTCATATTGTTTTAGAAGAAGCTCATAGATACGTTCAAAATGATCGAGATATAGAAATACTTGGCTATAATATTTTTGAAAGAATAGCTAAAGAAGGGCGAAAATATGCAGTTTTATTAACTCTTATTAGTCAAAGACCTTCGGAATTATCTCAAACAGTCTTATCTCAATGTGGAAACTTCATTGTATTCAAGATATCTCATCCAATTGATATAGATTATATAAAGCCAATGATTCCTTATGTTGATGATGACATGGTTGAAAGGATAAAGAATCTTCAAATTGGGCATTGTTTGACATTTGGTTCAGCATTTCCGCTTCCTACTATTGTAAAAGTAGATATGGCATCACCAGCTCCACTTAGTAGTAGTTGTGATGTTTCCTCAACTTGGTTTAATTAATAATAAACTAAATAATAATATTTAAATTCTCGCATACACATTATTAAGAGGTGTATATGAAGAAGTTATTATTACTATTTAGTTTTTTCTTTGCTTTTAATTTGAAGTGTTATGCTGATGAAATTTCAAAATATAGTGAAAGTGCTATTTTAACTGAAGCATCCACGGGGAATGTTTTATACGAAAAAGATGCTGATAGGAAAAGTGCTCCAGCGAGCATGACTAAAATAATGAGTATGGCTTTAATAATGGATGCAATCAAAGAAGAAAGAATTAGTTTAAATAGTGATGTGTTAATAAGCGAAAATGCTGCTAAAATGGGTGGAAGTCAAGTATATTTAAATGTTGGTGAAACATATAAAGTTTATGATTTATTAAAATCAATAGCTATTGCTTCTGCAAATGATGCTGTTGTTGCAATGAGTGAAAAAGTAGCGGGAACAGAAGAAAAGTTTGTAGATATGATGAACAAAAAATGTAAAGAGTTAGGTTGTAAAGAAACTAATTTTACTAATCCCCATGGTTTAGATGATGAAAATCACTATAGTTCGGCTAGAGACATGTCTTTAATATCAAGATATCTTATTAATAATTATCCTGAGATACTTGATTATACAAGTATCTATGAAGATTATCTTCAAAGACCAGATGGGACTAATACTTGGCTAGTTAATACTAATAAACTTGTTAGATTTTATGATTCAGTTGATGGATTAAAAACTGGATTTACTAGCAAAGCAGGATATTGTTTAACAGCAACAGCTAACAAGAATAATATGCGTTTAATAAGTGTTGTCATGGGAGTTGATTCACCAGATAATAGAACAAGCGATACTGTAAGATTATTAAACTATGGTTTTAATTCGTTTAAAATATCATTAATATATAAAAAGGACAAAGTTTTAGGAACATATAGAGTAGAAAAAGGGAACAAAGAAAAAGTTCAATTAGTTTTATTACAAGACGCAAAGGAATTATTAAGTATTACTGATAAAGAAAAGAAATACTCGTTAAAACTAGAGATAAATAAGTTAGTCGCACCATTAAAAAAGGGGGATATAGTAGGAAAAGCCAAAATAATAGATAATACAGGAAACGTTGTGGGAATAATAGAAGTAACAGTTAAAGACAATATAATTAAAGCAGGATTTAAAGATTATTTTAAAAGAAATTTTAAAACTACTCTTTATGGCAAAAACATTATCTTATAGCTATGTAATCAAACACCTAATTGGTGTTTTTGTCTTTTGTTGAAGGATTTTTATAACATTTGATAACGATTGTCGAAGTCATTTAAATGTTTATAAAAAAGACTTATATTATAATTGCAGATAAGTAGATATAAGGGAGGAATAATAGATAATTTCATTTTAAAACTATCTAAAAAGGTGGGATATAATGAATTATGAACAAATAGTAAAAGATAATGAAAAATTGATATGGAAAATATCACAGCATTTTTATGGTATTCCCAAAGAGGATTTATTTCAGGCAGGAGTCTTGGGACTATTAAAAGCATTAAAAAATTACAAAAGTGATAGTTCAACCAAATTTTCAACCTATGCTCATGACTATATATTTGGGGAAATGTATTTACTTTCAAGTAATCGAAACATAAAGATAAGCAAAGATATTTTAAAGCTATATAAAAAAATAGAAACAAGTAGATATATTTTGGCCCAAAAGATAGGTAAAATACCGAACAATTTAGAATTATCAGAAGTCCTAGGTCTAGATCTATTCACTTTGGAAGAGGCATTAATGAGCGCGAAGACAATTATGTCTTTAGATAATGCCACTAAAGAAGATAGAGATGCTTATGAAATTATAAGCGCTCCAGAGTATGACATTGATAGTAAAATATTGATAGACGATAGTTTTAAAGTCCTTTCTAATGATGAACGACTTATTATTAAGTCAAGATATTATGAAGATTTAACTCAGCAAGAGGTGGCAAGAAAACTAAAAATGACTCAAGTAATGGTATCAAGATACGAAAAAAAAGGCATTGAAAAGATGAAAGAATATATTATGTTATAGTATAAATCCTTGAATAATTCATCATAATACTAGTGGTGAAAGAATGAATAAAGATGAATATGCAAAATTAGTCAAAGAATTATCGCCAAAAGAGCCGAGAATAAAAAACGCAATATATGCTTTTCTGGTCGGCGGTTTAATTGGATTCATTGGGGAAGTAATTGTTAATATATTAATTGAATCTTTTGGTTTAGCGAGAGTTGATTCATATGCTTGGCTGGCATTAATCATAATAGGTATTTCATGTCTACTTACTGCGTTGGGAAAATTTGACAATTTTGTGACGAAAGCAAAATGTGGGTTAATTGTTCCAACAACGGGATTTGCCCATAGTGTTCAAAGCGCATCGTTAGATTATAAACGTGAGGGTTTTGTTACAGGAATTGGAGCTAATGCATTTAAGCTAGCAGGTTCAGTTATTGTGGCTGGAATTATTAGTGCATTCTTTTTAATAATTTTAAAGGTGATGTGTTATGGCTAGTTTAAAATTTTCTAATGTATATATAAATGACAATTGGACTATTACTGGGCCAATGGAAAGCGATAGCAAATTAAAAAAAATAGACATAAAGCTGGATGATTATTATTTTGATGAAAAAACATTTGAACAAGCGGAAATAAGGATGCAAAAGATGGCTATAAATTCGATACTGGCTCGACACAAGTTGAGTAGTAAAGATATAGATTTAATAGTAGGCGGAGATTTGTTAAATCAAATAGCAGCATCAAACTATGCAAATAATGCCACCAATATCCCCTTTGTAGGGATTTATAGTGCGTGTGCTACCTTTCCAGAGTCACTAATTATAGCAGGATCATTTTTAAAAAATGATAACGTTAACAAAATCATCGGAATTACCAGTTGTCATAATTTGACTGCTGAAAAACAATTTAGGTATCCAATCGAGTATGGCTCTCCCAGAACCCAAACATCAACTTGGACATCAACTGCAGCGATAAGCGTTCTTTTAAGCAAAAAAAAGAAAAATATTAAGGTAGAATCAGGCACTATTGGCAAAATAATTGATATGGGGATAAAAGACACTAATAATATGGGGGCAATAATGGCTCCAGCAGCCGCCCAAACGCTATATGAACATTTAAGTGATTTAAACAGGAATGTTGACTATTACGATTTAATTTTGACTGGAGATTTAGGCTGTGTTGGTGGCGAAATATTCAAAGAATATTGTTCCAAAACTTATAACATAAAAATAAAAAAACACTTAGATGCTGGTTGTGAATTATATTTAAAGAGTCAAAACGTTTATGCCGGAGGAAGTGGTCCTTCATGTTTGCCATTAGTTTTATTTAATAAGATATTATTACAAAAAAAATATAAAAGAATATTGATAATCGGAACAGGTTCACTACATAGCCCGGTAATGGTTAATCAAAAAATATCTATTCCAGCAATTGCTCATGCGGTAAGTTTGGAGGTTCTATGATATACTTAAACTCATTTTTATTTGCAGGAGTAGTTTGTTTGATTTGTCAAATTGTCCTAGATAATAGCAAATTAACACCGGGACACATAACAAGCGGACTAACAGTTATTGGCGCAATTCTCTCATATGCAGGGATTTATGACAAAATAATTCGTTGGTGTGGTGCAGGAGCCACTACTTTGATATCAAATTTTGGTCACACATTATATTCTGCAGGACTTCAAGGGTATGAATCCTCTGGATTCTTAGGAATATTAACTGGATTGCTTTCTTCATGTGGAGTAGCTATTGTTAGTGTGATTGTATTTTCTTTTATATTTACGATTGTTTTTAAATCCAAAGATTAGAAAAGAGCGTTTGCTCTTTTTATTTGCTATAAATAGTATTATAATTATGGGGACGGAAGAATTTGTTTTGTCCTCGTAGCTCAGTAGGATAGAGCGACCGCCTCCTAAGCGGTAGGTCGTTGGTTCGATTCCAATCGGGGACGCCATATTAAGGATATTTATGTTCGTTGTTTTATGAATATTTGAATAAATTGTAATTATAAGATATACTTAAAGAGAATTGGAGTAGGATGAATGAAAAAATTGAAAGAATACATATTATGTTTTATTGATGGATTTTTTATGTCAATCGCTGATAGTGTTCCAGGAGTATCTGGTGGAACTGTTGCTTTTATTTTAGGCTTTTATGACAAATTCATTATTTCCTTAGATAATTTGATTAGAGGAGATAAGAAAGCAAAGATCAAAGCAATTAAGTATTTATTTAAAATTGGGATTGGTTGGATAATCGGGTTATTGTTAGCAGTTTCATTTTTGTCAAGTTTATTTTCTAAACACATATACGCAATGAGTTCTATATTTATTGGCTTTATTATATTTGCAATACCTCTAGTTATAAAAGAGGAAAAAGAACATCTTGTGGGAAAATATCATAATATTATATTTGCTATATTCGGGGCCGGATTGGTAATTTTGATAACTTATTTAAATCGTGTGGTAGGCGCATCATTCAATATAGATTCCTTTAATTTTGGAACAGCAGTATACGTATTTTTAGCAGCTTCAATTGCTATTACCGCGATGATATTGCCAGGGATTTCAGGGTCAACTTTATTGTTAATATTTGGACTATACATTCCTATTATTACAAAGATAAAAGAATTGATGACGATGAATTTCTCGGTCTTACCAGTTTTAATAGTATTTGGTTTGGGTGTGATATTTGGTGTTTTGGTATTTACAAAATTATTAAGAAAGTGTTTGGATAAAAGAAGAAGCGCTACAATTTATGCAATCCTTGGCATGATGATTGCCTCAATATATGCTATAGTTATGGGTCCAACAACATTGGATGTTCCAAAGGCATATTTGACTATGAAGACTTTTAGTATTTGGTATTTTTTACTAGGTGGAATAATAATAATGGCTTTAGAAGGCTTGAAGAGTTTCTTGAGCAAAAACTAATATTTAAAGTATTCAATTTTATGAATACTTTTTTTTATGATCTTTTTTATTTCCTTTATAAATTGAGACGGATTATTCTTATCATATAGTATATATGTTTTTTCTTTGCATCTTGTGATGGCAACGTAGAATAAGCGTCTTTCTTCTGCGAAAGGGTAATCTTCATTTGGAAGAATTTTGGAAATTAAGCGATTATCTTCAATTTTGTTTGGGAAACCTAATATGGAATTGTTGCAGTTAAGAATTATCGTGTAATCAGCTTCTAGCCCTTTGGATTTATGGACGGTATAGAATGGAATGAGAATCCCTTTATATGAAACAAAGTTATTTTCAAAAGACATTTTGGTATCCATGTAATCATAGATATCTTCGCAATTTCTGGAAAGAATCATTATACTAGAGGTAATTGGAATTAATTTATCTAGAATAGATGTTAGCATTTTTCTTTTATTTGTGTATGGAGCGAGTATTATTGGTTGGAGGCAAGATTTAGGTGATTTTAAATTTTTTTTGACTTGTAGTGGATTTTTTTCAATAAAAGAAGAAGCAATATTTATTAGTTGCTGACTGTTTCGATAGGTATTAACCAGTTTGATAGTAGTTGCACCCTTAAAATAATGATTGAAATTCAAAAATATATTTAAGTCACATCCGCTGAAATGATAGATGGATTGCCAATCATCGCCAACTACTATGACTTGTGAGTTACAAAAATCTGATATTTTTTTGATAAGATTCAAGCGAATTAAAGAAGTATCCTGAAATTCGTCAATTATTATATATTTATAATTTAGATTCGAAAATTCAACTTTGGGGGTGGCGCATGTTATTAAATCGTCGAAATCCAAACCATTTATAGCATTTTTTTCGATGATATATTCATAATATATTTTTAAGATTATTAAAACCATCTTTTTCTCAATGGTTGACAATCTAGATGAGATAATAGTGTTAGAGTTTATATTATTTGACTTAATCAGGTTTATTGTAGAGGCGATGAAATTGATGAAAACGTTAAAATAATTGCTTTTTATAAATTTAGAATAAGATGTGCTTTGTTTTGTAAATATTAAAACAGTTTTTTGATCGATTGGCTTTAAGGTATAAAGTGTTTCACGAATAATAAAAAATAGGTATGAAGAGTTAATCAATTGATAATCTGTTTGGGATTTGTCTAATATAGCCATCGCGAGTTTATGAAAAGTTAAAACATCACAATCATAATCTATTTTTTGGGATATATCACGAGTTGATGCGTTTGTAAATGAAATAATTAATATATCTTTTGGAGAAACATTTTTAACTTTAATTAGATAGTGGACTTTTCCAACGATTGATATGGTTTTGCCGGCACCAGCACCAGCAATAACAAGGGTGTCAGAATTAGAATAGAGAAGTTGCATTTGATAATCATCTAGTTTGATGTTGTTTATTATGTAATTGTTATTCATATAATTCCGTTCTAGAAAAAAGTCTTGCACGTTAATGTTAACACAATTAGACATTAAAGTTAACTAATTTTCTAAAAATAATGGAAGACATAGTATAATATATGTAAGACGAGGTGCTGAAATGGAAAAGATTAAAAGAGTAGTTGGAGTTGCTTTTGTTGAGGATGGAAAACTATTAATTGTTCAATCGGTTAGAAGTAGCGCTAGTGACTCTTGGACATTAGTAGGAGGCGGCGTTGAAACTGGTGAAAGTGAAATAACAGCAGCACTACGTGAGGTAAACGAAGAAATTGGTCAAGGTTTTGAATTTTGTGAAGAAGACTTATTGCCAATCATGTGTTTTAAAGAAGCGGCAGCAAGTGATTCAGATATTACAATTGAAATGAATATGTTTTTGGCCACTAAAAAAATTCATGTTAGTTTAATACCAAATGACGAAATTTTGGATTATCATTGGTATAGTTTGGGAGAAACGGAGTATAATCTTTCTTCATCAATTGTTGAACATTTTTTGCCGTATGCCATTCAAAAGGGGATTTTAACCAATTCGGTAGAGTAAATAAGCAAAAAACTCAAAAAAATATTGCATAAATGACTTTTGCATAGTATAATGTAAATTGTCTTGAGAAAGACTAGGTTAATTTGAATGGGCGATTAGCTCAGTTGGTTAGAGCATCTGCCTTACAAGCAGGGGGTCATAGGTTCGAGTCCTATATCGCCCACCATTTAATATTGCCGACATAGCGTAATTGGTAGCGCAACTGACTTGTAATCAGTAGGTTGGGGGTTCGATTCCCTCTGTCGGCACCATTTTTTTTAAGGGCTTACGTGTAGTAAGTTTTTTTATTAGTAAATTTTATTGTTCTGTGTTTTGACTTTATTTTTTCAAAAATACCAAAAAAGTGTTCACAAATACCAAAAAATATGGTATTATTATACCTGTCTAAAGAGAAAGACCTTTTAGACGCATGTTTTTTGATGGTTTTGGAGGGATAGCGAAGTGGTCAAACGCGGCAGACTGTAAATCTGTTCCTTCGGGTTCCATGGTTCAAATCCATGTCCCTCCACCATTTTATATATGTTGCCCCGTAGCCAAGTGGTAAGGCATCAGACTTTGACTCTGACATTCCGTTGGTTCGAACCCAGCCGGGGCAGCCATATGATTTTTGAGTTATGTCTCGTTAGCTCAGTAGGTAGAGCATTTGACTTTTAATCAAAGGGTCTGGAGTTCGAATCTCCAACGAGACACCAT
>JAEEGL014841701.1_pt1 | contig 21883 bp, 14 predicted proteins | sample 9134231 | NCBI WGS metagenome assembly JAEEGL01 (sample SAMN16246548, study PRJNA631951) | gut metagenome | biome: gut microbiome; feature: rumen; material: fiber-attached | host: Bos | place: Iran: Karaj | collected 2018-10 | reverse complement strand
CGACTACGCCGGGGGCAACGGCACCACCCCGCCGGAGGCCTACACCCAGTACAGCACCATCCTGGACATGGCCCTCAACGACGGCCTCAACCCCATGAACGGCGCCCAGTGCAGCATCCACACCGGCTATCTCTATGAGATGCAGTCCCTGGACGAGGTGAAGGAGGCCTGGAAGAAGCTGGCCCGCTACGTGCTGAAGGCCCAGGTCTCCATCGAGAACTACGTGGAATACCTTTTCATGTACCACGACCAGCACCCCATCCTCTCCATCACCATGGAGGGCTGCATGGAGAGCGGGAAGGACGTGGTCTGCGGCGGGGCGAAGTACAATTCCTACGGCTCCACAGCCGTGGGCCTCGCCACGGTGGCCGATTCCCTGACCACGATCCGGTATATGTGCTTCGACAAAAAGCTCATCTCCACCCGGGAGCTCTACGACGCCTATATGGCCAACTGGGAGGGCTACGAGCCCCTGCGCCAGCGCATCCTCCGGGAGGTCCCCCATTACGGCAACGACGATCCCTATGCCGACGAGCAGATGAAGTGGGTGGTGGAGACCTACCGGGAGCTCTGCCGGGAATGCTACAGCAAGCGCTGCCGCATCTTCAAGGGCGGGATGTACTCCGCGGCCAGCCACGTCGCCCAGGGCTACACCACCTGGGCTACTCCCGACGGGCGTCTGGCCGGGACCCCCATCGCCGACGCGGCCTCTCCCGCCCAGGGACGGGACTGCTGCGGCCCCACAAGCGTCCTCTCCTCCGCCCTGAGCTTCGAACACGGCAAATTCATGAACGGCCTGGCCCTGAACATCCGCATCCACCCCTCCGCCCTGAACAGCCCCGAAGGGATCGAAAAGCTGCGCACCATGACCCAGACCTATATGGATATGGGGGGCATGGAGGTGCAGTACAACATCGTCTCCTCCGAGACCCTGCGGGCCGCCCAGGCCAGACCGGAGGACTACCGGGACCTGGTGGTGCGCATTGCGGGCTACAGCGCCTATTTCAACGAGCTCTCCCGGGACTGCCAGAACGATCTGATCTCCCGCACGGAGAACAGCCTGTAAGTATGCCTTCGGGGCGACGGCACGCTTGTGCCATCGCCCCTTCAAAAACGAGGAAGCCAAAACCCAGGCCCGCCCGGCGGCGGGCGCCGAAAGAAAGGAGAACGCAATGATCCTGGAAAAAAGAATCGTCATCGACCTGAACGACCACGACAGCAGCTGGCTCATCCCCTTCGTCGCCAAGGACAAGGACGGGCGCGTCGGGGAATACCAGTCCACCATCCTCATGGCGGAGGGCCCCCACAGAGAGTACTCCGTCACCGACTCCATCATGTGCGCCAAGCGCCCGGAGATGACGCCGGACGAGGCCTCCGCCTTCAGCCACGCCCACAAGGACGGCTTCGAGACCTTCTTCGTGGACAGCGGCTGGATGTATCTCTACGTGGACGGCCGCAAATGCAAGGTCGTGCCCGGGGACATCATCCAGCTCCAGGCCGGGCAGCAGCACGCCATGGCCTTTATGGAGGACGTGAAGTACCGCGGTTTCTTCCATGACCTCTGTTCTCTGGATATGGCGGAGATCGCCCAGCATCTGAAGGACAAGATGCCCGAAGCCGCCGAAGACCCGGAGTTCCAGAAGGTGCGCATGGAGGTGGGCGGCATGGACATGATCATGCGGGAGCGCCCGGTCTACAAAGAGGTGCCCTCCTCCGAGGTGCTGGCGGTGAAGAATCCTGACCGGCCCTATGCCTCCTATGAGTTCCCCGGCTGCACCGTGAAGGTCATCACCACCCGCTGGGAGAACGCGGGCGTCAACGAAATGATCTGCGCCCAGATGAAAAAGGGCTTCACCGCCCAGTGGAATCCCTATCCCCGGGAGCGGGAGCTCTACTACGTGCGCCACGGCCTGGTGGAATTCACCGTCTACGGGGAAAAGCACCTGGCCAAAGAGGGCTGCATCGTGAATATCCCCCGCTTCGCGCCCCACTGCCTGAAGGCGCTGGAGGATTCCGAGGTCTACGACATGGGCGGCAAGCCCAACTGGTTCGCCTTCCTGCAGGACCTTGAATCCATCCGCACCTACGCCCCCGAGCGGCTGAAGGATCCCGAGGAACTGACCAATCTCCGCAAGAAATTCGGCGTGGAGGTCTGCGCCATCGGCTTCGAGGGCTGACAATCCGGCATACCCCGGGCGCCCGCCATCCGGCGGGCGCCCATTCTTTCCTGCCCGCCGGGAATTGCGGCGGCGCCGCCGCCGTGGTATGATGGAGGAAACGACACAAGGGAGGACCGCGAATATGCCGGGCGCCTATCTTCCCCGCTTCCCCCATCTCTGCGCTCCTCTGCACCTGGGGCCTCTCACCCTGCGCAGCCGCATGTGCTCCGCCCCCATGGGCTTTCCCGACCTCACGGAGGACGGCTGTCTCACCGAGGGGGCCATCGCCTTCTATGAAAACCGGGCCAGGGGCGGGGCCGCCGTCGTCACCGTCAGCGAGGCCTGCGTGGACTACGTCCACGGCAAGGGCCACGGGCGGCTCATCAACCTGGACAATCCCGGCGTGCTGGCCGGTCTCACCAACGCCGCCCGGGCCATCCGCCGCCACGGCGCCGCAGCCTCCGTCGAGCTGAACCACGCGGGGATGCTCTCCGCCTTCGACGCGCCCGCCGGGGCCGCCGGGGACGGGAACCTGCGCTGGGGGCCGGTGGATACCGTGACGGAAAACGGCACTGCGGTGAAGGGCATGGACCGGGCCCTGCTCCGGGACGCCGTCGACCGCTTCGCCCGGGGCGCGGCCCTGGTGAAGAAGGCCGGCTTCGATATGCTCATGCTCCACGCGGGGCACGGCTGGCTGCTGCACCAGTTCCTCTCCCCCCTCACCAACACCCGCCGGGACGAATACGGGGGCAGCCTCCCCAACCGCGCGCGGCTGACCCTGGAGGTGCTGGACGCCGTCCGGGCGGCGGTGGGGCCGGACTTCCCCATCGAGCTGCGCTTCTCCGCCATGGAGTTGGCGGCGGGAGGGATCACCCTGGCGGAGGCGATCGAATTTGCGAAGCTGGTCGAGAGCCGGGTGCAGCTTCTGCACGTTTCCGCCGGCGGGGCGGCGGATTTCGGCGTCACCCATCCCGGCGTCTTCTCCGAGCCCGGCTGCAACGTGAAATACGCCGCCGAGATCAAAAAGCACGTTCGCGTCCCCGTGGCAGCGGTGGGAGCCCTGGGCGATCCGGCGCAGATGGAGGCGATCCTGGCCTCCGGGCAGGCGGACCTCGTCTGCATGGCCCGGGCCCTTCTGGCGGACCCGGAGCTGCCCAAAAAGGTGGAGCAGAACCGCACGGACGAGATCGTACCCTGCCTGCGCTGCCTCACCTGCCACGCCGAGCGCATGCTCACCCAGACCCGCATCTGCGCCCTGAATCCGGACATCGGCCGGGAACTCGAGGCGAAGTTCACGCCCCCCGCCCGCCGGAGCCGGCGGGTGCTGGTGGCCGGGGGCGGGCCGGGGGGCCTGCAGGCGGCTCTCACCGCAGCCCGGCGGGGCCATCGGGTGCTGCTCTGCGAGAAGGGACCCCGGCTCGGGGGCCTGATGCTGGCGGAGGAAGGCGTCCCCTTCAAGGCTGCCCACGTCCGCTGGACGGAGACCATGGCCCGGCTTCTGGAGCGCGCCGGGGCGGAAATACGGCTGAACACCCCCGTCACCCCGGCCCTCGTCGCCGAGCTGCGGCCCGACGCGCTGCTCCTGGCCATCGGCGGGGAACCCGTCCTGCCTCCCATCCCCGGCATCGACGGCCCCAACGTTATCCCCGCGGCGGAGGCCGCCGCGCGGCTGGGGGAGATCGGTCCCCGGGCCGCCGTCCTGGGGGGCGGGCTCAGCGGCTGCGAAACGGCCCTGTTCCTGGCCGGGACGGGGCGCGCCGTCGTCCTGGCGGGGCGGCGGCGGGAGCTGGCCGCAGACGCGAATCCCCGGTACCGGCCGGAGCTGCTGGAAAAGCTGGCGGCTTCCGTCACGGCATACCCCGGCCTGGAGGCCGCGGCCGTCACGGCGGAGGGGCTGCTATGCCGGGACGGAGAAGGGCGGGTGGTTCTCCTGGCGGCGGATACCGTGATCTGCGCCGCCGGGGTCCGTCCTTTGGAGACGGAGACGGACGCCCTCCGCCGCAGCGCCCCCATCGTGGAGATCATCGGAGACTGCGGCCGCCCCGGGAATATCCGGGAGGCCGTCTTCCGGGGCCATCACGCGGCCCTGGATCTGTAAATCAAACCGACGAACAGGAAGGATGTGCAGGATATGAGCAATATTAACCCCCGCTGGGGCAGCTGGGCCGCGCCGCCGGAGCCCCTGGACCCTGCGGACTTTGAAGAAACGCGGGAGACGGAGGTGCTGGTGATCGGCGCCGGGATCGCCGGACTGAGCTGCGCCTACAGCGCCGCGGAGAGCGGCTGCGCCGTGACGGTGATGGAAAAGCTCCCTTCCTACCATGGCTTTGCCCACAACGTGGGCGTGGTGAACTCGAAGTTCATGCGCTCCCTGGGCATCGTCAACGACCCGGACGAGGTGGCCCGGGAGTGGATCAAGCGCTGCGGCAACCGCTGTGACGAGCGGCTGGTGCGCCTCTTCGTGGATAAAAGCGAGGAAGCCATGGATTGGGCCCTGGACCTGGTGGAAAAGCCGGAATACGGCGGCGTGCGCATCAACCTCCAGGGGGCGGCCTATCAGGGGGAGACCTATAAGGAGCTCTACTCCGCCCACGTGTTTTACGACGGGCCCGTGGCCCGCTCCGGGAAGTTCGGCGGCCTCAACGAGCTTATGGAGCCCATGTACCGGGAATCCCTGAAGCTGGGGACGGACTACCTCTTCAATACCACCATGCTCCAGCTCCTCAAGGAGGACGGGCGGGTCGTCGGCGCCGCGGGGCGCACGAAGGAGGGAAAGCTGGTGGCCGTCCGGGCCTCCCGGGGCGTGCTCATCGCCACCGGCGGCATCGGCGGCAACGACGAGATGTGCGAGGACCTCTGCCCCATCGCCAACCGGGTGGCCGTGAAGGCCAACGTCCCCAAGGGCATCGACCTGGGGGAGGGCCACCGGGCCGCCCTTTGGGCCGGAGCCGCCTTTGAGGACGCGCCTTTCCCCACCATGATGCATCCCCAGGCCATCCGCCACTCCAACTACTGCTTCCTCTTCGTCACCCCCAAGGGCAGGCGCTTCATGAACGAGGACAGCTATCTCCAGGGCCGGAGCCTGGGCATCGTGAAAACCGGCTACAAATGGTGCTGGACGGTGTTCGACTCCGACTGGGCCCGCAAGGTGCCCGAAACACTGAAATACGGCGGAGGCATCTACTGGGGGGAGAGCTTCGACTACGTGGGCGGCAAGCCCTTCGACGAGGCGGACGTGGCCCGGAAGATCGAGGCCAGCCTGGCTAACGGCTCCTCCGTCATGGCGGATACGCCCCGGGAGCTGGCGGAAAAAATGGGTGTGGACCCGGACACGTTTGAAAAGACCTTCAACGACTACAATGAATTCTGCCGCAAGGGCCACGACGACGAGTTCGGCAAGCGGCCGGAGCTGCTCATCCCGCTGGATAAGCCTCCCTTTATCGCGAGAAAATTCGGCGCGGCCCTCCTCTCCGTCTGCGGCGGCGTGAAGGTGGACGAGCGCTTCCGCGCCCTGGACGAGCACAACGAGCCCGTGCCCGGCCTCTACGTGCTTGGCAACGCCATGGCCGGGCGCTATGGGGTGGACTACCCCATGCTCCTGCCGGGCAACAGCACCGGCTCCGGTCTCACCTACGGCTATCTGCTGGGCCGCAATTTCGGAGCGGAGAAAAAGGCCGGCCTCGTTCCCTGAACAGCAGCCGCGCAGAATCAGAAGATTCTTTCCGCTTTTGCGTGAATGAATTTGTGAAGGGGAACTCCCGTCCCCCTTCACAAATTCCCATGCTTGTCGAAACCCGGCATCAAAGACCTTGTCTGTAATCGCAGCGGGCAGGATTCTCATCCTGCCCGCTGTGCGTATTTGGGTTTATTTCGCCGTGGCGGTGACGCCCTTGGAATCGAAGCCGCTCCAGGCGCTGCCGTTCCAGGCCTTCACGGTGTAGGTGTAGGTCGTGCCGGAGGTGACGGCGGCGTCCGTATAGCTGGTGCCCGTCACGTCCTTCAGGCCTGTCCAGCCGCCGGAGCCGGTCCTGCGGTAGACGCGGTAGGTGGTCGCGCCGGAAACCGCGCCCCATGTGACGGTGATGCCGTTCGTCCCCGCCGCCGCGCCTTTCAGCACGGGCGCGCCGAAGACGTCCTTTGCCGTGGCGGAAACGCCCTTCGCGTCGAAGCCGCTCCAGGTCGTTCCGTTGTAGGCTTTCACGGTGTAGGTGTAGGTGGTGCCGCCGGTGACGGCGGCGTCCGTGTAGCTGGTGCCGGTCACGTCCTTCAGGCCCGTCCAGCCGCCGGAGCCGGTTTTGCGGTACACCCGGTACTGCGTCGCCCCGGAGACCGCGCCCCAGGTGACGGTGATGCCGTTCGTTCCCGCGCTGGCGCTCTTCAGCGCTGGCGCGCCGAAGGGCGGCGTGGTATCCTTCGCCGTGGCGGTGACGCCCTTCGCGTCGAAGCCGCTCCAGGTCGTTCCGTTGTAGGCCTTCACAGTGTAAGTATACGTCGTGCCGGAGGTGACGGCGGCGTCCGTGTAGCTGGTGCCGGTCACGTCCTTCAGGCCCGTCCAGCCGCCGGAGCCGGTTTTGCGGTACACCCGGTACTGCGTCGCCCCGGAGACTGCGCCCCAGGTGACGGTGATGCCGTTCGTGCCCGCCGTCGCGCCCTTCAGCGCGGGCGCGCCGAAGGGCGGCGTGGCATCCTTCGCCGTGGCGGTGACGCCTTTCGCGTCGAAGCCGCTCCAGGTCGTTCCGTTGTAGGCCTTCACGGTGTAAGTATAGGTCGTGCCGCCGGTCACGGAGGCGTCCGTGTAGCTGGCGCCCGTCACGTCCTTCAAGCCCGTCCAGCCGCCGGAGCCGGTTTTGCGGTAAACGCGGTACTGCGTCGCCCCGGAGACCGCGCCCCAGGTGACGGTGATGCCGTTCGTCCCGGCGGATGCGCTTTTCAGCACCGGCGCGCCGAAGGGCTCGGCCTTCACGGTCATGGTCACGGTGTTCGTCTGCGCCGTCTGCCCGTATTTGTCCGTAATGACGCAGTAGAGCTGCCGGCCGGAATTATTTGCGGTGAGGGTCACGCTGTAGGTCGCCTTTGTGATGCTGGATCTGGAGAATTTCGAAGCGCCGGGGTTTTTCACGTACCACTGGTAGGTAAGCCCGTCCCCTTCCGCCGCCACGGTGAAGGCTGCCTTGCTGCCCGACGCGCCGGTGTAGTTCACCGGCTGCTTCGTGATGGTCAGAGGAGTTATATAGTGGATTTCGGCGTTCAGCAGCGGATCGTTGTATCTTCCGATATCAATGGCCTTCCATTCCGTTTCGCTGCCGCCGTAATATACGTCTGTCAGGGCGGTGCAGCCTTGGAACGCACTATCACCAATGATAGCGACGCTCTTGCCGATGGTGATGCTCGTCAGATTATCGCAATGATAAAACGCCAATCCACCTATGGTATCGACGCTCTTGCCGATGACGACGTTCGTCAGGCCGTAGCAGTAGCCAAACGCCCATTGCCCGATAGAGGTGACGCTGTCGGGGATGGCAACGCTCGTCAGGCTGGTACATTCGAGAAACGCGCCGTCCCCGATAGAGACAACGCTGTCGGGAATGGTAACGCTCGCCAGGCTGCTGCAGTAGCGAAACACTTGAACCCCGATAGAGACAACGCTGTCGGGGATGGTGATGCTCGTCAGGCTGCTGCAGAAGTAAAACGCACTGTTCCCGATAGAGACGACGCTGTCGGGGATGGTGACGCTCGTGAGGCTTTTGCAGCCGTTAAACGCGCCGTCCCCGATAGAGACGACGCTGTCGGGAATGGTAACGCTCGTCAGGCTGCTGCAGTCTGTAAACACCCAATCCCCGATGGATATCACACCATCGCCGATAATGACGGAGGTAATATCCGTTGGATAGCCCCAGGGGCTTTCCGTTATTGCTCCCGTGCCCTCGATCCGCAGCACGCCGTCGCTGTCCAGGGTCCAGGTGAGGTTATCCCCGCATTTGCCGGATTTGACGATCTCCGCCGCCAGGACGCCTCCGGGCAGCAATGCCAGGAGGAAGACCAGCGCAAGGGCCAGGGAAGCCAGCCGCTTTGCCGCATTTTTCATTCTCTTACCGCTCCTTTTCCTGTCTCCGGCCGCATACGGCGTGCCGCCGGGTTCATTCCGGCGGGGCGTCCTTTTGCGTTTCGTTTACGGCTTCCCGGCGCTGAGAAGCTCCCTGAAATGGAATTCGTCCGCGCCCCGGGCCACCATGGCGGGGCACAGATGGTTGTGGATCGGACCGAAGCCGCAGCCGCGACAGCTCCGGCATTTCTCGTAGGGCTTCCCCTCCAGGATCGCCTCGGTGAAGGCGGGGTCCGCCAGGAGGCCGCAGGCCAAGTCCACGGTGTCGATCAGGTCGTTTTCCAGGAGATAGCGCACCTGCTCCGGCGAGCGGATGCCGTTGACCAGGGACACGGGGACAACGCCCCGGAACTTTTCGTGCATGCGCACCCCCAGGGAGGCGATTTTGTTGTAGGGAAGGCTCTCGTCGTGGGGGACGTCCTCCAGCCCCGCGACGCCGCTGGACACCTGGAGATAGTCGCAGCCGGCCTTCACGTAGTACCCGGCGATCTCTGCGGCCTCCTCCACGGTGGGGTCGCAGCCGGAGACCCGGGCGGAGATGATAAACTCCTCCCCGCAGGCCTCCCGCACGGCCCGGATGATCTCGCAGCCGAAGCGGGCCTTCCCCTCGGGGGAGCCGCCGTATTCGTCCCCCCGTTTGTTCACGGCGGAGGCGAAATCGTTGATGAGATAGCTGTGGCAGGCGTGGAGCTGCACCCCGTCGTAGCCCGCCTTTTTGGCCCGGACGGCGGCGTCCCGGAAGAGGCCGACAATGCGCCGGATGTCCTCCTTCGTGAGCTCGATCGCCTCCGTCTGCTTTCCCCAGGTCTCCCAGACCACCCTGCTGGGCGAGGTGAGCGGCCCGCAGGCGGGATGGGTGCCCAGGCCGCCGAAGTGCAGCTGGGGGACGACGAGAGCGCCGTACGCATGGCAGCCCGCGGCGATGGCGGCGTGTCCGGGGATCTGCTCGTCGCACCACAGGCCCAGCTGGGAGGGAGCCAGCCGCCCCTCCGGGGCGACGCAGGTGGCCTCCACGCAGATGAAGCCGCAGCCGTGCTGCGCCCGCTCGGCGTAATGGACGGCGAAATCCTCCGTAGGGATCCCGTCCTCCCCGGCGATGAACTTCACCGTGGGGGCCATGGTGACGCGGTTCTTCGCCGTGCGCTTCCCGATGCGGATGGGCATATCGGCAGTGATCATATCTTTCGCCCCTTTCCAAGCAGGCCCTGCTCCCGCATCAGCCGGAAGAGCTGCTCCCTGTGGGCGTCCTCCATGGGCGTGAGGGGCATGCGCAGGTAGTTCTCGCACCAGCCCATGGCGGACATGGCGGCCTTGGCGGGGATGGGGTTCACCTCGCTGAAGAGGGCGTGGATCAGGGGCAGATACCGGAACTGCAGCGCTGCCGCCCCGGCGACGTCCCCCCGGAAGAAGAGGCGGCACATGCGGGCCGTCTCCGCCGGCATCAGGTTGGACAGCACGGAGATTACCCCCTTGCCTCCCAGGGAGAGGATGGGGAGGATCTGATCGTCGTTGCCGGAATAGAGAGCCAGCTTCCCGTCCACCAGGGCGGCGGTGCTGACGATCTTCGAAATGTCGCCGTTCGCCTCCTTGATGCCCGCGATGTTGCCGTGGTCCGCCAGGCGGGCATAGGTTTCCGGCTCGATATTCACCCCGGTGCGGCTGGGGACGTTGTAGAGGATGAGGGGCTTCGTCACCGCGTCGGCGATCATGCTGTACATTTTCACCAGCCCGTTCTGCGTGGCCTTGATATAATAGGGCGTCACCACCAGGAGGGCGTCGGCCCCCACCTCGCAGGCATATTTGCTCATGCTGATGGAAACGCTCGTTTCGTTGGAGCCGGTGCCCGCCACCATGGGCACCCGGCCAGCGATGCGCTCGGCGCTGTAGCGCAGGACCTCCTTATGCTCCGGAATGGTGAGGGTCTTGCCCTCCCCGGTGCTGCCCGCGATGACCAGCGCGTCGATCCCCTGCTCGATCTGCCAGTCGATCAGTCTGCCCAGGGCCTCATAGTCCACGCCCGCAGCCGTGGTGGGCGTGATCAGCGCCGTGGCCGCGCCGGTAAAGATCGGTTTTCTTGCCATGATGCATCCTCCCTGCGCAGGTTCTTTCCATCCCTGGGGACGCCCTGCGCGCTCCGATTCCCATTATACCCCAGTCCGCCGGGGATTTCCACCCCTCCCGCCGTCAGGCCCGGAGGCGGGGCGGCTTCCAGCCCTCCTTGGCCTTCAGGCCCTCCTCCGTGACAGGCTTGATCCACTTCCCCCCGAAGAGGTGGACCTGCATCAGCACATAGCGGATGGGCTCGTCCACGTAGCAGCAGAGGAAGATCAGCAGCGTCGGCCCGTGCCGCACCATACCGGTGAGCCACACCAGGGGCAGCACCAGGACCCACATGAACACGATCTCCAGCACCGTGCCGTAGGAGGCGTCCCCGGCGGCGCGGAAGGTGTCGTTCTGGGTCCAGTTGCCCATGCGGATGAAGCCGGCTGCGGCGTAGATGCCCACGAAGCCGAAGGCGATGCGGAAGCTCTCCCCCTCCAGGCCCATGAGGCGCAGAATGGGGGAATGGAGGGCCACGATGCACAGCCCCACCAGCCCGATGAAGCATTGGCAGAGATACACCAGCCGCCAGGCCCGGGTATAGGCGAGGTCCAGCTTCCCCGCGCCCACCTCCTTCCCCACCAGGATGGAGGCCGCGTTGGAGAAGCCCGCGAAGAAGCCGATGATGAGCCCCTCCAGGGTGCGGAAGACAGCGAGGGCGGCGATGGCCTCCTCGGGCTGACGGCCCAGGACGACGTTGATCACCATGTTGCCCACGCCGATGAGGAGCTCGTTCATAATGATGGGGAAGCACTTGCGGAAGTATTCCTTCAGCAGCGGAGCGTCCCAGCGGAAATGCCGCCGGACCGCCAGGAGATAAGGGTGGCCCCCGGCCTTCGCCAGGAGCACCACGACGCAGATGCTCACGCCCTGGGCGATCACCGTGGCCAGGGCCGCGCCCCGCACCCCCATGGCCGGGAGGCCCAGGCGGCCGAAGATCAGCACATAGTTCAGGCTCACGTTCACCAGCACGGAGACGATGGACCCGTAGAGGGGGATGCGCACCCGCTCCGTGCAGCGCAGGAGGGTGGCCATGGCCATGGAGAGCACCGTGAGGGGATAGTTGAAGCCCACGATGCGCAGGTATTTCACCCCCGTCTCCTGCAGGGCCGCCTTGTCCGTGTACAGGCGCATGACCGCGCCGGGGAACACCGTCGCCAGCACGAAAAAGGCGAGGGCCACGGTCATCATGCAGGAGAGGGTCAGTCCGTAGGCACGGTTGATCCCGTCGTCGTCCTTCGCGCCCCAGTATTGGGAGATGAAGAGCATCCCGCCCCCGATGAAGCCCCAGTAGCAGCTGAACATCAGGGAGGAGAACTGGGCGCAGAGACCCACGGCTCCCAGCTCCGTCTGTCCCAGGGATGCGATCATGACGGTGTCCACCATGGAGCCCGTGGTGGTGAGCAGATTCTGCAGGGCCACCGGGATGGCGATCACGGCCACCCGGCGGAGGAAATCCCGCCAATCGAAGCCTTTAGTGAGCATAAAACCTCCTGTGTCCTGATTTGCCGGAATGACGGGCATCGCCGCTGCGCGGCTTTGTCCGCAGATTCCGGTTCCGGCAAAGCGCCCGGACGCTCCGCTGATTTGCGTTTTGGCTGCGTCTGCGGGCGGGGGAGCTTGACCCCTCCACCGCCTTCGGGGCTTCCCCTCCCCTTTCAGGGCAGCCGGCATCCGCCGTCCCGTGCAGGGCGGATGCCTGAGGGGTTCCTCCGTCGTCAGGGAGCATTCACTGCCGCCTGCTGCTTATTGCTTTCTGGTCACGCCCTCGCCGTATACGGTGGTCCAGTCGTCCCGCATGGAGACGGGGATCCAGCCGTATTTTCCGCAGAGGGAGCGCATCTGCTCCGCCTTGGCGCTGCTGCCGTTCTCCCTGATAAGATCGTCGCAGCAGAGCATGAAGGCCAGGCTCCGGCAGGGGTTGGCGCTGGTCACGTATTCCGCCATGCTGCTGTCCCCCGTGCTGTTGCCGAAGGAGAGCACCGGCTGCTGGCCGATCTCCTGGGCGATCACGGCGACCTTGTTCATTTTCAGGTTCTTGACGACGAACTCACCCCCCAGAATCAGCTCGTCCCCCTCGGAGAAGACGTAGTCCAGGCCGTCGGTATCCTGCTGATTGCTGGAAACGAGGGTCTCGTCGGAGCCGATGATCTGCCGCCGGGGGATATGGAGCAGGCTGTCCTCCAGGAGGCCCCGGACGATGAGCCGGTCGGTGCCGCTGACGACGTAGACCGCGAAGCCGCTGGCCTGTAGGTATTCCACCACCTGCACCATGGGGCGGTAGAAGGCTTCGCCCCGGGTCATGCCCTCGTAGCCGGGGGCGGGCCGGTCCCGGAAGGCCCGGACGTAAGCCTCGAATTCCGCCACGGTCATCCCCGCGAAGGCGGAGGCCACGGCCCTGCCGTGGTCCAGCTCCAGGCCCGCGGGGGCGACGCCCGTGGCGATGTATTCGTCGATCTTATCCGCCGTCTCCCGCTCGAAGTCCGAGGCAAGGTCCCGGTAATCCGGGTCCTCCTTCACCCGCCAGCGGAGCAGGCAGTAATCGAAATAGACCGGATCCGTTTCACAGAACAGGGTCCCGTCCAGGTCGAACACGGCGATGCGGTCCTCCGGGGGGATGTAATCGGGCCCCGCCGGGTCGGTGACGGCCTCCACGAAGGAAACCAGGGCGGTTTTTGCTTCCCCCTCCCGCCACAGGGAGAGAGGGCCGGGCCGCACGAGCCCATCGAAGCGCCGCAGGAGGACCGCCGCCTCAGCGCGGGTGAGCTGTCCCCGAGGGTCGAAGCTTCCCTCCGCCGCTTCCTCCAGCAGCCCGGCGGACAGGGCCCAGGCCACGGCGGGGAGGGCTTCCGCCCCGATGTCCCCGGCGTCGGCAAAGGAGCGGGCCTCCGCCGCCCCGCCGGCACCCGCCGCCGGACGTCCGGCGCAGCGCCAGAGGAGGAGCGCCGTTTCCTCCCGGCTGAGAGCCTCATCCGGCGCGAAGGCGCCGCCGGGCTCCGTCAGCCCCGAGGCCGCGGCCCAACGGGCCGCAGCACCGTACCAGGCGTCCGCAGGCACGTCCTCATAGGCCGCCTCCGCCGCAGGCGCGCCGGAGAGCCGCCAGAGCACCGTGACGAGCTGGGCGCGGGTGAGAGCCAGGTCGGGGCTGAAGACCGCGGCTCCCGTGCCGTTCATGAGACCCCGGTCATAGACGTATTTCACCGCCTCGGCCTGACCTTCGTCGGCGGGAAGGTCCTTGAAGGGGACGCCGCTGAAATAGGCTGCCGTGCGGTCGGCCACGTTCCGGCGCAGGTTCGTGAAGAAGAACATGTAGTCGTAAACGTGATACGCGCCTTCGGGGAAAACGTCCAGCGCCGGGGGATAGTCCTCCGGAAGGACGTCGGTGGTCACCAGCTGGCCCCGATCGCCGACGTAGGCGCCGCAGAGGCCTGGGACCGGCTCCGCGCCCGTGCCCATGACGGCCCCCTGGTTCAGGCTCCGGTCCGCCGGGGTCCCGTCGGTCCGCCAGTTCAGGGGGTTTATGGCGTACACGGTCACGCCCTCGGGGATGATGATGGTGCCCGTCACGCCCTCAGCCTCACAGTCGAAGCTGACGACGACGCCGGTATCCGTCTCTCCCCGGGCGGGAACGATCTGGGGGCAGCGGGCCGTGAGCTCCTCCGTGAAGCCCCAGCCGACGGCGTAGACCGCCACCAGCCTCTGCCGCAGGGCCGCCGCCTCCGCGCCCTCGCCGTAGTATTCCTCCAGGAGCTTCAGGCACATCTGGGAGCCCTGGGAGAAGCCCGCCAGGATGATGGGGCGGCCGCCGTTCTCATGGTCGAGATACCAGCGGAAGGCGGCGGAAACGTCCAGATAGGCGTTGGCCTCCGCCCGCGCCCGCTCCGGCTCGGAGAGGGCATAGGCGTTGATGGACATCTGCCGGTAGTAGGGGGAGAAGAGCCGCCCCGTGTCGGCGTAGATGCCCTCCTCCATGTCCAGGGCGCTGATGAAGCGGCCCTTGAGCTTGTCGTTCAGGTCCAGGGCGTTAGAGTAGCTCCGGGTGTCCACGGTGGGGCAGATCAGGAACACGTCCACGCGCCGGTCCTCCCCCAGGCCGAAGTAGGCCCAGTTGGCGGCGTCGTCGTAGTCCAGGGGCTGCGTCAGAAGCTCCACGCCCTCCTCGCCCTCGGCAAGGGCCGGAAGGGCGAGGGAGCAGAGCAGCAGCAGGACCAGCAGCAGCGATACGGTCTTTTTCACGGGAGAGTCACCCTTTCTTCGTTATCGGACTTCACCCCAATGCTCCCGCAGCCAGCGGACGGCGAGAGGGAACCATTGGGCGAAGCTGGCGTTCACCAGCGCGGGATCGCCGCCGGCAGTCAGGGCCGTGCCCAGGGAAAGGGCGTGGCCCCCATGCCGGAAGATGTGCAGCTCGTATTCGACCCCCGCGGCCTCCAGGGCCCGGACGAAGGCCAGGGGATGCGCCGGGGGGACCACCGGATCGTCCCGGGTGGAAAAGAGGAAGGTGGGCGGCGTCCGCCCGTCCGTCCGCTCCGGGATGTCCGGGCATTCCAGGGCCCGCCGTTCGCTGCGGAGGATGCCGGGGTAGCCCAGCAGCAGGAGGTCCGGGCGCTCCGGTCCGTGGGTCGCCGCGGCGGCGGCCAGGTGGCCCCCCGCGGAGAAGCCCAGCAGGGCAAGACGGCCCTTCTGAAGCCCCAGCGCCTCCCCCCGTTCCCGCAGCGTCCGAAGGGCTTCGGCGCAGTCCGCCATCGGGTCGGCCATGACGGCGTCCGGCTTTTTGTCCAGGGTGGTATAGTTCAGCACGAAGGCGGCGTACCCCTCCGCGAGAAAGGCAAGGGCCACGGGCTCCCCCTCTCGCCGGGCGCAGACGCGGAAGCCGCCCCCGGGGGCGATGAGGATCGCCGGCACCGCCGGGCCGCCGGGCTCCGGGAGATATCCCCGGAGGGACGCGAACGCCCCCAGGGGGGTCTGAATGAGCTTCATGGAAAGCGCCTCCTCTGTACAGCTTCCACTATACAGGGGAGGCGCTTTTTTTGCAATCGCAATTTGGGCTGGGGGCGGGCGTCTGTCCGGCTGCTTACTCGCCGTAGAACTCCGTGTAGATGCCCCGGACGGCTGTCTCGTAGTCCGCCGCGTCGATGCCCAGGATGATGTTCAGCTCGCTGGAGCCCTGGTCGATCATGCGGATGTTGACCCCCGCGGCGGTGACCGCCCCCAGGATGCGGGCGGCGATGCCCTTGTTGGCCACCATGCCGTGTCCTACCACGGCGATCAGGGCCAGGTCCTCCTCCAGCTGCACCCGGTCGGGCTTCAGCTGCTCCCGCAGCGCCGCCAGGATCTCCTCCCGGTGGGGGGTGAAGGCGGCCTCGGAGACCACCACGGACATGGTGTCGATGCCGGTGGGGCAGTGCTCAAAGGGGACGCCGTTCTGCGCAAAGATGTTCAGCAGGCGGGCCGCGAAGCCGATCTCGCTGTTCATCAGGCTCTTCTCCACCAGCACGGCCTCGAAGCCCTTCCGCCCGGCCACGCCGGTGACGGGGACCGTCTCCGCCCCCTCCGGCAGGGCCGCCACGATCAGGGTGCCGGGGTCCTGGGGCCGGTTGGTGTTGCGGATGTTGATGGGGATGCCCGCCCGGCGCACGGGGAACACCGCGTCCTCGTGGAGCACGGAGGCCCCCATGTAGGAGAGCTCCCGCAGCTCCCGGTAGGTGATGTACTGAATGGGGCGGGCGTTGCGCACGATGCGGGGGTCCGTGAAGAGGACGCCGGACACGTCCGTCCAGTTCTCGTAGAGATCCGCACCGGCGGCCCGGGCGGCCAGAGAGCCGCTCACGTCGGAGCCGCCCCGGGAGAAGGTGTGGATCGCGCCGGTCGCATCGGCGCCGTAGAAGCCGGGGATCACAGCCCGGTCCAGCCCGGCCAGGGCCCGGGACAGGAGGTCCTGGGTCGTCTCCGCGTCGAAGGCGCCCTCCGGGGTGAAGCGCACGCAGTCCGCCGCGTCCAGGAAGGGCCAGCCCAGCCAGGCTGCCAGCAGTTTCGAATTGAGATACTCCCCGCGGCTGGCCATGTAGTCCCGCCGGGGTCCCGCGCGCAGCTGACCTTCCACGGCCGCCAGCTCCCCCTCCAGATCGAAGGCGACGCCCAGCTCCCTCGCGATGTCGGAAAAGCGGGCGCGGATCCGGTCCAGCACCGGGGCGAAATCCTCCCCGGCGGCGGCCGCGTCGTAACAGCGGTAGAGCAGGTCGGTGACCTTGGTGTCCCCGCTGTCCCGCTTGCCCGGAGCGGAGGCCACCACGAAGCGGCGGGCGGGGTCGGCGGCCAGGATGGCCCCTACCTTGCGGAACTGAGCGGCGCTGGCCAGGCTGCTGCCCCCGAATTTGGCGACGATCGTTTTCATTTTTCTTTCCCCTTTGAACGGCGCTGCCGCGCCTGCATAAAAATCCAAGATTTTGCAAATATACCACGTCCGGGAGCGCTTGTCAACGGCGGCAGGGGTCGGTGCGGGGGCGAAAAAGATCGGCGGGGAAAATTTCCGCGCCGGATTGTAATAATCCCCCGGCTGTTGTATACTTCTATTTTAGGGTAATATGGGAAGATGTTTGAAGTCGAGAGGTCGCGCCATGGTCGTGGAAGTGCAGGGCATCCCCGTCAACTACATAGTCTGCGGCGAGGGGCCGGAAACGGCGGTGATCCTCCAGGGCTGGGGAACGAAGCTGGGCCTTTACAGAGACCTGGCGGAGCACCTGGGGAGGACCATGCGCGTCTTTCTGCCGGAGCTCCCCGGCTTCGGGGAGACGCCGGAGCCGCCGGAGGCCTGGGACGCGGAGGACTACGCCGCCTTCGTCCTGAAGCTGCTGGAGGCCTTGGACGTGGAAAAGACCCACCTGATCGGCCACTCCAACGGGGGGCGCATCATGCTGGTGCTGGCTTCGGAGAAACGAAAGGCGGACTTCGGCAAGCTGGTGTTTATGGACGCGGCGGGGGTCGTCCCCAGGCCCACGGCGAAGAAGAAGCTCCGCACCCTCACCTACAAGCTGGGAAAACTTCTCCTTTCCCCCTTCCCCGCCGCCCTGGAGCGCTTCCGGCAAAAGCGGGGCTCGGCGGATTACCGGGCCGCCTCCCCCGTCATGCGCGCCACCCTGGTGAAGCTGGTGAACCGGGACCTGACGGCCCTCATGCCGAGCATCCCCAACCCCAGCCTCCTGATCTGGGGGGAGAAGGACGCCGACACGCCCCTGTGGATGGGCCGGGTCTTCGAGGAGAAGATCCCCGACGCGGGGCTGGTGACCGTGCCCGGCGCGGGGCACTACGCCTATCTGGAGCAGCCCGGCTTCGTGTTCCGGGTGCTGGATTCCTTTTTTGGAGCGAACTGATATGACCGTCGCCTTCGCCGTTCTGACCGTATGTTATCTTCTCTGCGCTTTCTTCCTCTTCCGAAAGCACGTCCACATCTTCCAGCTGGACGGCTACAAGCACGAGGTACAGAAGAAGTGGATCCGGGAAAACCTGGAGGACATCCTGCTGCGCAGCGTCTGGGCCCTGGGGGCCGTGCTTCTGCTGCGGGAGCTGGGGAAATGGGGCGCTTATCTCAGCGCCGTCCTCTTCCTCATCGTGGCCGCCCTGAACCTGCCCAAAAAGGCCAAAAAGGCCCTGGTCTTCACCGCCAGGGTGCGCCGCCTGGCCGTCACCTTCCTCATCCTCTGCTGCATCCCGCCCCTGCTGGGCTTTCTCGCCCCGGAGGGGGAGGCCTTCGGCGCTCTGCTCATGTCCTTCGCCCTGGTCTTCGCCCCCTGGCTGCTCCTGGGGGCAGATACCATCAACCGCCCCGTGGAGAAGGCGGTGAGCGATTGGTATATCCGGGACGCCCGGCGCATCCTGGCCCAGGATCCGGAGCTGAAGATCATCGGGGTCACGGGGAGCTACGGGAAGACCAGCGTCAAGTTTTTCCTTGAAAAGCTGCTGAGCGTCCAATATAATGTTTTGGTTACGCCCCTCAACTACAACACCACCCTGGGGGTGGTGCGCACCGTGCGCGAGAATCTGCGGCCTGTCCACGAGGTCTTCGTCTGTGAGATGGGGGCCCGGAATGTGGGGGACATCCGGGAGATCTGCGAGCTGGTGCATCCGCAGATGGGGATCATCACCGCCATCGGCCCCCAGCACCTGGAGAGCTTCAAAAGCCTGGCGAACGTGGTGAAGACCAAGTTCGAGCTGGCCGACGCCCTCCCGCCCGACGGGGTGTTTTTCGGCAATATGGATTCCGAGGAGATCCGCAACCGCAAGGTCTCCGTCCCCACCGTGGGCTACGGTACCCTCCGGGGGGACTACCGGGCGGAGGACATCCGCTGCGACGAGCACGGCCTCCGCTTCACCGTGCGGGGCGTGGAATTTCAGACGAAGCTGCTGGGCAGGCACAACGTGCAGAACCTCACCGGGGCCATCGCCGTGGCAAATACCCTGGGCATCCCCTTGGAGAAGCTGAAGCTGCCCGTGCGGCAGCTGGAGGCGGTGGAGCACCGGCAGCAGCTCCTGGGGAGCGGCGACCGCCTCGTCATCGACGACGCGTACAATTCCAATCCCGCCGGGGCTCTGGCAGCCCTGGAGACTCTGGCCATGTTCGAAGGCCTGCGCATTCTGGTGACGCCGGGCATGGTGGAGCTGGGCGAAAAGCAGCGGGAGCTGAACGCCGAGCTGGGCCGCCAGGCGGCGACGCGCTGCGACCGGGCCGTGCTGGTGGGAAAGAAGCAGGCCGGGCCCCTTCGGGAGGGACTGCTGGCTGCGGGCTTCCCGGAGGAGCACATCCGGGTGGCCGACACGGTGGAGGAGGCCGTCGCCATCGCCGACGCCTTCCCGGCGGAGGGCCGGAGGATCATTCTGCTGGAGAACGATTTGCCGGACAACTATTAATCAGTTAACGGTTAACGTTTAACAGTTAACATGTTGCAGGCAAGGTTTCAGCGTTAATTGTTAACTGTCAACTGTCAACTGTCAACGATTCCCTGTTTTTCTCTTTTGGAGGTTTCATTGATATGAAGATCACCGTCGGTCTGTTTTTTGGCGGCGCCAGCGTGGAGCATGAGGTGAGCGTCATCTCCGCGCTGCAGGCGCTGCGCGCCTTCGACCGGGACAAATATACCGTGCTGCCCGTCTACATCACCCGGGACCACGCCTTTTACACCGGGGAGGCGGCGGGGCGGATCGAGGAATACCGGGACGTCCCGGCCCTGCTGAAAAAGTGCACCCGCGTCCTGCCCGCCCGGGAAGGGGACAGGGTGGGCCTCCTGCCCTACGGGCGCTTCGGCCTGAAATCGAAGCCCCTGGCGCTGCTTGACCTGGCCTTTCCCGTGGTCCACGGCACCAACGTGGAGGACGGGGCCCTGCAGGGCTACTTCCGCACCCTGGGCCTGCCCTTCGCCGGACCGGACGTGGAGGGCAGCGCCGTGGGCATGGACAAATACGCCCAGAAGCTGCTCTATGCCGCCGCGGGTCTCCCCGTGCTCCCCGCTCTGCGTCTCCGCGCCGGGGACGATCGGGCCGAGCAGCTGGCGCGGATCTCCGCGAAGCTGCCCTTCCCCCTCATCGTGAAGCCCCTGGACCTGGGCTCCAGCGTGGGCATCCGGCTGGTAAAATCGGAAAGCGAGCTGCCCGAGGCCCTGGACGAAGCCTTTTCCTTCTCTCCCCGGGCCCTGGCGGAAAAGGCCGTGCGGCCCCTGCGGGAGCTGAACTGCGCCGTGCTGGGGGACGCGGAGGAGGCCGAGGCCAGCGAGGTGGAGGAGCCCGTCATGGGCGACGAGATCCTCTCCTACCGGGACAAATACGAGGGAGGCGCCAAGGGCGGCAAGGCCTCCGGCGGCAAGGGCATGAGCGGCCTCAGCCGCCTGCTCCCCGCGCCCATCTCCCCGGAACTGCGGGAGGAGGTGCGTTCCCTGGCCGTGCGGGCCTTCCGGGCCCTGGATCTCAGCGGCGTGGCCCGCATCGATTTCCTGCTCAACGGCGAGACCGGCGAGCTTTTCATCAACGAGGCGAACACCATTCCCGGCTCCCTTTCCTTCTACCTCTGGGAGCCTTTGGGGCTTGGCTACACGGCCCTGCTGGACCGGCTGGTCTCCCTGGCCCTGAAGCGGGAGCGGCAGCGGGGCGGCTTCAGAAACGCCGTGGACACCGGCATCCTGAAGGGCTTTTCCGGCGGCGCCAAGGGGACGAAGGGATAGCTTCGCTGTTTTTTGCTTTCAGTCACGGAGAAAAGCGCGAGGGGACTCCCTCAGTCGGCTTCGCCGACAGCTCCCTCAAAGAGGGAGCCAACAGGAAGGATGATTACGAATGATCGAATTTGAAGAATACAAGGTAAAGCTCAACGCCCTCAAGCCCACCCTGGAGACCCTGCGGGACGGCATGAAGCTGGACGCCGCCCAGGAGGAGATCCGAGAGCTGGAGGCAAGGACCTCCGCCGACGGCTTCTGGAACGACGCGGCCGCCGCCACCAAGGTGCAGCAGCAGATGAAGCGCCTGCAGGACAAGTGCGAGACCTACGACCGGCTCGTAAAGCAGTGGGACGACCTTTACACCCTCTGCGACATGGCCCTGGAGGAGAACGACGACAGCCTCCTCCCGGAGCTCACGGAGGACTACGACAAGTTCGCCGCCCAGCTGGAGCAGGTGCGCCTGAGCACGCTTCTCACCGGGGAATACGACGCCAACAACGCCATCCTCACCCTCCACCCCGGGGCGGGGGGCACCGAGGCCCAGGACTGGGCCAGCATGCTCTACCGCATGTACACCCGCTGGGCGGAGCGCCACGGCTTCAAGTACACCCTCCTGGACTGGCAGGACGGGGACGAGGCGGGCATCAAATCCGCCTCCATCAAGATCGAGGGCGAGAACGCCTACGGCTATCTGAAGAGCGAACACGGGGTGCACCGCCTGGTGCGCATCTCCCCCTTCGACGCCTCCGGCCGCCGGCAGACCTCCTTCGCCGCCGTGGAGGTCATGCCGGAGATCACCGACTCGAATGAGATCGAGCTGCGGGACGAGGACATCAAGATGGATGTGTTCCGCTCCTCCGGCGCGGGGGGCCAGAAGGTCAACAAGACCTCCTCCGCCGTGCGTCTGACCCATATCCCCACGGGCATCGTGGTCTCCAGCCAGGTGGAACGGAGCCACTTCCAGAACCTGGAAAACTGCAAGGAGATGCTGCGGGCCAAGCTGGCGGAGATCAAGGAGCGGGAGCACCTGGAAAAGATCAGCGACATCAAGGGCGTGCAGATGAAGATCGACTTCGGCAGCGCGATCCGCTCCTATGTCTTTATGCCCTATACCCTGGCCAAGGACAACCGCACCGGCTTTGAAAACGGCAATATCGGCAGCGTCATGGACGGGGATATCGACGGCTTCATCAACGCTTACCTCAGCCTGAAGGCATGACCGGCACCCTTGTCAACACCCTGGCCGCCGTCGTGGGCGGCCTCCTGGGGTCTCTGCTGAAAAAGGGCATCCCGGAGCGTTTTGCGGATCTGGTGCAGAAGGG
>JAEEGL017297373.1_pt1 | contig 21884 bp, 21 predicted proteins | sample 9134231 | NCBI WGS metagenome assembly JAEEGL01 (sample SAMN16246548, study PRJNA631951) | gut metagenome | biome: gut microbiome; feature: rumen; material: fiber-attached | host: Bos | place: Iran: Karaj | collected 2018-10 | reverse complement strand
CCTTTCAGGCGGCGCTCGGTGAACGAATAAAACTTCGCGGCGACCTGCTCGGAGGCCTCTTCGTCCTTTTTGAGCAGCAGGGCCGTGCGGTCGAGTCCCGCGGCCGCGCCGAGCAGCTCCATCGACTCGAACGCGGCGTCGGCGCCGCTGACCCCGTCGAGGGCTTTTTTGCCCACCCCGCGCAGGAACGAATAGGTGCTCAAAACGCCGTGCCCCCGTCGGGGACATAGGTCTCGTCCTCATCGCCCTTCGGCAGAACGGCCTTGATCGAGGCGATGGCCACCTCCATCATGCTGTCGTCCGGCTCGGCCGTGGTGATGCGCTGCATCCAGAGGCCGGGGGCGGAGAAGATCTTGGTGATGATATTGTTGTGCTTGCCGGCGTATTTGATGAATTCGTAGCTGATCGAGGTGACGACAGGCAGCACGCCGAGAAGCTTGACGAAGATCCAGATGATGCGCATGCTCTTGTCGCCGAGGACCGGGAACGCGAGCAGCACGACCGACGAGACGATCATGCTCACGATGATGATGACGAAGATGAAGCTCGTGCCGCAGCGCGGATGGAAGCGCTTGCATTTCGCCACGTTTTCGACCTTGAGGTCCATGCCGCTCTCGAGGCAGGCGATGCTTTTGTGCTCCGCCCCGTGATACTGGAATACGCGGTGGATATCGGGAAGGCGCGAGACGATGAACATATAGCCCACGATGATGACTGCGCGGATGAGCCCCTCGAACAGGGCGTGGAACTTCTCAAACTGTGAGTTTACGTCGGCGAGGTCGACGAGGAACGTGGGCAGCCACATGAACAGGAACACGCCGATCGCGACGGCGATGACCGAGGCGATCGCGGTGAGCACGCCGAGCATTTTCGGGCCCATGTGGTCGTTGAGCCACCGGTCGAGCTTCGACATGTTTTCGGTATCCTCTTCCGCCTCGAGCTGGCCCGAGAGCTCGGCGGATTTCATAAGGCTCTTGTAGCCGATGGTCATGGTCTCGATGTAATTGACCACGCCGCGGATGAACGGCCAGCCGAGGAAGGGCGCCTTATCCTTCACGCGCTTCCATTCCTGCATTTCGGTCACGATCGACCCGTCGGCCTTGCGCACGGAGATGGCACAGCCGCCGGGGCCGTTCATCATCACGCCCTCGATGAGCGCCTGTCCGCCGACGGAGCCCATGGGGCAGCTTTTCTTTTCTGCCATAACGTTATGATTTCCCTTCTGTCTGAGACGCGGGCGCCAGCGGGAACACGATATCGACCGTGGTGCCCTCGTTCTCTTTGCTCTTGATGATCAGTTTGCCGTTGTGGCGGGTGACGATCTCTTCGCACACGGCGAGACCGATGCCCGAGCCCTTGACGGACATATTCGCTTTGTAAAACTTTTCTTTGACGTGCGGCAGGTCGCTCTCGGGGATGCCGCAGCCCGTGTCGGAGACCGTGATGCGCACGCTCCCCTGTTCAAGGGCCGCCACGATCGAGATCTGGCCGCCCGCGGGCGTATATTTGATCGCGTTGTCGATGACGTTCACGAAGACCTGCTTCACGCGGTCGGGATCGCCGTCGGCGGGCGCGGGATAGTCGGGGGTGCTGTAAAAAATCTCGATGCCCTCGCGCCGCGCGCGGTCGCGCAGCACATAGACCGCCTCGTCGAGCTCGGCGAGGATATCGATCTTTTGTACGCGAAGGCCCATGCCGCCGCTCTCCATGCGCGAGAAGTCGAGCAGGTCCTCAACGAGGGAGTAAAGGCGCTCGGATTCGGCGAGGATCACCTGCAGGCCCTGGCGCAGGGTCTCATCCTGCTCTTCATCCATCGAGATGAGCGTTTCGGTCCAGCCCTTGATGGCGGTGAGCGGAGTTCTCAGCTCGTGCGAGACCGTGGAAATGAAGTCGTTTTTGAGGCGGTCGGTCTTCGCGAGCTCGTCGGTCATATAGTTGATCGAACGCGAAAGCTCCGTGATCTCGTCGAAGCGCTCGGCGACCTCGACCTTTTCGGAATAGTCGCCCTTCGCGATGCGCCGGGCGGCGGAATTGATGTTTTTGACGGGGCCCACGATCGAGCGGACAAAGAAAAGGCCGGACAGGATCACGAGCGTTTCGGAGAACAGGACGAAGAGCCCCGCGATGACGGCGATATCCTTGACCTTGCGGTTGACCTCTTCGAGCGAGGTGATGTAGCGCACGGCGCCGTTGCTCTTTTCTTCGGTTTTGGGGAGCAGGACGGTGAGCGCCATGACCTTTTCGCCGGAGGAGAGCGACCCTTCGCCGAGCCCCCTGCCCGAGGGGGATTCAAGGGCGATGGCGTAGTCGTCGCAGTCGATCTCGGCCGCCGGGAAGCCGGTGGAGGTGACGACCACGTCGCCGTCTTTGTCGTAGACCCACAGCCACGCGGTGTTGCTGTCGGGCGAGTTATACACGTATTCGCGGGCACGCTCGGCGAACGCCGAATCAGACGCGCCGATGTAGCCCGTGAAATAGTTCGACACCGACCCGCTCTGGCCCATCGACTGCAGCTTGCTGCGCACGATGTTATAGTAGTATTCGCGCACGGAGAACGTGACGACGGCCGCCGTAGCGATCAGGATCACCGTGATCAGCAGCAGCGTGGTCAGTATCCACCGTTTCGTAATACCGCTTTTGAACATGCGCGTCGTTCTCTCCTCAGATGAGCCACTTGTAGCCGACGCCCCAGATCGTGGTGAGGTGCTTCGGCGAGGACGGGTTATCCTCGAGCTTCATGCGAAGCCTGCGGATGTTGACGTCGACGACCTTTTCGTCGCCGTAATACATATTGCCCCAGACGCTGTTGAGGATCTCGCTGCGCTCGAGCGCCACGCCGGGGTTGTTGAACAGGAACTCGACGATCTGGAACTCCACCTGCGTGAGCTCGATCGGCTTGCCGTTCTTGGTGAGCGTTCTGCTGCGCAGGTTCAGCGAAAACTCGCCGAGCTCGATGGTGTTGTTCTTTTCGCGGCTCTGCTGCGCGAACTCTTTGTTGAGCGTGACGCGCCGGTAAATAGCGTCGACGCGCGCCATCAGCTCGGACGGCGAGAAGGGCTTGGTGACGTAGTCGTCGGCGCCCACGAGCAGGCCCGTGACCTTATCCATCTCCTGCGTTTTCGCGGTGAGGATGATGATGCCGATCGTGCTGCTCTTTTTTCTGAGCTGCTTGCAGACCTCGAGGCCGTCCATCACAGGCATCATGATGTCGAGCAGGGCGATATCGATGTTGCCGCCAAACTCGTTGTAGATGTCGAGCGCCTGCTGGCCGTTTTCGGCCTCGTAGACCTCGAAGCCGTTGCGCTTGAGGTTGATGACGATGAACTCGCGGATGGATTTTTCGTCCTCCGCGACAAGGATCCTTTTCATATCGACTCCCCCTTAGAATATCTTGATCATTTTGCGGACGGCTTCCCCTGTGATCCACTCCGGCGCGGAGTCGGAGATGACGATGCTCTGGGTAACGTCGCCGTTTTTATATTGCGGGAAATTGACGGTGAGCACAGGCTTTTTGCGGCTGTCGGGCGAGAAGAAGCTGAGCGTGTCCTCCGCCTGGTCGTAGACCGCGGCGTAAACGCCGAGGAACATGTCGAGCCGGAAGGACCAGCGCATGCCGGGATCGCAGAACACCGCTCTGCCGGATGGCGAAAGCGCCTCGCCGTCGAAGCGTTCATAGGAGATGTAATACATCGGCGTGTCTTCGCGCCCCTCGACGTCGGTCAGCACGGAGCCCGCGTATTCTTTCTTCACAGGAATCAGCACCCGCGGCTCGTTTTCGCCCTTGACGGACTCGTCGATTTCGCACCAGGTCGCGGACGCGCGCAGCGTCTGTTCGCAGAGATACGTGCCGTCTTCGGCAACGGGGCGCAGGAGCACGCGCGATTCGGGCGCGGGTTCAGCAGGCTGCTCCGGCTGGGCCTCCCGCGTTTCGGGCTCGGCGCTGCCCTCGGGCGGGGGTTCTGTCCCGTCGGGATCCAGCTCCGCCTCGGAGGCCTTCGGCGCGTAGACGTAGTCGAGGATCTCAGTCATATACTGACCGTCCGCGCGGCGGCAGTCGACGTAGACGCAGCAGTGGTCGGACCGTTTGTCGAACGTGACGCGCTCGGGCGCCTCGACGTCTTCGGACAGCTGCACCTGGCACAGCGGGCGGAAGCCCGGCGTTTCGTCGGACGCGTATTTGATGAGGCTCGCCGTGAAGGGCTTGGTGGGATCGGTGCTGTCGTCAAAGAAATAGATGAGCTCGGTCTGGCCGTCGCGGTCGACGTCGAGCAGAAGATAATCGCAGACCTGCAGCGCCACGAGCTGCGGGATGCGCGGGATCTGGTTGCCCCCGGCGAGGCGGTAGACCGACAGGGTCTTGTTGCGGCGGGAATCAGAGACCGTCCACGTGACGACGATCTCGTCGCCGGCGTTCTGGTCGAGGTCGCAGAACTCGATGCGGTAAATTTCACTCCCGCTGCCCGAGACGTCGCCCACCGAGTACCACGCGCCGTTGCTCTGCTTCAGAAAATGGATGTGCAGCTCGGCGCGGGACTCCTCTTTCGCGTAGAACACGAGGATCTCGTCGGCGCCGTCCTTATCGACGTCGTACCTGAGATATGAGGTGCGGTAGTCGCCGCTGACGGGATTCACGAGCACGACGTTCGTGCCGACGGCCTCTTCAAAGACCGCCTGGATCTGGGCGTCGGCGCCCGTGAGCTTCGGGGACTTGAGCAGCGATTCGGGCGAAAAATCTTCGAAAACAGTGCAGGAGGACAGCGCCGCCGTGAGCAGCAGCAAAACGGCGACCGCGGCCGCGAGAACAGATCTGCGTTTCATCCTCCGCACCTCCTTTCGGGTTTTTCTGACAGGTTATTCGGTGACCCGGATCTCGACGGAATAGGTGCCGCGGACCCAGGAATCGGTGAGCGTTCTGAGATAGATCTTGACCGGCACGGTGTTGACGCCCGCGTGGAGCTCGACGTCGTCGAGCTGCGGGACGGCGTAGGCCTCGTCGTTGCCGATGCCCTGCGCCATCACGCTCGCCTCGGGGCCGATGACCTGCACGCTGCTGATCGACTGCGTGACAAGCTCGGCGCCCTCGGGCATGGTAACGTCGGTAAGGTCGACGGCGACGGTGAGCCAGCGCTTGGCCATGGAGCTCATGTCGATGTGCACGCGCACGGACTTGGTCTCTTCACGGAAGGTGTAGTTCTGCCCCTCGAGCGAGAAGGTGTAGTCGCGCGAGACGTTGTCGATCTCGCTGAAATCGATCGTGCCGATCTTGATCTCTTTGGCGTTGAAGGTATCGCTGTCGTTGGCCGGGATGATGACGGTAAGCATGTCCGGATCGGTCGTGAATTCGACGGGATGCTGGCGGAAATACGCCGGCAGGCCCGTGAAATCGACCGTGGGCTTGAGCGTGGTGGTGATGCTGACCGGGACCGTGACGGTGACGCCGTCCTCGTTTTTGACCGTGACGTTCTGCACCTGCGAGCGGGTGAGCAGGACGGAGTTGCTGCCGTAGAACATGATCTCGCTCTGGAAGCTCTCGGTGCCGGTGAGCTCTTTGTCGAGCTCCACCCTGGCGCGCACCGAGAAGATCCTGCCCATCTCGAGCGACGGGCCGACGAGCGTGACGGTGTCGGTGCTCAGGCGCGGGTTCTCGCGCGTGTAGCCCTCGGGCAGCTCGTAGCCCTCTTTTTCGACGATCTCTTCAACGACCTCGTAGTCGCGCTCGATCGTTTCGTCGAAATAGAGCGAAACCGTGGCGCGCGTGACGTTGGTGATCTCGACGTTCGTATCGGAGCAGGTCACGATGACGGGCAGGGTGTAGGTGCCGGCGTCGCGCACGTTGGACAGCGACACGGCAGCCTCGAGCTTGGAGGAGAAGTTGCTGTCGTTGAGGATATAGCTCTTGCCGGATACCGTGACGTCGACGGTGTATTCGGTCTCGCCGAAGAGCTCAAGGCCGTTGTTCGCGGGCATGCTGCCCTCGAACGGGACGCGCACGGGGATGTTCTGGAAGGTCATGTCGACCTCGGTGGTCTGGAACATGGACACGCCGATCCACAGAATGACGGCGATGACGAGGGACAGGATGAACACGATATAGTTCCGGTCGAGGAACCTGCGTCTGTTTTCTTTGGTTTCGTTGTCGCGTTTACGCATCGGTGCCATCCTCCTCTCTCTGAGGTTCTTCGGATACGGGCCCGGCGGCGGGTTTATCGGCCCCGTAGCCCTTCTTTTTGTCTTTGAGCCCCTTCAGGAGCCGCTTGCCGCCCGCGCCGTTCAGCAGGTAGCCGCTGAGCACCTCGCGCAGCTCGCTGTCGGTGATGCCGCGCTTGAGCGTGCCTTCGACCGCGACCGAGATGATGCCGGTCTCTTCGCTCGTGACCACGGCCACGCAGTCGGAATTGAGGCTCGCCTCGAGCGCCGCGCGGTGACGGGTGCCGAAGCCCTCGCCCATCACGCGGTCGTTTTTCATCGGGACCACGCAGCGGGCGGCGACGATGCGCCCGTCCTTGATGATCACGGCGCCGTCATGCAGGGGCGCCTTGGGATAGAAGATGGAGCAGAGCATCTCGAAGGTGGTCTCGCTGTCGATCATCACGGCCTGTTTCGTAAGATCGCCGAGCAGCGTGTCGCGCTGGAACAGGATGAGCGACCCGACCTTGCTTCTGCTCATGGCGCCGCAGGCGCGGCACACGGAGTTGATCGCGTCGACAGAGGCGTCTTCCTGCGAGCGGTTGAAGAAGGGCAGGTTCTTGTGGAATTTGCCCCGGCCCATACGCTCGAGCGCCTGCCGGATCTCACCCGAGAACAGGATGATGAAGATCAGGATGATGTCGTTGAACAGCCGGCTGAAGAGATAGGTGCTGGCCGGCATGTCGAGCAGCGAAACGATCCCGTATACGAGGGCGACGGCGACGATCCCCTTGATGACCTGGATCGACTGCGTTTTGCGCAGCTGCACGATCACCGCGTAGATGATGATCGTCACGAGCAGGATATCCAGGATATCCGGGAACGGCTTAAAGTTCAGGAATACGTCTTTGAGCCGCAGAAAAAAGGTTTGGAAAGCCTGTGCTATCATTTCAAATGCCATATGTTTCCCTCCCACAGGATCATTCGTTGTTTTGGACGAGCGCCACGGCGTGCGCCGCGACGCCTTCGAGCGCCCCGGTGAAGCCGAGCCCCTCTTCGGTGGTGGCCTTGACGCTGACGAACGAGACGTCGGTGTCAAGGGCGGCGGCGATCGTTTGCCGCATATCGTCGATAAAGGGCGCGAGCTTCGGTTTCTGGGCGATCACCGTCGCGTCGACGTTCACGACGGAGAAGCCCCGCTCTTTGACGAGCGCCGCGCACGCGGCTAGAAGTTTGATGCTTTCGATGTTGTGATAAGCCGGATCGCTGTCCGGGAAATGCTTGCCGATGTCGCCGAGGGCGAGGCTGCCGAGCAGGGCGTCGCAGATCGCGTGCAGCAATACGTCGGCGTCGGAATGCCCGTCGAGCCCGTATTCGTAAGGCACGCGCACGCCGCCGAGCATCAGCGGCCTGCCGGGCGTGAAGCGGTGCACGTCGTAGCCGTGGCCGATGCGGATCATGGCGCCGCCTCCTTTGTTTCGCCGAGCAGTTCTTCACACGCCGCGAGCTTCACGGCCAGCGTGAGAAGCTTGGTGGCTTCTTCGAGCTCCGCGACGCTCGGGCACGAGGGCGCGATGCGGATGTTGGCGTCGTTCGGGTCGACGCCGTAGGGATAGGTGGCGCCGACGGGCGTGAGCGTGAGGCCGGCGGCCTTGCACAGCTCCCCTGCGCGCCTGGCGGAGCCGACGTTGACGTTGAGGCTGATGAAGTAGCCGCCCCGCGGTTCGGTGAAGTCAGCCACGCCCGCGCCGTCGAGCCCCTCGTGGAGGCCTCTGAGCACCGTGTCGAACTTCGGGCGGAGGATCTCGGCGTGGCGGCGGGTCTGCGCCTCGAGGTCGGCTTTGGTCTTATAGAGATAGGAATGCTTGAGCTGATTGACTTTATTGTAACTGATGATCTGGACGGTCAGGCGGGCGAGGATCTCCTGGAGGGTAATTTCGCTTGCCGCCATAGCCGCGACGCCCGCGCCCGCGAAGGTGATCTTCGAGGTGGAGGCGAACGCCACGAAGTTGTGCACGGTGCCGTATTTGAGCGCGGCGTCGAAGATGTTGAGCTGCTCGGGGGATTTTTCGTAGAGGTCGTGCATCTGATAGGCCTCGTCCCAGATCACGCGGAAGTCCGGCGCGGCGGGCCTGAGGGCGGCGATGGCGTCGACCGTTTCATCGGAATAGACCGTGCCGTCGGGGTTCGAGTATTTCGGCACGCAGAACATGCCCTTGACGAGCGGGTCCTTCACGAGCTCGCGCACGCGGTCCATGTCGGGCCCTGTGGGCGTCATCGGCACGCTGACGAGCTCCACGCCGAAGAACTGGGCGATGGCAAAGTGGCGGTCGTAGCCCGGCACGACGGCGATGTATTTCACATTGCCCTGCTTCTTCCACGGCGGGTTGCCGCCGACGCCGAGATAGCAGCACTGGGCAAAGAAATCGAACATGAGGTTCAGGCTCGAGGCGCCGCAGGCGATCACGTTTTCGATCGGCACGCCGAACACCTCGCTGAACAGGCGCCTTGCCTCGACGATGCCGCAGAGATTGCCGTAGTTGCGGCAGTCGGACCCGTCTTCGGAAAAGTAGCCGACCTGCTCGCTGCCCACGTTGAACAGATCGTCGCTCAGGTCGAGCTGGTCGGGCGCGGGCCTGCCGCGCGCCATGTTGATGCCCAGCGGCTGCGCTTTATATTTGAGGTATTCGGCCCGGAGGCCGTCGGCATAAGCGGCGAGTTCTGGCCGGGAGAGTCGGGTCAGATCCTGCAAGTTCATCATCTCCGTTAAAAGCGATAAGGTAAAGATACTCTTAATATCATATTGTATCACAGAGTTAGGTCTTTGACAATATATTTTATTATAATATTTTTAGAAATTTTGTCTTATTTGTTATCTAAGTATAACGGGCGCGCCTTTAAAAAAGATAAAACCGACCCGGAGGTCGGTTTTTTTGGTGCATTTTTTACTTCTGCTCGCGCTCGCGCACGATATAGCGCGTGGGGGTGCCCTCGAGGCCGAACACCTCGCGGATGCGATTGTCGATGTAGCGCTGGTAGCTGTAATGGAAGAGGTCCGCCTTGTTGACGAACACCACGAACGTGGGCGGCCGGGTGGAGGCCTGCGTGATATAGAAGATCTTGAGGCGCTTGCCCTTGTCGGTGGGCGGCTGCACGCGCGCGGTGGCGTCCGCCAGCACCTGGTTGAGACGCCCCGTGGGGATGCGCGTGGCGTTCTGGTCGTCGGCGAACTTGATGAGCTCGTAAAGCCGGTCGAGCCGCTGGCCGGTCTTCGCGGAGATGAAGATGATCGGCGCGTAGGACATGAACGAAAAGTCGTCCATCAGCTTTTTGCGGTAGGAATCCATGGTCTTGCCGTCTTTTTCGAGGGCATCCCACTTGTTGACGGCGATGATGCAGGCCTTGCCCGCCTCGTGCGCGATGCCGGCGACCTTGGAATCCTGCTCCGTGAAGCCCTCGGTGGCGTCGATCATGATGACGCAGACGTTCGCGCGCTCCACGGCCATCACGGCGCGCATGACGCTGAACTGCTCGATGCGGTCGTCGACCTTCGATTTGCGCCTGAGACCCGCGGTGTCGATGAACACGAAGCGGCCGTGTTCGTTCTCGACCAGCGTGTCGGACGCGTCGCGCGTGGTGCCGGCGATATCGGACACCAGCATGCGCTCTTCGCCGCACAGGGCGTTGACGAGCGACGACTTGCCGACGTTCGGCTTGCCGATGATCGCGACGCGGATGCCCTCGTCCTCCTCTTCGGCTTCGTCGGTCTCCTCGGGCAGGTGTTTGAGCACCTCGTCGAGCAGGTCGCCGGTGCCGTGGCCGTGCACGGCGGAGACCGCCACGGGATCGCCGAGGCCGAGGTTATAGAACTCGTAGAACTCCATCGGCACGTCGCCCACGGTGTCGCACTTGTTGACGCAGAGCACCACGGGCTTCGAGCTTTTCATGAGCATCGAGGCGACCTCGCTGTCGGACGCCGTGACGCCGCTGCGGATATCCACGACGAGGATGATGCAGTCGGCGCTGCGGATCGCGAGCTCGGCCTGCTTTCGCATCTGCGACAGAATAAGATCGTCGGAATACGGCTCGATGCCGCCGGTATCGACGATCAGAAAATGATGATTGAGCCATTCGCAGTCGGCGTAAAGCCGGTCGCGCGTGACGCCGGGGCGATCGTCCACGATCGCGAGGCGCTTGCCCGCCAGCTTGTTGAACAGCGTGGACTTGCCGACGTTCGGCCGCCCTACGATGGCAACGATGGGTTTCGACATAGGATCCCTCCCGGAAGCGAAGGTTCAGCTTCCAAACGATTCGAACAGGCCGAAGAGGCCGTCGGCGCTGCAGTCGGAAACGACGACCTCAACGCCGAGCGCCCGCTCGACGTCCTCTTTGGTCACGTCGTCGAGGAAGATGAGCTCCCCGCGGCTCTTGAACATGGCGGACGGGAAGCAGAGCGTGTGTTCATACTCCCCTTTTTCGCGGAAATAACGCAGGATATCCTGCCCGGTGAGAAGGCCCGCGACCGTGATGTCGGGGCCGAAAAAGCGGTTGTCGACCGCGTAGACGGCGATGCGGCTGCCGGTAAACTTTTCGCAGAACGCGGCTGCGAGCTCCTCCATGAGGTCTTTGGCGGCGAAGCCCGTGACGAGCCCGAAGCGGCGGGGACGGGCGTCGCCTTCGGCCTCGTCCAGCAATTCGTAAAAATCGTGCCGCATGAGCGTGAGCATGCCGACGCCGTTCTCGAGCTGCGGGAAATCGCCGTAGTAGTCGTAACCGGGCAGATCCCTGCCCGCGAGCTGATAGAACTCGTCCGACGGGAACGCGAGCTTCTCGCGCCCTTCGGCGGTCATACGCGCGTTGAACGCGTCGATCATGTCGATCACCGCGGCGGCTTCGGCGGGCGTGAATTTTCTGAGCGGATACAGCCCCTCGCGGTATTTCGTAAGGCCCACCGGCACGGCGGCGACGCTTTGCAGGCTTTTGAGCTCGGAAAGCTTTTCGAGCGAATAGATGAGCTCTTCGCCGTCGTTGAGGCCCGGACAGAGCACGAGCTGGGCGTTGAGGCGGATGCCCGCCTCGGAAAAGCGGTAAAGGTGTTTGAGCGCCTCGCCCGCGTGCGGGTTTTTCATCATTTCGACGCGAAGCGCGGGGTTCATGGTGTGCACCGACGCGTTGACGGGGCTTATATGCATCTTGATGATGCGCTCGACGTCGTGATCGGTCAGGTTCGTGAGCGTGATGTAGTTGCCGAACAAAAACGACAGGCGCGCGTCGTCGTCCTTGAAATAAAGCGACGGACGCAGCCCCTTCGGGAGCTGGTCGATGAAACAGAACACGCATTTGTTCTTGCAGCTGCGCTGCCGGTCCATGAGATAGGTGCTAAATGTCAGCCCCAGCTCGTCCGGCGACGACAGGCCCTTGACTTTAAAATGCTTTTCGCCGCCGCCGGCTTTTCTGAACACCAGCCGCAGCTTGTCGTCGTCGCAGTAGAAACGGTAGTCGAGCACGTCGCCTATTTCGTTTCCGTTGACGGATATTAAACTGTCGCCCGCGCGGACGCCCTTTTTCTCGCAAACAGAGCCCGCGAGCACGCCGGAAATCTCGACAGCCATAGAAAAACTCTCTTCTTGTAAACGGCAAAAAGGCGGGGAAGAAAGCCTTCTCCACCTACGCTCTTTGCCTTGTTGCGGTCATAAAGGAAACGGGATCAGTCTTCGACTTCGATGACCTGACGGCCGTTGTAGTAGCCGCAGGCCTTGCACAGTCTGTGAGCCTCTTTATATTCGCCGCACTTGGGGCACTTTTCGATCGCGGGCGCAGAGATCTTCCAGAGATTGTTGCGTCTCTTGTCTCTTCTTGCTTTGGAAACTCTTCTTGCAGGTACTGCCATTTTGTATTATCCTCCTAAAATGTACGTCGTCAGATGAGGTCGGCGAGCGCGGCCCATCTCGGGTCTATCACGGGTTTGCAGGCGCAGGGACCGAGGTTCAGGTCGGCGCCGCACTGCGGGCACAGCCCCCTGCAGTCCTCGGAGCAGAGGAAGCGGTAGGGCATGGCGAGGAACACTTCTTCGCCGATGAGCTCGTCAAGATCGAGCTTCTCGCCGTCGACCACGATCATTTCATCATCCTGATCGTCGGCGTCTTCGGGCGCGCCGGCGGGTTCGACCAGCGTGTGCCGCACGGGAACTTCGACGGGCCTTCTGATCGGCGCGCCGCACCGCGCGCACACGGCCGAGAGCGTGTAGAAGGCCTTGGCCTCAAGCGTGACGATGCCGGTCTTGTTGACAACCGAGCCCTTCACGTGCACGTCGGAAGCGATCAGCTCGTCTTCGAGCGGGAACGAATAATCGAATTCCCTGCCCGCGCCTTCGCGGTGAAAGATCGCATCCAGTTCGAGATACACGGCCCGGTTCCTCCGAAGATATCGATTCTGTGAATAAACGCACGATATATTATATTATCTCACCGGGCGTTTGTCAACAACTATTTTTCCGAAAAATCGGGTTTTCTCCGCTTTTCCCGCCCCGATCAGAGGATCGTGCAGGTCTTGAGGATGCTTTCGGGCAGGTTCTCTTTGTCCGTGGACACGGTGAAGGTGAACGTGGTGTCGGTGAGATCCGACAGGCGCGAGATCTTCTGCATGAACTGCGCGAGCTGCTCGTAGTCTTTGCCGCCGATCTTGAGCGTGGCGTCCACGAGGATGTCCGTGACGTCGTGATCGCCCGCGCAAAGGCCGCTGAGGAAACCGTAAAACGCGTCGTAGCCGCTGATGCCGTAGTCCGCCGCGGCCAGCAGGCGCACGCGGAAGTTCACCTGATAGCGGAGAAGATCGTCTTTTTCGACACACACGACGTTGCCCTTGGAATTGGCGAGCGCGCTGTTGACCTCGTCGAGCAGCTTTTTGGTCTTGCCGCTGCCCTTTTCACCGATTAAAAGCTTTACCATAACTTGTCGATCCTTTCTTTTTCTTATAACCTGCTCTGAAGCTCGGCGGCGAGCGCCTCGTAGCCGGGTTTGCCGAGCAGGGCGAACATATTCTTTTTATAGCTTTCGACGCCGGGCTGGTCGAAGGGGTTCACGCCGAGGATGTAGCCCGACACGGCGCAGGCCTTCTCGAGGAAGTAGAAGAGCTCGCCGAGGTTATAGGCGTCCATTTTATCGAGCTCGATCACCACGTTCGGCACGTCGCCGTCGGTATGCGCGAGCACGGTGCCCTCGAACGCCTTGCGGTTGACGTAGGACAGCGTTTTGCCGGCGAGGAAGTTGAGGCCGTCGGCGTTGTCGGCGGAGGCTTCGATCGTGATGTCGGTCTTGGGCTCCCGGAACGTGACCACGGTCTCGAACAGGTGCCGCCTGCCCTGCTGGATGTACTGCCCCATGGAATGGAGGTCTGTGGAGCAAATGACGGACGCCGGGAACAGGCCCTTGCCGTTTTTGCCCTCGCTTTCGCCGAAGAGCTGCTTATACCACTCGTTCATGAGGGTGTAGTCGGGCTCGTAGCAGACCATGAGCTCGATCATTTTGCCCTTGCGGTAAAGGATGTTGCGGATCGCGGCGTAGCGGTAGCAGTCGTTCTTGAAGAGGTCGGGCTCGGCATATTTCTCCATCGACGCGGCGGCGCCTGCCATCAGGGCGTCGATGTCGACGCCGGCCGCGGCGATCGGCAAAAGCCCCACGGCGGTGAGCACGGAATAGCGGCCGCCCACGTCGTCGGGCACCACGAACTCGGCGTAGCCCTCGCTGTCGGCGAGCGCCTTGAGCGTGCCCTTCGCGCGGTCGGTGGTCACGTAGATCCGGCCGGCGGCTTCGGCCTTGCCGTATTTCTCTTCCATGAGCTTTTTGAAGAGGCGGAACGCGATCGCGGGCTCGGTGGTGGTGCCGGATTTCGAGATCACGTTGACCGAGAAATCGCAGCCGCGGCAGATCTCAAGCACCTCGGAAAGCTCGGTGGGAGAGATGGAGTTGCCGACGAAAAAGATCTGCGGCGCGTCCTTCACGACGAGGTTATAGTTTTTGGAGCGGACGAATTCGATCGCGGCGCGCGCGCCGAGATAGGACCCGCCGATGCCGATCACGACGAGCGCCTTGCTGTCGGACCGGATCTTCGCGGCGGCCGCCTTGATGCGGGCAAACTCGCCGCGGTCGTAATCGCGCGGGAGCGTGAGCCACCCGTGATAGGCGCTGCCCGCGGCCGTTTCGCGGTTTTCGTAAAGGCAGGCGCGCGCCGCGTCCACCTCGGGGGCGACGGCGGCGAGATCCTGTTCTGAAACAAACCGGTCGAGGTAGCGGCAGTTGAGTGTGATTGCCATATGTTTATGTATCCTCCGGAGTCAACAAAAAGTAATATTTAGTATATTCTACACTAAAAACTCATTTTTTTCAATATGGAAAACACACTTTTTGCGTTTTTTTCGGATTTTCACGCCGCCGCGCCGAAAATGCGGCCAAGCGCCCCGAAAAAGCCGAGCTTCGGCACGCTGTTTTGCGCAAGGAGATCGAACGAGACGAGGGCCTGGCCGTCAGAAAAGAAGGTGACCGTGCCGAGCTTCTGCCCCCGTTCGACCGGCGCTTCAATCGTGCCGACGGTCTCGACCTTCAGGGTGACGCCCCTCCCCTGCCCCTTTCGGAGCAATTGCGCCGGCATGGGCTCGGGCGCGAGAGCAACACAGTCGTCCACGCCGTGCGCGACCGCGACGTCCGGGATGAGGGAGGACGGTACGGCGGGCTCGTAGAGCTCGTAGTTCGCGAAGCCGTAGTCGAGCAGCGCACGCGCGCCGTTGAAGCGGTCGTCGGAGTTCCCCGCGCCGAGGACCACCGCCACGAGCGAAAGACCGTCGCGCTCGGCGGTGGCGCTGACGCAGCAGCCCGCCTTGTTCGTGGTGCCGGTTTTGAGGCCGGTGGCGCCGCGGTAATAGCGGATGAGCTTGTTGGTGTTCACGATCTGCGTTTTGCCGCCGCGCAGTTCGTCCATCCAGATGCCCGTGTAATCACGTACCATATCGTAACGCATGAGCGCGCGGGACATGAGCGCCACGTCGTAGGCCGTGGTGAGGTGGGTGGCGGTGTCGTCGTCGAGGCCGGTGCAGTTGTCGAAGTGCGTGTTCGTCATGCCCAGCGCCTCGGCCTTGCGGTTCATGGCGTCCGCGAACGCCTCTTCGCTGCCGGACACCGCCTCGCCGAGCAGGCAGCAGGCGTCGTTGGCGGAACAGACGAAGGCGGCCTTTAAGAGATCGCGCACGCCCATCTCTTCGCCCGGCTCGAGCCAGATCTGGCTGCCGCCCTTCGCGGCGGCGGTGTCGGAGCAGGTTAAAACGGCGTCGAGCGAGAGGCGGCCCGCTTCGATCGCCTCGCAGACGAGCAGCAGGGTCATGATCTTCGTGACGGACGCGGGATAAAGCCTCTCGTTTTCGTTTTCGGCGATGAGCAGCGTGCCGGTGTTAAGGTCCATCAGCGCCCACGCTTTGGCTTTGACGGCGGGGCCCGCGGCGTCGGCGGCGGTTTCGACGGCGGGGTCGGGCGAAGCGACGCTGCCGTCGCCGAACGCGGGACATAAGGGGAACAGGCAGAGAAGGCAGACGGAAAGCAGGAGCGAAATAAGGCGTTTTGCGGTGGGTTTCATAGGCATACCTCCGTTTTCAGGATATGCCCGGCGGCTCAAAAAAATGAGCGTCCAACGCTTGCTATTTGCCGAAGAATCGGCTATACTGGAAAAAGAAATCCGGATCGGGAGAAAACCATGAAAGCTGCGTTCATCACCCTCGGGTGCAAGGTAAACCAATACGAATCCAACGCCATGCGCCTCATGCTGGAGCACAGGGGCTTTGAGACCGTTCCGCCCGAAGAAGAAGCGGACGTGTATATCGTCAACTCCTGCACCGTGACGGCGGAGGCGAGCCGCAAATCGCGGCAGGAATTAAGGAGCGTGCGGCGGCGCGCGCCCGGCGCGGTGACCGTGCTCACGGGCTGCTATCCGCAGGCCTACGCGGACGAGCTGAAAGCCCTGACCGAGGCGGATATCATCCTCGGCAACAAGACGGGCTTCATGCTGCCGGAGGCGATCGCGCGGTTTCAGGAGACCGGCGAGCGGCTGATCGCGGTGGAGCCCCACGGCCGGCGCGACGGCTACCAAAGCGGCTTCGGCGCGGCGGCGTTCGAGGGGCACACGCGGGCGTTCATCAAGATCCAGGACGGGTGCAACCGCTACTGCTCTTACTGCATCATTCCGAAGAGCCGCGGCTTGTCGCGCTCCCGCGCGCCGGAGGAGATCAGAGCGGAGCTCGCGGAGATCGCCCGCAACGGCTACAAAGAGGTCGTGTTCGTGGGCATCAACCTCTCCGCCTACGGGCTCGATACGTCCGGCACGGTCGCCGACGCGCTGCGGCTCGCCGAAGAGACGCCGGGCATCGAACGCGTGCGCCTCGGGTCGCTCGAGCCGGACCACCTGACGGACGCCGTAATTGAAGAGATGCGCACGTTCAAAAAGTTCTGCCCGCAGTTCCACCTGTCGCTGCAGAGCGGGTGCGACCGGATCCTCAAGGCGATGAACCGCCATTACGACACCGCCGAATACACCGCCCTGTGCGAAAAGCTGAAGGCGGCGTTCCCGGGGCTGTCGCTGACCACGGATATCATCTGCGGCTTTCCGGGCGAGACGGAGAAAGATTTCCTCGAGACCGTGGAATACGCGAAGAAGACCGGCTTTATGAAGGTGCACGTGTTCCCCTACTCCGCGCGCGAGGGCACGCCCGCCGCGAGGATGGACGGGCAGATTCCGAAAGAGGAGAAGGCGCGCCGGTGCAAGGTCCTGCAGGAGGCCTGCGACGAAGTCAGAGCTCAGTTCCTGCGCGCTTCGGTCGGGTCAACGCAGAGCGTGCTGTTCGAGACGCCGAAAAACGGCTTTATGCGCGGGTACAGCGAAAACTACACCCCGGTGCGCGTAAAAACGGACGCGGACCTCGCCGGAAAGATCCTCGACGTGAAGATCACCGAAGCGGCGAAAAACGACGTGACCGGCGTGATTGAAGAATGATCACTGAAAAATGAGAAAGACCGCCCCTTGGTCGGGGCGGTCTGTATTTTTGAAAGGAAACTTATTTCGTGCCGAAGATGCGGTCGCCGGCGTCGCCGAGGCCGGGCACGATGTAGCCGTGCTCGTTGAGGCAGTCGTCAAGGGCGGCGCAGAAGATATCCACGTCGGGATGCGCCGTCTGCAGAGCCTTGAGGCCCTCGGGCGCGGCGATGGTGCACATGAACTTGATGTTCTTGGGACCGCGTTTTTTGATGAGCGAGATCGCGTCTACGGCGGAGCCGCCGGTGGCGCACATGGGATCGACCACGATGACGTCGCGCTCTTCGATATCGTGCGGGAGCTTGCAGTAGTATTCGACCGGCTGCAGGGTCTCGGGGTCGCGGTAAAGACCGATGTGGCCGATGCGGGCGGACGGGATCAGAGCCGTGACGCCGTCCACCATGCCGAGGCCGGCGCGCAGGATCGGAACGATGGCGAGCTTTTTGCCCGAGAGTTTTTTGACCTTCGCGGTGCAGATGGGCGTTTCGACCTCGCACTCCATGAGCTCAAGGTCGCGCGTTGCCTCGTAGCACATGAGCATGCCGATCTCGCTGATGAGCTCCTTGAACTGCTTCGAAGGCGTGTTCTTGTCGCGCAGAATCGACAGCTTGTGCTGGATGAGCGGGTGGTTCGTGATGGTGATCTTGGACATAACGTTGGCTCCTTTCTCTATGCAAGCAAATCTTATTCGTTTTCAAGCGCCATCATAAGGTCGACGCGCCGGCGGTGGCGCTCGCCGCCCTCGAACGGCGTGTTCAGAAAGACGTTCACGAGCTCGATCGCCGCGCCCGCGCCGAGCACGCGCGCGCCGAGGCAGAGGACATTGGCGTCGTTATGCAGGCGTGTGAACTTGGCGCTGAAATAATCGGTGCAGCAGGCGGCGCGGATGCCTTTGATTTTATTCGCCGCCATGGACATCCCGACGCCCGTGCCGCAGCAGAGGATCGCCATGTCGCAGGTGCCGTCCACCACGAGGTCGCAGGCCTTTTTCGCCTGCACGGGATAGTCGACGGACGCGGTGCCGAAGGCCCCGCAGTCCTTGTATTCGACGCCCGCGGCGTCAAGATAGGCGCGGATCTCTTCTTTGAGCGGGTAGCCGGCGTGGTCTGAACTCAATGCGATCATGTGGTTCTCCTTTGCTTTTCGCGTTCCGCCTGCGACAGGCGCAGATACGAGGGGGTAAGCGCGGACGCGTTTTCGCCCTTATCCCCATTATTATAACTGATGTTTGCGGCAAATGCAACACCGCAGGCACGCTGAAATTTAAAAATTTCGGGGAAAACGCGATATTTTACATCCGATTTGTCGGAAAAATATTTCGCGGCGAGGTCGGCGCCGTCGCCGATAAACAGCACCGTGCCGGAAAAGCCCTTGAGTTCGGCGTAAAGCTCGTCGAGCTTGCGCGGGGCGTCGGGCAGAAGTCGATTGAGTTTGCCGTTTTCGCACGAAAACAGGGCGCTGTAGACCTGCATGCAGCGGGCGTCCATCACGGGACAGATAAGATACGCGTCGAGCGCCGCGCCCCACGCCATCGCCTCAAGCGTGGAGACGCCGTAGACGGGTTTATCCGTGCCGAAGCAAAGCCCCTTGACCGCCGCCACGCCGATGCGGATGCCCGTGAACGAGCCCGGCCCGCGGCTGACCGCGAAGGCGTCGACGTCGTTTACCGTGAGTCCGGCGTTTTTGAGGCAGGTGTCGATCACCTCGAGAAGCGTTTCGGAATGGGTGAGCCCCACGTTCAGATAGCTTTCGGAGATCAGTTTTCCGTCTTTGAGCAGAGCCGCGCCCGCCGAGACCGCGGACGACTCAATTCCCAGTATCAGCATCGAATCCCCTTCCTTTCACCGTGATCACGCGCCCGTTCTCTTCGCCGGTGCGGGATATATCGACCGAGACGATCCGGTCGGCGTAATAGTCCCCGACCGCGTCGGCGATGCGCTCGCTCCATTCCACGAACAGGATGCTGTCGTCTTCGAGATAGTCGAAAAAGCCCGTGGAATAGAGGTCGTCGAGGTCGCGGATGCGGTAGAGGTCGAAATGGTAGATGTGCGGGCTGCCGCCGTAGTCGTTCACGAGGGCGAACGTGGGCGACGACACGTGCGAAGGATTGCCGTAGGCCTTGAGCGCGCCGCGCACGAACGCGGTCTTGCCCGCGCCGAGGTCGCCGGAGAACAGCACGAGCGTGCCCGGCCCGACAGAGCGGCAGATCTCTTCGGCGAGGCGGACGGTGTCGTTTTCGCTTGATGAATAAAATTTAGGCAAACCGCTGCCTCCTTTCAAATCGGCTATTGAAAAACACGGCGTGATTGAGTATAATAGGGTTATCTTCGGAAAGGAAACGGGGTCATCCCGTCCCGGATATGAGAACGCTGATCCGTAAAATCAAAGATGCGGTCACCGGCACGGATTTCATGCTGCTGCTGTTGGGCATCGCCGCGTCGATCTTCGGCGTGGTGATGGTGTATTCCGCCACGCGCCCGGCCATGGCCGAGGGCGAGACGATCCCGCGTGACGCCAAAGCCATGGTGATCGCCGTGGGCATCGGCCTTGTTTTCGCCCTGGCGGTGTCGTTTATCGATTATAATTTCATCACGAAGCTGTTTCCGTTCATCGGCGCGGTGTGCGTGGGCCTGATGGTGCTGCTGTTTTTCATCGGCGTTGGCCCCGCAGAGCGGCCCGACGCGAAAACGTGGATCAAGGTGCCCGGCACGTCGTTTTTCTTTCAGCCGTCGGAGCTGATGAAGATCGGCTTCATCATCACGTTCGGCATGCACCTCGAACTCGTGCGTGACAAGCTGGACCGCATTTTCCACCTCGCGCTGCTGCTCGTTCACGCCGCCGTGCCCGCGGGGCTGGTGCTGATCACCGGCGACATGGGCAGCGCGCTGGTGTTCATCTTCATCTCGGCCGTGATGCTGTTCTGCGCCGGGATCAAACTCCGCTGGTTCTTTCTCGCCGGGGCGATACTGATCGCCGGGGCGCCGTTTATATGGCGGTTCGTGTTTGATTCAATTCAAAAAGACCGTATCTTGGGGCTCATATACCCAGACCGCTACGCCGACGTGATGCTGCAGCAGAACCGCGGCATGGCGGCGATCACGGGAGGGGGCCTGACCGGGCAGGGGCTGTTCCACGGCGCGCTGACGCAGGTGGACAACATGATCCCGGAGGCGGAGAACGACATGATCTTCACCTGCATCGGCGAAGAGCTGGGGCTCATCGGCTGCGCCGCCGCGCTGGGGCTCATCCTCGCGGTGGTGCTGCGCACCGTGCACGTGGGCAGGCGCGCCCGCATGGGCGGGGCGGGCCTCATGTGCTTCGGCTTCGCGGCGATGATCGCGTTTCAGACCGTGGTCAACGTCGGGATGTGCCTGATGCTGCTGCCGGTGGTCGGCATCACGCTGCCGTTTTTCTCGGCCGGCGGTTCGTCAAACCTGTGCGTGTATATCGGCATCGGGCTGATATTGAGCATTTATCGCTTCGACCGCGAAAAAGAGGCGGTGAGCTTCAGGATCGGGAACCAGACGCCGTTTTCGAGCTACTGAGTCAGCTGAGCTTTTCGAGGCGCGCGGCCTTTTGCATGAGCTTTTTGGTGCCCGACGTTTCGAACGCGACCTCGAGCAATACGTCGTTGCCCAGCGGCACGGCGGAGAGCACCATGCCGACGCCGAACTTTTTATGAGAGACCCGATCGCCGGGCCCGAGCTTCTGAGCCGGGGCCGGCGGTTCTTTTTCCGCCGCCGGTTTTTTGCCGATGATCGCGTCGAAGCGGTCGGAATCGGGGGAACGGTAAGAAGACGAGCCGTAGGAAGATTTGGAGCCGTAGGACGAAAAGCCGTCTGCATATTGGTTCCGGCTCCCCTTCGCAGCCCAACCGCCGCCGTAACCGGAGCCGCCGTAGCCGCCGAAGCCGCCGTAGGAGGCGCGGCGGGGCGAGGTATCGTTCAGGAGCGATCGCGGGATCTCCTCAAGGAACACCGAGGGTGGGTTCCACACGGTCTTGCCGAACTGCATGCGCGAGTTGGCGCGGGTGATGATGAGCTCCGTTTTGGCGCGGGTGATGCCGACGTAGGCGAGCCTGCGCTCTTCTTCAAGCTCGAAGGGATCGCCGATCGACTGCTGCGAGGGGAAGAGACCGTTCTCCATGCCCGGCAGGAACACGACCGGGAACTCGAGGCCCTTGGCCGAATGGAGCGTCATGAGGGTGACGGTCTCGAGCGTTTCGTCGTAATTGTCGATGTCGCTCTGCAGCGCCGCCTCTTCGAGAAAGCCCCCGAGCGTGGCGTTATCGCCGTTTTCTTCTTCATAGCGGGCGATCGTGGAATAGAGCTCGTCGAGGTTCTGGGTGCGGTCCTCTTTCGTTTCGGGGTCCTGTGCCAGTGACGCGACGTAGCCGGTCTGCGTCATGATCTCGCGGTAGACCTCGGCGATCGTCTTTTGCCCGAGCATATCCGAAAAACTTTCGATCATCTCGGTGAAGAGCCTGAGCTTCGCCGCGCTGCGCGACAGGGGGGCGTATTCGTCGGCATGCTTCATGACCTCGAACATGCTCTCGCCGAGAAGCGAGGCGATGGACGCGACGTTGTTGATCGTGGTGTCGCCGATGCCGCGCTTGGGCTCGTTGATGATGCGCCGAAGGCGCACGTTGTCGTTATGATTGAGGACGACCGAGAGGTACGCCACGGCGT
>JAEEGL017225403.1_pt1 | contig 21884 bp, 11 predicted proteins | sample 9134231 | NCBI WGS metagenome assembly JAEEGL01 (sample SAMN16246548, study PRJNA631951) | gut metagenome | biome: gut microbiome; feature: rumen; material: fiber-attached | host: Bos | place: Iran: Karaj | collected 2018-10 | reverse complement strand
TTTTCGTGTCACATTCGCTGGCACAGGTTAAGCGTATCTGCAATAAGGCCATTATTCTTGATCACGGTAAGCTGGTTGCATTCGGAGATATAGAGGATGTGGCTCCGATCTACGAGGAGATGATCGCCGGAGACGAGGAGAGCCAGAAGGCGCTGAAAGCTGCTCGAAGCAAGAAAAGAAAGCTTAAAAGGCAGGGCCGCTTTATGGATGGCTATTATCTTATGAAGAACCTGAACATGTCTGTGGATGAGGTTTTGGATCTTATGGAGATAGAAGGAGATACGCTAAGGGAAAAATACCGTGAAGGTATTGAGGCGTTTGCGGCTTCTCAAGAGGAAGAATAGAGCCTAAAAGATAGGATTATATTATTGTACTTTTGGCTTTGATAGTTATTGAAAGGTAGTGGGAAAATGAAAAGGTATTTGTCTGTTTTAATAGCGTCGATTTTTGTTTTATCGGCAATTCCGGTAATTAAAACCGAAGCTAAAAAAACAGAGCCGGATATCTACATAACAAGGGCAGATGTCAGCAGTTCAAATCTATGGGAAGCATACGGTAAAAAGATACGTGAAAGTCAGGAGTTGGTTGATAAGGCCTCGGCAGAAGATCCTGTTTGCATAAAGTTTGAACCGGGTGATTATACCAGTATATTTGCAAATCGTGGCCTAATCAGTAATGCAATTTATGATTTTACAGGATGTCACTTTACGTGTACTACAGACTGTGTAAACATAATTACCAATGATTACAATGTGACAGACGGTTCCACATCATATCACAAGACAGAAAATGTTACCATCATAGGTGGAGATTGGGATATGAGTGGTGAAGCAAAAAAAGCAGCCGGTAACAAAGCGGGAAGTGTTGGATTTAGGATTAGCAATGCGTCAAACATCGAATTGGATGGGGTGACGATAAGGAATCCATATGCAGGACATCATATGGAATTTGCAGCTGTTGATGGGCTTAGAATTAAAAACTGTACCTTTGAAGGAATGGTACTCAATCGAAAAAATGATGCACTTGAAGCACTGCAGTTAGATGTTTTTGATGAAAACTTTTCCGATCTGTATTCTTCCGGTGGACGCTATTCGTGTAAAAATGTGGAAGTATCCGGATGCACCTTTAAAGATGTTGTTAGAGGCGTTGGAAGTCATAGACTGGAAGCTGATAAGTATGATTCGATAAGTATTCATGACAACACTTTTGAGGGGATCGATAGTTTTGCAATAAATGCTTACGGATGGAATAACAGTAGCATTTATAATAACAGTATTACGGGATCCGAATCGGGAATAGAGGTTTGGGGGAAATGCGAAAATACTACTATCAGTGATAATAAGATTTATTCACCCAATAAATACGGAATTTGTATTAATAAGAAAAACCAGGGAGATGATTCACCGGTAATCGGTTCAATTAAGAATAATACAATTGACAATTCGGGAGATAACGGGATCGTTATTACAGGTGGAGCTAAGGTGGCGAAAATCGAGGCAAATACCATTACCAAACCGAAGAAGTATGGAATCTCGGTACAGGAGAAGTCCAACATCAAATCTATTAATAAAAATACTATCAGAACATCCAGTGATAACAGCATTACACTTGCAGGCGGAAGTACTATAGGTACATGTGATTCAAACAAGATCTATGATTGCAAGAACAATGGTATTTCACTTACTGCAAAAGTAAAGGTGAACTCGATTTCGGGTAATACCATTCTTCGTTCAAAACGCTCAGGTATCAATGTTACGACATCCAGCGTTAAAAAAATGGTCGGAAATACTGTTAAAAATGCAAAGCATATAGGTATATCGATAAATACGAAATCAGTTGTGAAAAAGTATAACAAGAATACGTTAAAGAAAAATAAAAAGAATCAGTGGATCTCTCCTGACTCAACAGTAAATGGGGAAAAGGGGAAATAGGGGAAAAGATTCCGATGAACGGAAAGAAAAAAATACTTTTTGTTAAGATTGTAAACCGTAATCTGGGAGACTCGGTTATAGCCGATTGTAGCGAATACATACTGGATAAAGCTCTGGGTATGCGTGGTCGGATTATGTGCGATATTATTCCTTATGATATTTCATCCAAGGATCTGTCTGTCATAAAATACGTGGATGCGATTGTATTTGATGGTGGTGGGATGATAAAGTATTTTAGGGAGGCGTTTTATCTGCGCGTGATCGAGATCCTTGAAACGGCAGAAGGGCTGGGTGTACCGGCCTTTTTTAATGCTGTTGGTGTTGAAGGATATGACGAGAATGATGAAAGGTGTTTGGCCTTACAAAAGGCCATAAATCTTTCTTGTGTGAAGGGATTCAGCATAAGAGATGATGCGGTAACCTTGAGAGAAAGATACCTTGCGGACAAGTCGGTAAGGGTTTGCGAAGTCTTTGATCCGGCAGTGTGGTGTGACAGAGTATATGATCATGCAAAGTCAAAACAAAGAAAAAAGGTTATCGGGTTATGTATTGCGCGGGCACGGCTATTTCAGGATTATGCCATAGAAGACATAGATCACGATCGACTCTTGGATTTCTGGACAGGAGTGGTAGATATTCTTGAGAACAAGGGTTATACGTGGGAGATATTTACCAATGGACTGGATAGTGACGAACTTTTTGCAAAAGAAGTATTGTCCGTAATCGGACATGGAATTAAAAGGGATGCGCCTGTTGAACCGCAGCAACTTGTGTCTATGATCTCATCATATGAGGGGATCATAGGATGCAGGATGCATACGAATATAATTGCGTATTCCTTTGGGATTCCGAGCGTTGGCTTTATTTGGAATAATAAACTGGCTCTATGGGGAAAGAAGATAGGTTATCCGGAGCGATTTATAAGTCCAAATGATATGACACCCGAAAAAGCTGTTTGCGAACTTGAGACAGCGTTAAAAAACGGAACAGTCACGCTTGATATGGCGGAAAAAAGTAATATAATTGAAGAGCTTAGGTTATTTTTAGAAGAAAACCTGTACGGCTGGCAAAAAAAATCATCAAATATACCATTTAAAAAATCCGTTTTGCAAGATAAAATGTTTTCTATAGCACTGGGAAGCGAAAAAGGTCTTTTCGATGGAATGAATACTCTTCATTGTTTTAGAAGATCATTTTCAAACGGGTTCAAAAACTTTGAAACAGATATAAGAATGACCTCGGATAGAGTGCTTGTGTGTGTGAACAGTTGGTCACCGGATACATACAGGGCTTTGGGACGGGAGCGGACGGATTCACCGAATGAACGTATGTCATATGATCGCTTTATGAACAGCAGGTATTATGGCTGTTACATTCCCATGGCTTTTTCTGAATTTCTCAAAGTATTTTCTTTGCTATCCGAAAGCGGTTTGTTATACCTCGATCTTGGTAAACCAAGTCCGGATGATTTTGTAGAGATGCTCGGTATTGTCAAAAGCGAGCTTGACAGGTATAGGATTTCATTACATCGAGTCATATTTCGGACTCAGAGAAAAAAAGACGTAGATACTATTCGGGATTTTGATCCGGAATTTAGAATAGCGTTTCAGATCCCTTCAGATAAATGGCTTGAGGAAAATGGTGAAACCTTTGAAAAACGTCTGTCTTTTGCGTTAAAGAGAGGTGTTAGAGATATAGCACTTAATCATAGTCAGTATACTAAAGATCGAGCCGCTTTCCTAAAAAAGAAAAAAGTCAGAGTTATCATTCAAAAAGCTAATATGGTAGATCAGATAATGGATGATATTGATTTGGGAGCTTATCTTATAGGTACAAACAGGACATCACCGAAGGAATTATTAAGATTATAACTATAAGACTTTGTAAATGATCATAGGGGGAAAGAATGAAAAATCAGATTTTAATATTAGGCCGCATAAAGGACTCTAACCTGGGAGATGTTATCATTGCAGATTCATGCGAGTATATCCTCAACAAGATAATTGATGAAAGAAACAGTAAGAGACTCGTTGGGCGCATACCTCATGTTAATGTATCCAATGTTTACGAAAAAAATGTTGAAGACATATACAAGAATCTTACAGAGAGTGACAAGATAGTTTATCCGGGCGGCGGTGTTAATTCTATGAAGTTTACGGATGCCGTAAAGCGGAGAATGAGGACAAAGCTGCCTATCCGTTTTTATTTTAATGCTATCGGCGTTCATTCCACTAAAATGAATGATAAGCTTGCAAGAAATATCTCATTTGTTTTAAACGATAAACGTGTAAGACAGGTAACAACACGTGGTGATTTTGAGATGACAAAAGCTTATCTCAAAGAAGAAAAAGCATATGAAACACAATGGATATTGGATCCTGCCATTTGGTCGGGAGAAGCATACGGTATAACAAAAGATACTTCTTCCAAAACTATTGGTATAGGGCTTATACGACCGGAGATCTTCTATGAACAGGATAAGTCGTTTTCTGTAGAAGAAGTTCATTCCATGTATAAGCAGCTTATCTCACAGGTCGAAGAAAAAGGATTTAACTGGAAACTGTTTTGTAACGGAACAGAAAGAGATTATGAGTTTGCACAGGAGATGCTAAAAGAATTGGGCTTTGGTGAAGGAAAGCACTTAGTTTCAAGACCTAAAAACCCTAAGGCTTTAGTAAAAGACATTTCCCAATTCGCAGGTGTTATAGCAGCACGGTTCCATGCAAATATTATTTCTACAGCATTGGATATTCCTTCTGTCGCATTAGTATGGAATGAGAAGATGAGAGGGTTTAGCGAGCTCATTGGATGCAAGGACAGATATATCGAAGATAAAACAAAGATGTTGGATGCATCATGTCTTATTAAAACGCTGGAAAAAGCAATGGAAGAGGGATATGATCACGAACTGATAGATGCAGCAAAGAAAAAAACATATGTAACATTAGAAAACATAGTTGATGACAAGTGATTTTGATTGATGATAAAGGAGAATTATCGGCATAATGTTTTATTCGGATAATAATAAGCTTGAGGTTGAGATAGATAATATAGAGTGGGAGAGGATCCATCTCTATTTAGATGCGCACATCACTAAGAATAATACAGGAGTTGAGCCGGAAAGACTCGATTTTTTTGCGGTTGACAAGAAGGGAATGGCAGGTATTTATTTCGAGACCGAGCGGCGCGATGATGAACATGTAAGATTATATGTAAATATTACGAATAATGGTAAGCATGAATGTCCTAAGGCCGGTGTTTATCGGATTTATGCGTGTAATGGAGAGGAGATTGTCGCTGAGTGCGAGACATCTCCGGATGTTACCATGCATATGGTCGATCGCTCCAGGGCATTTCTTTACGGTGGACAGAATAAGGCGTACAGTGTTGCGTTTTATGTCGATGAGGACAGTGAGAGTCTGCCTTTTCGAATGAATATTGTAAATCTCACATCTACAAATCTGGATTTCCCGCATACAGCAAACTTTAACAGAAGAATCGCCGGAGCTTTTAAGGATTGTATCAGCGGCTCGAGAGCGAATATCAGGCGTATTTATAAAGCTGATTATAAGGCGAATAAAGCTAAAAGAAAGAATCATATTCTTTTTATGACAGAGCAGAGTAATACACTCGGTTCAAACCTCACATCTATTATTGACAGAATGAAAGAGAGAGGATTGGACAAGGAATACACTATATCAACATGGGCCAGAAAAAAATCAGAAGGAGATCACAGCGCAGGTAACTGGATGCAGCTCATTAAGCTGATTGCTTCGTGTGAGACTATTTTTATTGATGATCATGTACCGCTTTTTGATTGGTTAAAGCTTTCGGATGACACAACGGTAATACAAACATGGCATGCTGGAGCCGGTTTTAAATCTTCGGGTTATTCCAGATGGGGGCATAAAGGATGCCCTGCTCCGCAGAGCTGTCACAGACAGTATGATTTCGGACTTTGCGGTTCAAAAAAGATCGCACATTTCTTTTCGGAAGTATGGGGTATTAATACCGAGAGAGTTTTAAATACAGGCATGCCTCGCATGGACGAGTACCAGGATGAGGCATATCGCGAGAAAACCAAAAAGAAACTCTACGAAAAGTTTCCTCTATGCAAAGACAAAAAAGTTATACTTTTTGCGCCGACATACAGAGGTAAGAATAACGCAGATGCCTATTATCCTTATGAACTCATTGATTGGGAGAGATTGGATGAGGTTACCGGTGATGAATATGTTGTGTTATTCAAGATGCATCCCTGGGTTATAGTAGATATTGACATTCCCCAAAAGTATAAGAATAAGTTTATCGATGTTAAAAAGTATCCGAATATTAATGACTTGTTTTATATTACGGATCTTTTGATTACAGATTATTCATCAAATATCTACGAGTATTCCCTTATGAGGAGACCGATGCTTTTTTATGCATTTGATGAGATACAGTATTCTTTCTCGAGAGGTTTTCACAGACCGTATAGGGAGTCTGCACCGGGAAAGGTATGTACTTCTTTTGCAGAGTTGATGGATGCCATAGAAAATAAGGACTTTGAGTTTGAAAAAGTAGAGGAATATGTTAAAACGCAGTTTGACCACTTTGACAGTCAGGCATGCGACAGGGTAATTGATTGGTTAATACTGGGTAAGATGCCTACTGAGATCACTGATGCTATAGCAACCAGAGAGGCCAGGGTAGAGAAGATGGAAAGAGCGGTATTTCCGATACCCGGTGAAGGAGAGAATTAGTTTATGTTTTTTGTTATGAGTTGTAAGAAAAGACTGGGATCATCTATAAGAGGGATATTAGCGTTTTTACTGGCACTGGTTTTTGCTGTTTCAACTCTTCCCGTAGATGGTTTTGCGGTACATGCGGCATATAAAGATGAAAAAGGATATGCTACTCTTCGCATTTTTTCTACTTCAGACATGCATGGCCAGAGTACAACTTACAGTTACGATACAGCATCAACACATAATAGCGGATCGCTGGCTCAGATTTCTACAGTGATCAATAAGAAGAAAAAAGAGATCAAATATGGTAATTCGCTGCTTGTTGACTGTGGTGATGTTGTATTTGGGCTGGGTGCGGAAAGCATAGAGACAGGACAGATCTCCGGAGTACAATACATGTACAAAGAAATGAAAGCCATGGGTTATGATGCGATTACTTTGGGAAACCATGACTTTGATTTTGGGTATTCATATATTAAAAAGGCATTGTCTGAATCCGGTATGGATAAAAAGGTTCTTGTCAGCAACGTCAGAAATGCAAAGACAGGAAAGCTTTCCTGGGCATCCGGTAGGATCATTAAAAAGACAATGAAAACCAGTAAGAAAAAGAAGGTGACTGTTAAGATAGGTGTAGTGGGTGCAGTTGTTCCTTCGCTTACGACATATTCAAATTGGAAATGGACTATTACTACAGAAGACATCGTAGAAAGCGTTGCTAATGAGGCAGAAGCGCTTAAGGACAAGGGCGCGGATATAGTTGTAGCGGTTGTACATTCTGGTATCGGCTATAATAATGCAGGGGAAGATGATGACGAGACAGAGGGCGTCATAGACAATGTCGGATATGAGCTCGCAGATATTGATGAACTGGATGTTATCTGCTGTGGTCATACGCATGTTAATTATCCTTCAGATGATCCCAAAGTGCAGTATGTATACAGCCTGCCTGGGGTTAGTAAACGTACTGGTTTTATCAACGGCAAAATTGTTGTTCAGGAAAAAGATCATGGTGCAGCTGTAGGCATCTCCGATATAAAGTTTAAATTCGATAAAAAAGGGAAAGCAAGAATAGCCGGGAAAAAGGTGTCGGTCAGAGAAATAACTGCTGCTGACGCTGAAGATAAAAAAATACAGGAACTGGATCAGAAGTATAATGCAAAACTGACGGAGCTTTATGAAAATTCTCTTTCAGAGGCTAATAAAACCGTTGATAATTATTTCGGGATGCTTGAAGACAACCAGCTTGTACAGCTTGCGAATGAGGCAAAGATACAGTATGGTAAAGAGATGCTTTCCGAGTACGCCTCGTCATATTTAAAATACCCGGTTATTGCCTCGACAAGATATATTCTGGCCGGTGCAAATGGTGGAAATGATTATATTGAGACAGGCTCGCAGTTAAAGTTAAAGGATATATTGAATATCCAACAGTATGGCCAGGATTGGGCCAAGGTTTATTATATTACCGGCAAACAGCTTCGGGAAAACCTTGAATGGGAAGCGGCTTCGATATTCAACGAAAACGGAACCGAAAAAACAAAAACGTGGAGTGACAGCGTTGTTAACTCGTTGGTACAGGAATCCGGTATGGTTCCGGTGACGGATCCGACGTGGGAAGAGTTTAAGGGAATGGCTGTTTATGACGGTATTGAGTACACGATCGATGCTTCGGCTCCTGCTCGTTATGACCGTATCGGCAAGATAAAGTATGAAGATAACCATAGGATTACAAATCTGACTTGTAACGGATCTGCAGTAAGAGATGATCAGATATTTGTCTGGGTCACATCGCATGTTACGGAAGGTCATTGGCCGCCCTCGGGAGCAGAGATAAATAAGCAGAATATTGTTCCGAAGACAAAGCATCTTACAGAAGTAATAAGCGATTATGTTTCTGAACAGTCAAAAGCCGGTGTGATAGAACTTGAGGCGGACAACAATTGGAGTGTTGTTTTTCCGGATGGCGGAAACTACCTCGTAAAGACTTCGGATAAGGCAATAGATACGGTAGCTTCAAAAGAATGGTATGTAGATACCGTAGCTGTACAAGGCGGATACGCTTATTTTCAGGCGAAGTTTGAAGGAAAACAAACGGTTGACAGGTCGCCGATGGTTGTTTTGGCAAAGTCTGAAAGCAGGGTTAGCGGCGATCCTATAGATGTTTATGTCCAGGCATCTTCTGCGAATGGGATCAGCAGTATAAGCTACAAAGAAGGTAATTCTTCTCTGTCTGATAATAATTGGACATCGGCAGAAAGAGTTTCGGGGAATTCCTTTAAAGCTGATAAAAATGGCGTATACTCGGTTTTGGCTATTGATAGAAGCGGAGGGAAAACCGTTAAGAGGATCTATGTGGGCAACATTAATGCTTCTGTAGCAACTACTCCCACGATAAATACCGTTACCAATGTAAAAGGCATTGTTTCCGGGAAAGCTTCGCCGGGTGCATCGGTTTATATTGATGACGGCAAGCAGGTTTATAATACGCAGGCAGATAGTTCGGGTAATTATTCATATGATGTAGACTATCTTGCGGGAGATAAGAATATATACGTATGGCAGGTTGATACAAAAGGACGCGAAAGTGAAAGAGCGACTACTATTGTAGCCAGGAAGGGGGCAAATCAGCCGATCCTTGATAACCTTTCCAATAAAAAGACCGCCGTTTCCGGAGATCTTAACGATTCGACGTATTGTAAGGTAATTGCGGTAAGGGGATCATATGTATATATCCCCAAAGGCCAGATCACGGGTTATAAAAAGACTAAACTTTATGAAAAGTTTAAAAAGAAAACGATCCGGCAGGTGACATATAAGTGTAATAAGAGTACCGGCAGGTTTTCTTTAGAGGTGCCGAATCTATATGCAGATCAGAATCTGACAGTGTACTCATATGATTGGACAAGTAGGGCGAGCGCTTCTGATAAGATTACTGTTGAAGACGTCGCTCCCAACCAGCCCAAACTCACTGAAGTAGTTGCACAGGAAGGATGGGTATACGGCAACATCCCTAAGGCTAAGCAGGACGTTACATATACGGTTTCGGTAAGCTGCGATGGAGAAACCTACTCGGGTATGGCAAATCCGGATGGTTCATATGCGGTTAAGACGACCAATGTTGAGACCGGGACAAAAGTAACTGTAAAGGCGTCTGATACTACCGAGGATGGCGTTGTTCGTACAAGCCTTGCGAACAAGGCAAATGCGATCGGTTTTGAGGAGCTCGGTTCCTTTGAGTTTGTAAACGGACATATAGATCCGGTCAACAGCAAGGACATGGTGATATCCGGATATGTAAAAAAGGCACCGAATCAGAGCCTTTATCTGGTGTACGGTTCCGGACATCATGAGATAACCCTTAACGAGGACGGAACCTTTACATACGAGCTTACAGCTCCCAGAAAAGCCAAGTCCAAAGTCGGACTTATATCGAGAAATTTGGATGGTTCGCTCCAGACATACAGATATACCACGGTTACTTTGGCAAAGCCCGACGCACCGGAGATGATAAACGATGAGATCACAGTCGACACCAGGACCATTAAGATCAAGGGCATTGATAAAGCAGACGGGTACCTTAGGATAGGAGATACAAAGTACAAGGCTACATCTGTTAAGAAAAAAGGTGAGAAGTATATCTACGTATTCAAGGTAAAAGATCTGAAGAAGAAAAAGAAGATTACCATTTGGCTCAGAAATGCAACCGGCAACAGTAAAAAGGTTGATAGCGGTCGAGTCAAAAAAAGTGAGGAGTAGAAGCGGAGGAAGTATGAACATAGCGATTATTTTTGCGGGCGGTAGCGGAGTCCGTATGGGAGCAGGATTGCCCAAGCAGTTTTTGGAGATCAATGGAAAACCCATTCTCATCCATACCATGCAGTTGTTTCAGCGTCATATGAAGATTGACAAGATATACGCTGTCGTATCTCCTGATTATATTGATTATGTAAAGGATCTGGGAGCAGAGTTTCATATCACCAAGCTCGTTGATGTTGTGGGTGGTGGAGAGACGGCGCAGGATTCCATTTACAACGGTCTTAAGCGTGCTGAAAAGGATAATCCGCCGGATTCTATCGTTCTTTTGCATGATGGAGTCCGTCCTTTCGTTTCCTATGATGTTATCAGCCGTAATATCAAGACGGTTAAAAAGTACGGTAATGCGATCACTTCTACGCCCTGTTTTGAGACTATCATGGTTTCCAAGGATGGTGATGTTGTAGATTCCGTACCTTACAGAAAAGAGACGTTTGCAGGCCAGGCACCGCAGTCATTCTACCTCAAGGATATCATTGAGGCTCATGATAAGATCCGTGCAACCGAGAATCGCTACGAGAATATGGTTGACGCCTGCACGATCATCCGCACGCTTGGTATCCAGGCACATATGGTTGAGGGTAACCGCGGTAATATCAAGATCACCACTCCCGAGGATGTGTATATGCTTCGCGCTCTTCTTCAGTATCAGGAGAATGAGATGGTATTCGGTCTTGGTATTACAGATCGTATCGGTCATATGATGCCGGGGCATGTTGATGACACAGATGACGAAGACTGATAACGGAGGTCAGTATGTCTGAAACAATACTTGAGTGTTCGCGTAATCCTCTTATACAGGAGGATGTTGAAAAGATTGCGGAGAGTTTTCCGTATATAGATGATTTAAAGGGTACCACCGTGTTTGTTACCGGTGGTACCGGTCTTATAGGTTCACAGTTTATTCTTTCGCTTTGCGCAATGAACCGTCTAAAAGATGCCGGGGTCCATATTATTGCTCTTGCAAGAAGCGAGGAGAAGGCTCGCCGTGTATTGGGAGATGTTATCGATCGCGGTGATGTGGAGATAGCGCTTGGAGATGTGATCAATCTTCCGGAAGTGGGAGGTATAGACTACATTGTTCATGCGGCAAGCCCGACAGGATCAAAGTTCTTCGTTGAAAAGCCTGTAGAGACTATAGAGACTGCGTTGACCGGTACCAAAGCTATCCTTGAGCTGGCAAAGCGAGAAAAAGTAAAGGCGATGGTTTACCTGTCATCTCTTGAAGTATACGGTACACCTAGGGCAGAGCAGGAATGGATGGGCGAGTCTGATTTCGGATATCTTGATCCCGCACAGGTGCGCAGCAGTTATTCGGAAGGTAAGCGTATGGTCGAGTGCATGTGTGTATCCTATGCGGCAGAGTATGGAGTACCGGTACGTATTGCCAGACTTTCGCAGACTTTCGGACCCGGAGTGGATTACAATGATGGCAGAGTGTTTATGGATTTTGCCAGGTGTGCCATGGAGGGACGGGATGTGATCATGCATACCGAGGGTAGGACACTTCGTACCTATCTTTACACCGCAGATGCTATTACCGGCATCCTCTATATCATGACAAAGGGTGATAACGGACAACCGTACAATATAACTAACGAGGATACGGGTATCACCATCAGACAGATGGCGGAGATGGTCTGCGAGACTGTTGGTCATGGGAAGGTTTCAGCACGTGTCGAACTTCCGGATGATGTGTCCGGTTTCGGATATAATCCGGAGATGGTCATCAGACTGAAAACCGAAAAGCTGGAAGGCTTGGGCTGGAAAGCGACAGTAGGTTTTCCGGAGATGTTTGAGCGACTTGCGGCGGGAGTCGAGAGATAATATAAAACCGGAGCTATGTTCTGTGGATGACATAAGCTCCGGTATTTTTGTTGAAACATAATCGGGATCCCCGGAGTCTAATTTATATAGGATTCCTGTTTTTGTTTTGTGAAGCGAGGTGCCATGCATGAAGATGACATTACTGAAAAACAGACTGTCTGTATTTATGATATTATTTGCGGTGGTTACATCTGTTTTTTTGATGCCCGCTATGCCGGTCACTGCCAGGGAGATCATTTATCTGGAAACGGAAGCTGCTGTTCGATCTGCCAATTGCATTGATCTAAAGTGGGAAAAAGCGAAAAAGGCGACCGAATACAGAATATACAGAGCGAAGGTTGTTGATTATAAAATTCAGAAGTATAAAAAGATCGTTACGGTTAAATCGGGCAAAACAACATACGTTGATAAAAACTTAAAAGCCAATACTTATTATGCGTATATCGTGAAGGCCTTCAAGGGTAAAACCAAGATTGCTTTTGGAGAAGCTTATTATTCTTATACAGGAGTTCCGGAGGCGTCATGGGATGAGTACTGGTATTGTGATGCGCCCTTTTCTACAGATTTTGTTGAGCTTTGTTTTTCTGCCGAAAACGCTTTAAAGCCTGATGGATTGGAAGTATTCAGGAAAACGAAGAATACATCATACAAGAAGATCGCCACAATAAAAGCCAAAAATACATCGGGGCAGTATTTCGCATATTCCTACACTGATAAAAAAGTAAAGAAGAATACAAAGTACTATTATAAATCGAGATTCTACAAAACCATTGGTGATAAAAAGGTTTATGGAAAGTTTTCGGAAGTAGGAAAACGCCTTACGGTAAATAAATTAGGAACCTATACCGGTAAGCTTGAGAGTCTGACTCAGGAGGAGTTGATCGTATCCATAACGGCGGATCCTGATAACGGAAAGACCGTGATAAACAGTGCTATCCTATCGTATAACACGGAGGGATATGATGAGTTTGACACTGAGCAGGGAATCAGACTGATCTCGTACTCGGATAATGAGCGGAATTGGACAGACTTCTCGCCCCAAAAGGGCGTCTCCATAGGGCCCGGACAGACAGTGTACTTAAAATTTATGCCACAGGAAGATCAGAAGATAAGTACAGAAATCACGGATCGTGCGTGCTTATCAACAGATTGCGATTATAACGGTTTTAATTGTCAGTTCGAATTTAATCTGTATAACGGTTATGGCAGCGCATGGATAGACATGGAGAGGTATCATTAGACATTAGTTATAAAAGCCATAGAGGTTTTTGAGGAGGTTTTTATGAAAGCAAAGATCACATGGGTTATTTCAGGGTTATTTATCCTGATCGCCTCAGCTTTGTTTATGTCGTTGGACGCAGAAGCGGCTGAAGGCAAAAATATTACCGCGGGTGAAACTAAGACAATATATTTTACAGAGCCGGGAAGTACAGATTATTCTGCTTTTTCAGGCGGGAGCGGGGACTATATCATTTCCGCAGCAAGTACATCAGGCAAGATAAGTATTGTTATAGCCCAGCAGGATGGTACAGTCATCAATATTGAGGATGATGCTGTAAAGACAACGGCGGATGGGAAAAACCTTTATGTTACGTCTAGGCACCAGACATTTGACGCCGGTTCATACAAGATAGGAGTCTCGGCCCAGAGGGTAACGACTATAAGGCTCACTGTCAAGAAGATGCCGGAACTCGTGGAGAATGAAAAGCATAGTACGTCGTTGGCACCGGAAGAGATCATGGCTGGATATGCGTTTATACCTAAATGTGATGGCGGCCATATCTTTTTTATGGGAGATAAAAGATACGGACTTAGCGCAAAGCTATACGATTCAGATGGTGAAGTATTGGACTCAACTTCCGGCGGAAGATACATGTCCGATTATGGACTTTTCTTATATACGCTTTCCTATGATCTGAAACAGGGCCAGAGGTATTATGTTGTTGCAGACGGAGCGTCCGGCTATGATGATTGTGTTAATGAGATGACAGTTGTCAGAAAACTGTCTGAAGATGTTTCTACGTATTCGTTAGGAAAGACTGCAGAAGGGAACATCAGTTATTACTTCGATAGGAACGTATACAGGGTTTCTATCAAAAACAAAGCAAGCTATTATTTTTCAGTTTCATCTGCTGATGGAGATATGGGAATGTGGCTATATGACAGCTCATTTTCCAGGATAAAAAAAGCAGAATACACTTCATATAATAATGATAGTTACGGGAACTATTCCAAAAAAACAGAGACGTCCATAGATCTGTCACCCGGAGAATACTACGTTGTTCTTAGGATGAACGATTACGGAAAAGGAAAGTTTACCTTTAAATGCAATGAAGTACCAGCCGTAAAACGTATAGCAGTCACACACAAACCGTCAATGAAGACGCTGATCTATGGTGTGGATGAAAAGTTTGATCTGTCCGGTATCGTACTTACGATCTATTATAAGGATGGATCAAATGCCAAGTGGACATATGATAGCGGAAATCTTGTGAAGAATGCTTTTCCGGTCGAGATCAGCTATAGCGTAAAAAAGAAGACAGCTGTGGCAACCATAAAGTATCGAGGTAAGAAAACAACTGTCAGCTGTGATGTAAAAAAGGTCAATCAGGTTTATTCAGAGGCTTCATCACTTACTCTTAGCGGTTCCAAAAGGGCATCAATGGATTCGAATGGCACGAGGTTTTACAAATTTACTCCGCAAAAGAGTGGCGTTTACTCTATAAATCTTCAAAGAAAGGGAAAAGGATTTTGGTGTGCGGTCTTTGATCCCAACGGAGAAAGACTTAGCGCACAGGATGCTTCCTACTCATGGAAAAACAGGAGTGCATGGTATACGGCTAAACCTGCAGCATATATGATTGCCGGTAAGACCTATTATGTAGGCATGAAGAATTGGAGTGGTTCTGTGAAGAATCGTATCACGGTAAAAGTCCATGATGATACTCCCGGAACACCATCAGGTATTAGTGTAAAAAAAGTATCAGGGACTTCTGTTGAGATTTCTTGGAAAAAAGTAAGCGGTGCAGATGGATATCAGATCAAGTATTACCCCGCCGGTGACAGTAAAAAGGCTGTAAAGATTACCACCAACTATAACACCGAAAATTATATTGACGAACTTAAAAAGGGAAAGTCATATACATTTGTTGTTCGGGCATATCGCAAACTTAACGGAAAGAGATACTACGGTTCCTGGAGCACAACTTTTCGATAATAATTACACCATAATAAGCATTGCAAATTACGTAAAAGAGGAATACAATAAAAGTGGGAAAGCCCACTGCGGGAGGTGATATAATGGAAGCTACGATAAAAGAGTATGACGCTAAAATAGATACAAAAAAAAGAATCACTTTAAGAGGATCTTCCTACGATTATTACCATGTGATAGAGTTCCCTAATGGTAAAATTGAACTCCAACCACGCGTATTAGTGGAACCATTTGAGATACAGGATGAGACTCTTAATATGATTGATCAATCTATGGCTAATCTTAAGAAAGGGAAGGCTTCAGATCCTATTGATCTTTCTAGCTTTGCAAAGTAGTTTATGCAACTTATGCTGAAAAACACTCCGGTCTTATCATTTGACCTGGAGGATTCGGAATATAAAGTTGAAAACAAAAGTCTGATGCCGTACTCCCTCAGGAGCAGTGCTTTTGATCCGGAGGCAGCTGAGTCTCTTACGGATCTTGCGCTTGCCATTCGGGAGAGGGACAAGGAGATCATCAGATATCTTTCGAATCGCCTTTTGCCTCCCACCCGCGCCAATTCGGCGGAGATCCTCAATGCGTTTTCCTATATCCGTTATCAGTCGGAAGAGGACAGGGCAAAGATAGCAATTGAAAGTTGTGCCATTTCCTGCAGTGATTCATACTGGATAAAACATGATGACGATCAGTCCTGGACTAGACTGAATCCCAGAAAGCGGATCCCGAATGAAAAGATGATCCGGATAGCACTTTTGGGAGAAAAGCATGATCTGGGGCAGCTGAAAAGCAGCCCGGAGCTTACGACGGGCGGAACTTTTGCCAAAGCCTGGGCCAGGACCGGTGGAGGTTTTTACCTATATAAAAGAAGCGGCTCGAGGAGAGAGTCTGAGATCGAGGTTGAGGTCAGCAAACTACTTGACTGTCTGCCGGTGCATCATGCAAATTACGAAAAATCCCATTTTAATGGTGAGACTCTGTGTCGGTGCAAGTGTATGGCAGATGAGGAGAGGTCCGTTGTTCCGGCAGAAGATGTCTTTGTGTATTTCGGCAAAGACCGGGATAAGTTTCTGGAATGGGCTTTCCAGCTGGATATGGACAATATATATAAGATGTGCGTAGTGGATTATCTGATTTCCAATCCTGACAGAGGCATGCAAAACTGGGGATTCTACCAAAATAACACTACGGGCTTCCTGACAGGGTGCCATCCCCTGTTCGATCATAACCGTGCATTTGACCCGGAACTGATAAAACTGGAAGACGGAGGGGAGAGCGACCTTTTCCCCAATCAGTCCAAGCTGGAGACAGCCAGATTCGCCATGAGCAAGTGCAATATGTACTATTTGCATAATCCACGCAGGGATTTTTTCTTTGATCCGGAGCATTATGAGAGCTTTATGCACCGGGCAGAGAGCCTTGGAATTATTCTCAGATGATTTGATTAGGACGGCATGGTCTTTCGGGTCACACATAGGAAAAGAATACGGCAGGTACCGGGATGGGTACCTGCCGTTATTTTTTAAATCATAGGAAATTCACGCCTTTACTCACACCTTTCGCTAATTGTCCTTTTCCGCACTTTTCAGATTCTTTACTTCTTCCTCCGTCAGTAGACGTTCCCGGGCATCCTCAAATCTCTTCTTGGGATAATAGTTAAAGCCTATCCTTTCCCTGTCTCCGTAAATCTTAATAATGCGATCAAAGAAATCCCGTCTCTGCTGTGAGGATGTCAGTTCATTCTCCTCGATATCCTTGATTACAAGCTCCAGGGCATTGATATCATTTAGATATGAATCATACTGTTCCTTATCACTTTCAGGATCAAGCTCTGTAAGCAAATCATAGTCTTCATAAACGATGGAGGCGATGTTTTCAAGAACACTTGAATCGGCTTTGGGCCAGCCGTTTTTCTGTGCCCGTTCCACAAACATTTTCTCGCTGTGTGAGATGTATTTCGTTTCCTTTCTGGGGTTATAAAGTATTCTGAACAGAGCTAAGTCACCCCTTACCTTGCCTCTTTGAGCTGTCAGATCCAGCTGGAATGAGGCGGCTCTTTTACCATCGGTAATGCAGCTGTTGCCATTTGAATCCTTGATACAGCACTGCTGGATCAGATCATGCATCGTTGTAAGCATGCGGTCTCTGTTGTAATGGCTTTTAGCAACAGGATTTTCCCCATCCAGAAGAAAATGCAGATAGGAAAGAATAATAGGCTTCATATACCCGGTGACGCATGTAGTTGCCAGATCATAGAACTCTCCCAGGATCTTTTCATCCCCGTCAATACGCCAGAAGTTTGTTGTGGTCATATGCTTAAGGAAAGCAGCCCGTCCTTTTTCGCCCTGATATTTTTTGTCCAATGTGGGTTTTTCGCCCTTCGCTTTGGTATGCCAGGTAATAAAGAATTCGGCATTGTCTTCTTTATTCCGGGTGGCATCATTGATCATGCGTTCCTCCCGAATTCTTTCGTTCCGTTCCTGTATGGCCGGTTTTTCTCTGACCTTAAAGCCTTTTGTCATCTGTTTTCCATACAGCATCATTAGTTTGGCGATGTATCGCCTTGGCTCTGTTTTGTGTTTTCTCCCGGGACCGGACATGATGTTTAAGACGCGTATGATGCTCATATTTACAGGATTTTCGGGATCGCTGCTGAGATTGTATGAGGTCAGGCCGTCCTTTTTACCTTTTTGACTGTCACCGAATTTGCCGCCTACATCCAGATCTCCGGACATAAGACCCATAAAGAATTCTTCTCCTCCGTTCTTTTCGGGGAGCTCCACAAAGAAGTGGTAGTATTTCTTTTCCATCTCATATCGTTTTACAATATCGGTCTGGGATTCGATAGCCTGTATATCCTTGGCCATGGTTTTGCAAATTAAATCCAGCATGGACTTCCATACGGATGCAGTCGGCAGCTTGCCGTTGTTTGCCTTCATCTGTACCTTTTCATCCGGAGTAAGCCATTCATAACCCTCTGCGTCGATATGCCTGGACCGGATATCGCTCCATACCTGACCCAGATTTTCGGAGATGACAAATTTGCGGTCATCCTCTATTTCCTTGGAAAGAGTATCTGTCCGCTTTTGGATAGTAACGTTCCAAGTCCTTTTTTGAGTCAATACGGAAAAGGCATTCGGCATCTCGGCAGGCATGTTCAGCCGTGTCTGCTCCCTGACCTCATTAAGGCGTTTTCGCTCCTGGGCTTCGTGGTCATCTCTGGCGATCTGCCTGGCATCGGGCTCAAGAGCAGATTTCTTTTTGAGGTCGCGTTCATATCCAAAGGATCTGAAAAAGCCTACACGATTAAGAGATGCACGCAGGTTGGTATTCAGCACTCCGGTCATAACATCATAGAAGTCGTCTATCTTGCGATCACCTGCCGCCCGACGTTCGATGGATGCAAAAAGGCGCCTGTCCACAGCCTGGAAATAATACTTAAAGAAAATATCCATCACCTTGGCGGCCTGGTCGGTGTCATTCATCTCAAGTGCAATATGATATGCGTCGTAGGCGTCCTTCATCTGTGCACCGTAATTATCCGTATCCTCAAAGTAGTAGGAGAGTTCTTTTTCAAGGCGGTCTCTGGTATCCTTGTCCTTTGTTTCAAAGATGGATATAAGCTTGTCCTTAAACTCCTTTTGCTGCGGCGTGGCATCATTCTCATTGGCATGGGGCGCGATCAGTTCCCTGTATTTACCAAGAGCCGCGTCCTTGCCTCCGCCTATATGTGTGCTCTCCCTGTCGGACATGGCACAGATATCAAACAGAGGCTCGTCCACAGGCATTTCCTCAAGAGCAGCCAGATCAGCCCGTATGGAGTAGATCATGCTGTTGACAGACTCGATGGTATTTGCGAGTCTGATTTGGGACTGGGAAAAGGACTGTATCGAAGCAGGTATACCTATGCCCAGCTTTTGAGCGCGCATAATGGCAAGAGAGATCATCTGGCCGGAGGATTCTTTGGTTCCGATGGCAAAGATCTCGCGAATACGTGTCAAAAGTGTTGGCTTTTCCTGATCAAACTTCTGCCGGCTTTCGTCATTTTCCAAAAGTGCCCGGAAGGCCTCCAGGAAATCATCTGCCCGTCCTACAGCGGCTGCAGCGGTTAGCCTGGTCAGCTGTATCTGTTGATCTTTTGTGAGCTTTACCGCATTACCAAAGTCGATGATAGTTGCGCCGTCATCATCTGCCATGATATTGCCGGCATGGAGGTCGCCGTGATAGAAACCGCTTTTGAAAACGGCCTCGGTGACCCATTTGTCGGCAACGGTTACCAGATGCTGCTGTCTCTTCAAAAGGTGTACGTAGGCTTCTTCCAGCTTGCGTTTGGCAATACCTGTCTTTTCACTCATGCCCGGCTTTTGGGCGAGTATGGGTCTGCCGCTGTCGGGATCTGTGATGAGCTTACCATGATCATCATACTGATAGAAATCAGCAAGAATCTCATCCCTTACGCTGTTGGTCTCCTTCATGTAGGAATCAATGGTGCTTCCCTTTGCCTTTTCAAGGATCAGGGCTGTGGTGGTACCCTGGATCAGATCGTTGGTCTTCATGGCGGTTACGTTGATACTGCCTTCGTCGTATACACAGCCGGATTTAATATTGGCCTCCTCTAAAGTCAGGTCAAACTCATCCTCTATACGATTTAGCTGACCCTCGTAGGTCTTTCTCATACCGCCGTCCTTATCAACCTGATCCGCATATCCCAGGATGATGGACTTTTCCCGTTCCATCCGGTTACGGGCCTCGGCACGAAGAAGCTTTACAACAACCTCCTTGCCTTCCTTTGGCAGGTTGGGTCCAAAGATCTTGCAAAGTATTGCCTGTCCCACGGAAGCGGCACCAAGGGATTTTATGTATTCGATCTGAACTATCTCTCCGCCGGATCTGTCTACGAGAGAATTAAGTCTGCGTAAAATGCCCTTTTCGGGAATGGGCTGCAGGTTGGATCGGGTATCTGCTATGGCAAACTTCATGGCTTCGGACATACCTGTGTCCGGAAGTCCCTGCATGATCTTTTGAAGCAGTGGGCCGGCACCCTTTAAAAAGCCGCCGAGAGTATTGCCTTTGAGTCTTTCCTTTTCGATCTTGATCTGATCTTCGGGCATATCCTCCATGTCCTTTTTTGGAACGCAGTATCTGAACATGGAAGCAACCATGGAACGCTGATCCATGGGGGAGGAATCTTTGAAATAGTTTTTAAGGATGGTTTTGGTAAAGTCTGCCTGCACGCTTCCTTCCCGGCTTTCCTCCTCCATCATCCGGTTAAGAACAGCAGTCCTTTTTTCAATCCTTCGCACCTGCTCGGCGCGGTCTATGCCCTTTGCATATGGATCCTCCAAAGCCTCCTGATTTGCGGGCTGGGCGTTTTCTTCCTTAAACATGGCGTCTGCGATGGAGGTCAGTTCACTCTGCATGGATTCTATGATCTTTTTGACGTGACTGTCTATTCGCTTTTCAACCTGTTCAATGGAGCCGTTATCCTTCTTTTTCTGGAACAGGTCAACATACTGCTTGCCTACCATGCCCTTTACAAGGTCGTCTTGTTCGGCCATTTTATCAGTGACGGGATACTCCTTACGGAGCTGTTTGAATTCCTCGTCATCCAGAATGAATTTTTTGATTTCGTGGGCGATCAGCTTTTTATAGTCTTCACCGCCGCCTGCGGCCTTCATATCGGGGAAGGACATTTTTTCCATGGTTTTGTCCAGCAGCGCTTCGTCATTGGATATGAGCATCAGGGCGCCGAGATTGTTGGTCAGGGCTCCCATGAGTCGGGTACCCCTTTTATCTTTGTTTTTAGCATCTTTCAGATTTTCGATTTCGTTGTCGGCATCCCATGTTTCCAGAGAAAATACGATATCGGCAATAAGGTTTACCACCTTCTGCTCCTTGGAATTCCATACGGGCTCACCCTTTTTGGCAGCAGGTCGCTCCTTTTCCCGGGGCATGATGACCTCTGCAAGATCCTTTTCTATTTTGATCTTTTTAACGAGGGTATGAGTCTCCTCCTCGGTAAAGATCGTGCTGCTGTTGATGGCACGGATCTCGGCAACGATCTCATCAATCTTTGCTTGTCTGTTTTCGGACTCGAGTATGGAGTAAATATAAGTCTTCAGTTTCGAAGCCTCAATATTTCTGAAAAACGAAGCCTTCTGTCCGGTGAGTCGGGAAAGGGTTCTCTGGGCCATGTTTTTCTTTTGAACTTCCTCCCGGCCGCTTTTTTCACTTTCATTGATACGGTATATCTTTTCGATCTCTTTTGAACCGTATTTTTCAATATGATCAGCCATATCCTTGTCGATAAAGTCAGCAATACGCACAGGATTGGCAGGGATATTCATTTTTTTATTTCCGCATGAGAGGGTC
>JAEEGL016348484.1_pt1 | contig 21884 bp, 13 predicted proteins | sample 9134231 | NCBI WGS metagenome assembly JAEEGL01 (sample SAMN16246548, study PRJNA631951) | gut metagenome | biome: gut microbiome; feature: rumen; material: fiber-attached | host: Bos | place: Iran: Karaj | collected 2018-10 | reverse complement strand
CGGAGGTCAGGCCGAAGCTTTTCCCGCTGGCCAGGAACTCCTTCCGCATGGGCAGCTCCAGGATGACCGGCGTTTCCATCATAAAGTCCGGCAGAGGCGTTTTTTCGCTGATGCGCTGCTCCAGCTCTCGCTGGAGGCTCTTCTGGATCAGCACCCTGGCGCTGAGTATCCGGCCCGCCGTGCCCTGGATGGTACTCTCCATGGCGCTGCGATCCAGCTCCACGTCCGCCCGGTGCAGCTTATAGGCTTGCAGGGTGCTGGGGTCGATGTCGTTCAACGCCAGGAGCAGCACCGTCATCCAGGCAGAAAACATGTCCGCCGTATTCTGCACGGGACCATGCCGCTCCATGTCGCACACAAGGAAGCGGCAGGGGCTGGGGTAGCCGTTGCGCCGCCAAAAGCTGGAGCTGTTGGTCTCCGCAATCAGGTCCCAGACCTGGGTTACGTTCTCCACGCGCTTATCCTGCAGTACCCGAAGGGAAATCAGAAGGATCTCGCTGGGAGGCGGCCCATCCAGCCGGTATTTTTCGCTGAGCCGCCGGTAGGCTTCCTCATCCTCCTGGCTCACGCTGGGAATATACACCATGCGGGGGGCCTTGTTGGGTTCCTTCACCACCTTGGCTTCGAAGCGGACGTTGGGCGACGGCAGCCCGCCCAGCATGTGGGTGAGCCGGATCAAGGGGATTTCACTCTCCCGCATTCTGGGGTCGTCCTCACGGTTCACCAGGAAATCGTATGGATTGTCCGGATCGGTCTCGAAAGCTGCCATGGGCGTATCATCCGCAAAGCGGACGATGATGGCCCGCCACTCCTCCTTATCCGCGATGAGATCGTTCAGCTCAGGTACTGCGGTCTCGATCCTCAGCCCGGCCTCGAACCACTGGCAGACGCCGATCTCTTCCCTGTTCAGCGTCTCCACAAAAAGCGGATGATACTGCTGAAAGGATTCCATGGTCTTTTTATTCTGGATCAGTACGGAAAACAAGAGCTCACCGCCTTTACATAATCATAGTTCGCGCTCTTACTTGCTGAGTTCCCGAGCTGTCCGCAGAATATCCTTGGAGTCATGAATCAATCCTAATTCTTCAAAGGCTTTGGCGATTAGACTGCAGGTACGGATGAAAAGATACTCGCTGTAAATCTTGGGATTCCGCGTTGATTCCTCCCCCAATGCCTCCAGATAGAGGTCGAATTGTTGCTTCAGCAGGGGGCCCATCACGTCAGGAAGCTCTTTCGGGCTGCAGAATTTGAGCAGGTACTTTCTGATCTCCTCCAGCTCCGTCCGAAGGATACTGAGCACGCTCTCCTCGTTGTAACAGTCGGAACGGATGGACTTGGCCATGAGGCCAGGGATATCGAAGATGCTACGAACCTTATTCTCAGACCCGAAGGGGAACTCCCGGACTCGGAAGGTTGCAATATCCATCATCACGGTACCCTCCTGCACCGGAACGGCTCGATCCACATCATCGTTAGTCAAACCTTCCACCCGATTTAGGACCTTCTGCACCAGCTCAGGGTAAATGGCAAAGGCGTCCAACACCTCATATAGACGGTCACAGGGCGTGCCGTTGCTCACCACCAGGGTTCCGGCGCTGGCATCCATCCCCAGTTCGTCCACGTTCAGACGGTAGTGACGCTGCTCCGCTCCGACGTCGTACAGATCCACATATCCCCCCAGGATGCCCCAGAAAAAGGCGGCATAGATGCGTTTCTCCTGCTCGCCCTGGCTCTCATCGTCGAGATCGGGCATTTTGGTAACCACATGCCACCAACGGTCGATGTGCGGGGTGATGGCCTTGCTCCGATGGGCTTCGGGGTGGATATCCGCGATGAGTTCGAAATAGGCCTTGTAGTATTCTCCTGCGTTCCGGTTGGAAGTCAGAGACCGCTCCGGGGGGGCAAACTTGCTCAGTTCGTTGGCCCGCAGGCCGTAGAAGGACTGGTAGAACAGAATCATATTCTTGCCGATGTCGTCATCTGCGATGCCTCCTGCGTTGGCTAGCTCCCGGTCGACGAGCTGGGCGCGGGGAGAATCGTCCCCGGCAATCAGGATGGGGTTGTAGGCGCAGGCGTAAATGGGCTGCTTCTCCATGCCCAGTGGCTTTTCGATGAAGGGACAGGAGAGGGCTCGAGAATTGCGGATGGTACTCTCCACATAGGCGTTCACAGTGGCTTCGTCATACTCGAAGACCCGATTCTTCTCCGCTGACTTTTTCACTTCCTCCTCCAACTCAATATGCGCTTCGGTTTCCAGGGCAGTGATGATGTCCATATCCACCGCGGTGGAGTAGGTACGCATGACAGAATTCTTGAAGTAGCCTAGGATGCCCTCCTCGAACAATTCGGTAAAATACCCGCTGTTCTGGGGCTTAGTGGGCAACAAGGAGTACTTCCGCACCTTGTTGTAGATATCCTCCGCAAGTTGGCTGTCGATGGCGATGGTAGTGCCCAAATAAGGGTGCTGTTCCACCATGTAATCCAGGCACTGTTTTGAAGCGCAAACATAATGGGCGGTACTACCCTTGGTGCTGCCATAGCGCTTACCGATATCCGCGATACGCTTGGTGATGTCGCTGACACGGCTCTCAAAGGTGGAATAGAAGCTCTTGTAGGCGTCACACAGATTGTTAACGAAGGTAATTCCCTCTTCGTATACCTTTACCAGCACCGCATTCACCCGGTACTTATTGGCTTCCGCCATGTAGTTAGTGTAGGCTGTCTTCAGGTCCTGCTGCTCAGCGCTGAGCTTACCGGTGAGGCGGTTCAGCAATGCCAGCTTCCGGTCGCTGAGATTCTCTACTGTGGCGGTTCCGTCTTCGTCCTTCTCATTTTCGAACTGGGCTGCTGCGAAATTGTCGAAGAATTTATCCGCTTTGGCGAGCTGCTTCTCAATCAGGCGTTTCTCCTCCTTCAGCCCTTCCAGCGCCTTATACAGGAAGTAGCGAACTGCGTTGGGATGGATGAATTTCCCCTCCTCATCCCGGAGGTAGGACTCCAAGCGAAAGCCCAGTCGATCAGTTGTGGCAGTTTCCGCTGAGGAGTTGAACATAGTGTAGGCAATGGTGCGAGCGGCATCCTCCGTGCGCTTGTTGATCATGGCACGGTACTTTTCCATCTCCCGATAGGTGGTTTGAAAGGACTCCCAGGAATCCTTTCCGCCCTCAATTTCACCAATGTTGTTCATCACCTTCTGCTTCTGGGCATCCAGCTTCGGCTGGCCTCCGGACTCGTCCTGGGTGACCTTCTTCTTCAGAGCATCCAAATACTCGTCCCACTTATCGGAGAGCTTGGAAAGGCCATCTGCGTCGAAGGTGGCACAGGCATTCACAATAGCCAAAGCGAAGGGGTCCTTGGTCTTTGCCATAGACTCCACGGTATTCACATAGCTGTCCGCTGGGTCAGGGTCTACTGCATTCAAGCCTTTGGCCCGCATCTCATTGTTTTGACGCCGCATCTGCTTGTAAATGTCATCGAAAACCAGCCACTGCTTTGATACACACTCCTTGGCCCAGTTCAAGGCGATGTATTCCTGCACATCCTCCACAGGATAGATGAGCATGGATGAGCCTGCACCAGCGTACCGGTTGCGTCCCCGTTCCGCTGCCAAACGGCGAATTGTGTTGTCTTCCGAGGAATTGCTCCGTTTGTTCATAGGGCCGATGGACTGGGCATAAATACAGTTGGCTGCATGGTCCAAGTACTGGTTGAAGGAGTTGAGCTTGCTCCCTTCAGCGTTCTGTGCATCAAAGAGAAAACAGAAGTCGTAAGGCCGGACATTGTATTCCTCATAGCCACCCGAACTGACCCGAGGAAATTCGATCTTCACGAAGTCCTTGTATTGCTCCGGTAATGTATCGTCCCCCTTCATCAAGAAAGCATCCAACTCCCTCAGGGTGGCGTAGGCGTTGCTCCGTAGGCTGTTTCGCTCCGAGGTTCCAGGGATCACTTGGTCGAACACCTCCGGCAAGATGAAGAAGCCTCGGGTAATGTTGGCGCTCTGGCGAAAATGGGTGGCTAGGTAGTTCTTAAGGTACAGGGCTACAGGCAGGATGAGGCCGGAGCCCGTTCCGCCCGCGAGGGAGCTAACAATGATAATACGCAGGGCTTGCTCAGACTGTCCCTCTTCAAGCTTGTATAGATTCTGGATTGCTTCATGCAACTGTTCCATCTTCCCCGCCCGGATGGCGGTATCGAAAGCCAAGCGGGAGATGGCTCGCACCTGACCAGCACCTTCCGTCAGAGTCTTGCTGTTCAGGATAGCGTTCACCGGGAACCATGTATCCCGGGCATGGATATCAATGTTCAGATACTCGCCCACAGAGAGTTTCGTGGAGGTCTGGATTATCTTGATGAATGGGTTGGCCCGTTGGATGTCCCTCAGTTCGTTGATATCTGTGTCGAACACGGCAAAGCCGATGTGGTCCCGCTGTTCCGCGTTGACTAACTTAGAGACCCGAGTCACGATCTTGGAACCGGCCCCGCCCAAGCCGACCAGCAAAGTAGGCGCAATCATGTTTATTACCTCCTGTGTTTAATATATCTCAGTTTATTTGCTCTCACTGATTGGGAATACATATATACTCGAAATCCTCAGTGCTAACGTTGATCATGGTCCCGGCGCTGATGGAAAGGGGCTTCCGCCTGTCCTCCTGCACTGAAGCACCGTTGAAGGTGATGTTCTCCTTATCCGCAAATGCCCGGACGTTGGTCAACCACATGGCATTACCCCCGGCGGCTTTTACCCGCATAGAGGGTACGCCGGTGACTCCCCTAGGTACCACTCGGATGGTGCCGGTCTCCGCCTTGTAGGGGACCAACGTGGAGCGAGTGTTTTTTTTGTATCTCCCTGTACCGTCCATATACTCCACCCCCCGTCTATTGGGCTGGCAAGCCACCGTAGGTCTGCTCTTCAATTTTCGTGGGAGGTATTTTTTAAAGGGGGGGACGTAACCCACAATGAACAGCAAGATAAGCAGCAGGATCCCCAGGCGAATAGCCTGATAGATCCATTGGGGATATGGCCACAGTTCCACCTTTGTCTCGTCCGATGCCGTAACAGAGCGGCCCAACTCATCATTCAGTTCGGCGAAAACGGCGATGCTGTATTTCCCCTTCTCTGGCACGGGATCAGAACCGATATGGATAAACCAAGCGGATTGGCCGGGGATGGGCTCCGACTGCAAGGCCAAACCATCAGCCTCCGCCTGGACGCGCACTTTCTGCAACTCTGCCTCTGAAAGAGGTACCCCGTCTAGAGTGAGCTCGCATCGCAATGGCTCTCCTTCCTCTAGTTCCTTAATAACGTAGTAGCTTTGGGTCCGTTCCAGTTCCATTCCGAGCTGATGGCTCAACGAGCTTAAAGTGAAAAAAATACTATTCTCCAGCTTGCTAATCGTCTTTTCATCGTTTTCATAGGAGCCGTTGAGCAAAATTCTATACTCCCCCTCAGGGGTATCCCCCATCGCGCCACTGTGCCGAAGGTATAGCAGGTAGCCGAAATCTTCCCGCTTGACCTGCACTCTCAAATCCCCAGGCCCGTCCACCTGGGCGTTCAGTTGCACGCGATCTAGAGCATCGCCAGTGAGAGGTTCACCATCATAAAGGATACGAAGTGTGTACACTCCCTGCTCCTCCATTTTGTGGAGCAGATAATCACTCTTCCCTCCCTCTGGCACCGCAGTCAAAACTCCAGCGGGATGATGGACGATAGTCATACCGCTGCTCGGCCAGCCCAGTTCTGTTCCATTCCGCTCCATGAAATAGCCTTCGGGACGGCTGGGGGTGATCAGATATTTGACCTCGGCGTGAAGGGCCCTGACGGTATCGCCCACCCCCAGTTCCAGGGGAAAGCTGCCAGTGCCCTGGCCCTCGATGGACGGCTGCAACTTTCCATTGAGCTCATACTCGATCTTGTACTGGGTATTTCCCAGGAGCGGAGAATCGGTGAAGTCTCCGTTGCTGTCCAATAGACCGTAGCGGATCTGATAGGTCCCGCGGTAGAGTTCCTGGCCTTTCTGGACTGGGTCACCGTTCACATCGCAGAGCTGGACAGCAAGCTCCACATCCGGTTCATAGTAGGCTGATACATCGCTAGAGTTTCCACTGTACTTCAAGGCATAGCTGCCCGCCGGTACGTCGGTGAAGGTTGCCAGCGTTCCCTGCAGGGTCCTGTCAATGTCGAAGCTCTTGCCCGCGCAGCCCTTTTCGCTATACTGTAGATGCATATTGCTGTCCACGCCGACGGTGCGGCCTTCGGCCTCCAGGGAGACGTTTCCAACATCCCGCCCCTGTACCAGGACGATGAGCTTCTTCATAGGCAGGTCGAAGGAGAGGCTTTCTTTGGTCTTGTTTCCGGCGGGGAGCTCATCCCGCTGGAAGATATAGTTGCACATTTCGCTGAGGACCCGGGGAACCGCTTCTGGAAGCGCAGGCTCAGCCATTGACCGCATGGACGATTGACGAATATCCGGAACAAATTTGAAATCCGGTTCACTTGCGAAGATGCCAAGATAGAGGACATTTACCTCTTCGTGATATTTGGAAAGGAGCTGGCTGAGCCGACTTTTCGTCTCTTTTTTTCCCAGTGTATAACCGTTTTCGTAAAATTCTGTACCGTCCGTGAGAACAATAAGCCAATGCTCGTCTGCCTGCATCTGCCGGAGACCATCCATAGCCGCGATTACGGTCTCGATTGGGGTAATCATCTGTCTCCAATCCGAAGTCGTTGTATAAATCTCCCGGATACTCTGTATATCCGCAGCCACCCCGCCGCGGACCAGCAGCGGGGTATTCGGTTCATACGTGACGCCATTCACCTCTATGGCGTTCATGGGGTAGATCCGGAGTTGATCCCCCTCGTTCAGCATAGCGGCAAAGACCTCCATGGCATAAATCGCCTGACACCACCGTTTCAGCGGCTTTTCTGCACCTTCCCCATACATGGAACCAGAATTGTCGAATGCAATAGAAATGGCGCGGGTGGTCTGCTTCTGCACCGTTCCGGCGCTCTTCCCCGGGATCGGGATCAGGGCAAACAGGCAAACCGCCGCCAGCGCAAAAAATGCCAAACGCTTTATCCCTTGTTTCCTCATTTTGGGCTCACCTTCTGTCTTTCTGATGGATTGTATCTCAGCCGCGCCTCCTGCCCGACGCCGTCGGCGGACGGCCCGTACCCGGGTGCTTAATGATTAGTGAAGATGATGATCTTGTCCTTCGGCTCCAGCTTGACCTTCCGCTGTGCCTGATCCTCCCCGAAGAGCGTGACCCGGCCGCCGGGCTTGACATAGCCCAGCACAATGGCGGGATTGCGCTTCTTGGGGGGAACGGACCTGTCCGTGGAGGCCTCCCATACGGCCCGGACCAGCTGCTCCTGGGTGCATTCCCCGGGGATCTCTCTGAAGTAGGCGGAGACCAGCTTTGTATAAACCTCTTTGCTCTTGTAAATGTTTTCATCCGCCTTTTCCCCGACCGCTTCTCCGGCCTCTTTGGCTGCGGCTCCTTCGGTCTCTTCGGCTGCTGCTTTATCGGCCTCCGTATCGTCTTCGTCATAGGTGAGGATATCGGAGTAGAAAGTGAAGATTGCTTCCTTTTCCCCGATCTGGGTGATCATTTTGCTGATGTACCGGTTGCTGATGACGACGTTGTCCACGCTATAGCTGCTGACGATATCGTGGTGCTTCGGGTTGATGATCTCGACGATCACATCGATGCTCTCCGGGTCAAAGTCCGGATCCTGCTTCTTTCTGGCGGAGATGATATCTTGGATATATACCAGGTTTGCCAGCGCGTTCGCATCCAACTGGTCGCTGGGGACAGAGTCGTCCGAAAGGATCAGGACGCTGGTATCCTCGATGCTGGAATCCACGAATTCTTCGACGGTGCTGCAGATCAGTTCCTGATCAAAGATGGTGGCGGCAACCGTATCGATCACGAAGGGATACTCCCTGTAATAGTTCATTCTCTCCAGGCTCTTCAGATCATCGATGACGATGATCCGAAGGATCTCGCTGCGGACACCGGCTTCGTTCTCGGGATTCCATTCCTTCCCGAAAGCCTTGAAACCCTCCATGATATCCCTGCTTTTGCTATTGTGTCCAAGGATGATGATATCCTTCTGCTCCATCCAGTAATCATAATTCAACTTTACATTGAAGTCGCAGTCCGTCGGCTCCTTCTGCTTCCGGATGCTCTTTTCGCTTTCGGCCACATAATAGAAGAAATCGTGACTGTCGGTCTGCATGGCGGTCAGGGGAAGCGCGCAGTCATGACACCGGATATACTCGCCGATGTAGGTTTCCTCATCCGGAATAGCCTGCTCCTCCACATAGAAGGTGGCACCCTTGTTTGAAAACAGCTCCTGATAGGCCAGGTTCAGCTCCGGCATGATGGAGAACTGCGCCAGGATCTGCCCCAGGATCTGGTTGACCCGCACGGGAACGATGTTGCACTTGGACGAGACCTGCTTGTACTGAATGATCCGTTCTACCAGCTTCAAGGTCCAGTCATCGGTGACCTCCACGATGATCTTCTGTTTATCCGCAGAATAGGCCGCAGAGGTGATGTCGGAGACCTGCATCAGGGTCTTTACCGTGAGCGCGTTGCCCTTTTCCGCGTCCTTCAGCATCTCGGTCATATTGTATTTACAGACCGTGTCGCTCACGTCGTTCCCCAGGATCACCACGCTTCTCGCCTGGTCCAGGGTGATATCCGCCAACTGCTTGGCAGAAAAAACGTCGCCCTCACGCACGATGAGGACAACGTTATTATACATGTGTTCCTTGAAATACCGGATGACGCTCTTCGGGAAGGGCAGGGTGCGGCAGAGGTCCCGAAGCTTGCGGTTCTCCCACTGGATCGTATCGGCAATGCGCTCGTTGACCTCCCGATAGATATCGTCCTGCTTTTTGTCCGACATGACGACAACACGCTGCACCCCGCGGCAGAACAGTAGATCGTTCACAATCTCAGAAGCTCTGGTATTCCAGTTCAGGATCACCAGATGGTTGGAGATATGGAGTTTCCGCTGACCGGCATTTGCGTCCTGGATGAAACTGGAGATATAGTTTGTCACATAACCGATCACGGAACCGGTGAACAGGACCATACCGATGATGATGATCAGCAAGCAGATGATGGCGATAATGATGCCGGACTGTCCGATATCCGAAATGACGAACTGGACGCAGCCGGCATCCAGGATCATGGTAATGGTATAGAACGCCGCTTCAAGGAAGCCCATTTTTTCCGTTCCGCTCAACGCGAGTTTGCTGATGACGACCGCAGAGATCACGATGAAAACAAGGTTAAATAGCAGGATGGCCAGCAGGACCATTCTGCCCGGATTTTTCGCAAGCTGGATACTGATCAGTTCCTTGATTCTCTGTTTAATATTCATTACAAATCGCTAAGGACTTCAGGCCTTTTTCTGTCTGCTCAAGAGATGACAAACCGTATTAAGGAAACCAGCTGACTATCATTTGATTCCCATCTGGAATCTTGAGCTAATTCTGAACTCCCAGTCTTACAGATAGCTGTATCAGAGGTGATGCCTGTTGCAATTCTCACGGAATATTTAACTGGGTTAAAACACACTTTGACATCCGCCCTGATGCATCTACAAAATGCAAAAATTTCCTTTTATAAATATGATAATAAAGCAAAAAAGAGATTTTTGCAACAGATCATTTGGCAATTATCGTGTTTTTTATCGTGTCGACCTTGATTGGTGGCATTTCCTTCGGAAAGAAAGACATATTCATTCGGTGTATCTCCAGGTCCTCTCGTAGGAACTATGCAAACGCTTCATTGCCGGAAATATTATGTGATGAAGGCGTTATTTATACAATATCCAGATCATTGTCTGTGATACTACTTGGCTAGGCCCACCAGATTTCTTTTCTCACTTCCTCCGGCAGCGCCTGGATCGGCGTTGTATCCCAGCCGTATTTTCTAATCCATCGATCCTCTTCCTTGATTATTCGCAGCTGTTCAGCGATTCCACTTTGATCGCGGATCTCCTTCAGTATTCCATTTTCAAACTCAAAGCTCAACAGAGTCTGAAAAGCATAGGGCTTTTGCAGGCCCATATGGATATAATACCCCCAAACAAAACCGTCTGCCAACAAGATTTTTCCTGTATAGTCTATAGCCAATCCGATGTTCTCGTAATCCACATACGTCTCGTTCGGAAACACAGTCACCCCAGGAGGCAAAACGCTCACGCCGTTCAGCGGGGGATAGCTTCCGTTTTTATCGTGGATATGGAGCGTCTGCAGTTTTACAACATCCGTTATCTCGAATTCACACCAGTATCCAGCCCAGCACGCCGTATCGATAAACAATGGATGGAATCCATAATCCCACGGGCTGAAAAGCCTGCCATTTGACAGGTCAAGGCATTCATACTTCACATTTTTATACCGATAAACATCACCAATTTGCGCAGTCATAATTTAATCCTCCTATCCGAATTTCCCCCAAACGCAGGAACGCCTATCTGTGCTGCCGCAGCACCACCGCATCCTCCAGGCTGCCGGTAAGGACAGCTCTCAGTCTGGGCCGCAGAGCGAACCGGAATCCATACCCCGCAGCGATGGCAAGGACGGCGAACAGGAACACAGCGGGATAACGATATGCCGCCATTCCTTCGCCGTATCTGAGATCCTGCCCTAACAGCTGCCAAAATGCGGCAGCCAGGCTCTTCGGGCCAAAACGCTCCCAGGCTGAAGCAAAGAAATGCAGATACTCCATGCAGTGCCAAAGATTGTTCAGCAGCATGACAAAGCCTGTATAGCAGAGGGCAGACAAGCCCAGGATCCCGCAGGCTGCGCCCCATCGCTTACGGCGCATCAGCGGCGGGACGAGGATGCCGAGCCAAACCGCGAGGACAGCGTACACGAGGAATTCCCGCCGGATGCCAAAGAGGCACGGATCCTCCAGCCCATAGCGGGACATTGCCCAAAGGATCTGCAGGAAAAACATCTGTACGGTAAACAGGGTCAGGGTCATGTACAGCAGCACGGGAGCCTGCCGTTTCTCGCCGCCTTCCTTCTGCCTGCGCGTCTTCTTCTGCGGTCTTTTTCCAGCCGCCGTCCGGCGGGAGGGGGACTGTTCTATCCTGTCCGTCCCGCCCGGCTTCGCCGAAGCATCCGTGTTGATGGGACAATCGGTCATGTCGATCACCCCCAAGCGCCGGATCTCCTGTACAAAGCGACGGCGCATCAGCTTCCGGTGCAGCTCAGAATCCTCCCAATTGCTCAAACGGAGCGGGATATCCTCCGCATGATAGTACGCTTTTGTCAGTCTGAGGAACAGCCGGTCCGCCAGTCTGCTTTCCAGCGCAAAGACCAGTCTGGGGAATACGGCGGTCTCCAACGTATGATCGAATACTCTGAGCTTCTTCAGGCAGTACTGTCCATAGAACTCATCGGGGATCTCGTCGGAGAGCTTGTCTGCCAGGACAACGTCCCCATCATCGTCGCAGTAGCAGTTCATGCCGCAAGCCTGCTCAACAGCCCTGCAGGCATTGCGAACGGCCCGGGATCTCGCGATTGGTACGGAAACCGGAAAAGTCGTGAAAATATATCCTCCTTTTTCCTTAAGCATGAATTCAATGGTCCAGGGTCTGCGGTCTCCCACCTGCACGCTGACCATGTCGTTCACATATACGCGAAAGGCAAGATCCTTCTCTTCCCGGAAGGCTCCAACCATACTTTCCATTCTCGGATCCACGTTCTCTCCTCCTTTCTTCCGTCATCCCGGCAAGCCTATCCTTCGGATATTTCGGAGCCTTCCGTCTCCTTTGCCTCGTTCGGCGGCCGCCGCAGGATGCGGCTGCTGCACGAGACCTGATCCGGTCCGTCAGCGATCACCCGCAAAAGGTAGACGTCCAGATCCTCCTGGGTAAGGGCGCCGCCGGTCATGACTTCCGTTTTCAGCTGCTCCCACTTGCCGTTCCCCTCCGGAAGATAACGGTAAAGACGGATCATACTTCCGGTCTCATCCTCGCTTGCCACGGCAGCATAAAAGCTGTCCCCGGCGGCAACGGCAACCTTCTCCCCTTCCCCCTGCACGCTCAGGGTAAACAGGGGGTAACCTTCCTGGTACAGAGATCGATGGACGCTGGTTTCCCGAAGACCTGGCAGCGGGCCGACGGCATCCATCTGCCCCGTATGCCGGAAAACGCCGTACAGGCGGATGGTCTTTCCCTCTTCCCACCTTCTGAATTCCACTATCCACTCCTGAATCCCGTCATTGTCCGGATCCGCTTTCGCGAGGATCTGATAGAGGGAACAATACTCCTGTTCCTCCTCGCTCCAACAGGCAAATACCTCCATGCATTCCAGGTCGGTTCCCGTGAACGGATCGTTGATCGCGTTGAAAAAGAGGGTGATTGCCTCGGGAGAGACCACCTCATCATCTCCGACGTAATTCGCCAGAAGCAGGCCGTCCGCCAGAAGCAGGCTGGACAGATCCCGGTAATCAACTTTCTCTCTTGCCTGCATGCCGTATACCTCTATCAGGCGGGACTCCTGAGCCTCCAGCTTTTCCCGGGACACCCGGAACGGCGTGAATACGAAATCCTCCGGAGTGAGCTCCCGAACGGTCTCCTCCTTGCTGCCGGTCCCGGCAGAATAAACCGTCCGGAACCGACCCCTCTGATAACTTTCCCGGATGGACGACGGATCCGCGTTTTTATAATAATCTTCCCTGACCCGACCCGCCTCCACGACGCCGTCGCGGCTGCGGTAAACGACGAGTCTGTGGGATCCGTCCTCCATGCGGGCGTTGCAAATCAGCTCGGGTACGGCGTCTCCGTCCACGTCCTCCAGAATGTCCTGGTCTCCCGGGATGCCGTTACTCTCCGCCAGAAACGCATATGCCCCGTTTGCCTGCTTTTCCAGATACACGCGCCTGATCCGGTCTCCGGATCCGGGAAATTCGGTGTATCTCCCTTCGCATCCCAGGATCCCGGAGAAATCAGTGGGATCGCGAAGTTCCGGTTCGTACCCCAGGATCGTGAATTTGAGGTCGTATTTCCGTGCTCCGGCCGATCCGCATCCCGCCAGCAGGAGGACCACAAAGGCACAAAGAACGCAGAGCAGGATGGAATGCCTGTATCGTTTCATCTTACAATTCCTCCTTTGCACGGCGGCGCCGCTCATTGAGCGTCGTCTTTCTGATAATCGATCCGGGGAAGCTGCAGGATCCGGGACATGAATTCCAGGATGCGCTGACGGTATACCGCTTCCCGAAACTCTCTGCAGCGTCCGTGCTCCCGGAAATACCGCCGAGTCCTTCTTCCGGGCTCTGCCTGCGGTCCCGTAGGCACAATGCTTCGGGCATCCGCCGACCCGTCTGCACCCGTTCCCCAGGGATCTGTCTCATCCGAAAAGGCAAAAAGCATCGGGTACCGGCTGCAGACCGTCAGCGCCGTTTCCAGATCCCGGAGCACCGACAGGCAGATCCGTCCCACGTCCTCATCGGATACCAGCGGAGGGATTTGACACGCCAGCATGATGTCAGCCTCATATACATCAAGGTATACCCTGACCCCGGATTCTGCCGCCAGTTCGAAGTTGACCGCGTTGAGCGCTTCATACAAAATGGGCTCCGGCTCCTCGATACAGTGTGCGAGATGGACGGACGATTCGATCACATGAAGATCTCCCGTGTCGCCCATCACCCGAAAGAAGGCGGTGCATAATCCATGAGAAACAGGACCGGGGACATGAACGGCGATCTCCGCTGTTCCGTCGTCTATCTCCAGCGTACAGGTCAGCCGCGAACGTGCTTCGAACGCACAACGGATCAGATCCAGTGTATTTTTGGCCAAGGGAACAGCCTCCTTTCCCGGCAGTGATCCCGGCGGATCAGTTTCTCCCGCCCCATATGCCCCATGATGCGCGCTCACTGCGGCATGCGCGGCGCGCCTTCCTCCATCCAATGGCAGAACATCTCCGGGAACGGCTACATGGCCTTCTGCAGCCTGTTGATCCCGAAGAGAAGAGCCGCAGCTGTTTCGGCATCCAGAAACTCGTAAACCTCTCCCCGGTGGTCGCCGGTCATCCGCTCGGCAAAGCCCGTAGCCGTATAGAACCGGTCTTCCCCGCTGCGCGCGGCAAACTCCCGGACCTTGTCAGGATTTCCGCAGGCGGAGCTGGTCAAACTGCCCAACAAGGTCGCTCCACCGTAAAAGAAGCCTCTCATGATGCGGTCGTACGCAGCAGAGAGGACGGCGACGAACACGGGGAACCCCAGCTGTCCGATTGCGGCCGCGCCGTCATTCATGCCGAAAAGCTGCACCTTGATATCGTATGCCCCAGCAGGCAGGTACCGGCAGGCGCAGATCGCCGCAGCCTCCAACTCCTGCTGCAGCACTGCGCTCTCGGCTCCGTACAGGCTGAAAGCCTGCCTTTCGGATCGGGTGACGATGCACTGCACATCGACGTTCATCGCACGATTGTTGGAAAGGATTACCGATCGGATGCTCCCGGGCTGCCGCACCATCCGGGTATGCCGGATCTCCATCACCGGAAGGATCGGCTTGACCATATCCGGGGTATAACAGACCATGCTCTCCCCGCCGCCATAGTGGAGCAGGTAATTTCCGGCGATCCGGGATGCCACCTGCTTCAACTCGCGGATCCCATCCGTCTGCGCAGTGGACACGATGAGGGAGACCGCCTCCCGGGTCACAGACACCTCATTGGGGCTAATGCACTTCTGCTTGAGCACCGACGGGAAAACATAATTGGTGAAGATGATTGCCTTCTCCTCTTCCGAATAGGGCGGGATCTCCACGATCTCGAACCGATCGAGGAGGGGTTTCTGGATTTTGGAAAGATCGTTGGCATCCGCGACGACCAGCACATTGCTCAGATCGATCTCCAACTGATGGTAGACGTCGAAGAACGAGCGGTTCTCATCCGTCATTCTGAGCACGGCAGACTGAACGCTTCCGCGGTGCTTGTCCTCGCTGCCGGTTTTGTCCAGTTCGTTAAGAAACATGACCTGAGCGATCTGGTGCATTGTCTCACGCCTGCCATCTGGATGCTCAAAAACCGGGGACATCAGAGCGGTCGTGACCAGCCCCTCCTGGGCACCCTGGTAGGTCTTCGCAAACCCGACAAAAGCCTCCACATCGGCACATGCTCCCATCGGCACAACGCTCATGGGCAGCCTTAGTATCTTTGCCACAGCCTGCATGAGCGTGGTCTTTCCGGTCCCCGGCGGTCCCACCAGGAGAAGGTTGGAGGCAAGGCTTCCTCTGCGCCGAACCACCTCCAGAAACTCCAGGAGCCGCTCTTTGGCGTCTTTCATGCCGTAAACAAGCTCGTCCAGCATCCTGCGAGCCTCTTTTGCAGTAGGCAGATCCAGCTCCGGCCGCGCCCAGTTCATCAGAGCAAAGCGTTTCACATCTTCTGCAGATTTGGAACTGAACAGCTCATACTTGTTCAGCTCGTCGATATGGGCGTCCAGATACCGACGGATCCCTTCGGGATACATCTCCCGAAGCAGCTTGTAGGTCAGCGCACAGCTGTTCTCCGCATCTTCTTTGCTCCACCCCGTTTTAACATAATCCGGAAAAGTGAACCGGATGCCGATCCGGGAGAGAAGATAATCGAAGGTCTCCTTGCTCATCGCATCACAGCAAATGGGATAAAAGCCTTTGACATAAAACCGGCCGTCAAAACGATCACCATAAACATTCAGAGTCGAATTGTGACTGGACAAATACCTGACGATCTCCAGCAACATGCGGTTATTGGGGTGAGATGCCAGATCGATGTTGAAGCAGCCCGTGTTTTGCGAATCGTCCCCTTTGCGTTTGTCAATGCTGAGCGCAGAAACAGGTTTCACTTCAAACGCAGCATATGTATTCGGACCGGAAGAACACGATTTAAGCTCAGATCCGATCGTCATAAGGATATTATCGGAATGATCTTTCATGAACCGCTTAGGAAGTGCGGTGACCATGATCCCAGTCTCAGCGAAGGCTTCGCGGTCACGATTAACATCACTCATCTGCAGACGCTCCTTCCTCAATTGATCCGGAATGGCAGCTCACAAGGAAAAACGATAAACGGTTCCTCGTTCACCGGAGCTGCGCATCAGAACGGCAGTTCGAAATTGTCGACATCGATGAACTCATCATCGGCGATCTCCGGGACACGGAACCGACAGAGCTCCGCCCAGCGGCCGATCGATGCCCACAGGCTGCTCTCCCGATCGATGCGGACATTGTATGCCATGTATGCCTGTACGATCCGCTCCTTCCGGACCTCCACTGCCGCCAGGGCTTTCTCTCCCTTGCAGATCACAAGCACTCTCATCTCAAGCGGTCCATATGATGCCAGGCAATTGTGCAGCGCGCGGCCCGCCCGGATGAAATCGCTCTGCTTGCGGAGCCAGGTAAACAAGAGCCCGTCCACGATCAGATCACGGTACCGAATGCCGACCCTGACCCCCGGGGGATAGTAATCGCTTGCACGCCGAGGCTCAGCTTGACCTTTTGTCCAGCGCTGCCTTTCGCAGCTCCTAAGAAACTCGCTGCCGGCTGCGTACCGCAAGGCACAGGTCCGAAGCTTTTCCAGACCTTCGGAGTGGGAGATGACGCGCATCAGGCCCCTGGCTCCCTTCACCGCCGCATAGTCCCGAAAATAGATCTCCGCAGCAGGATAAAAATGCAGAAAGAGAAGGAGATCACAGGAAACCAGCAGATCCAGGAAAGCATGAAACTGATCCACGTTGCCGAAAACGTCCCAGAGGGATCGGAGTTCCGGCAGGAAGAAAAAGAGATACGGCATCTCAAAAAGACTGCGGCGGATGCATTTCTTGTCCGGCAGACCGGACGATTCAAACACTCGGGGCAGGCGCCGCGTCTCCCGAAGCCTGCGGGCAGCGGTACGAAAGCTTCGGTCAATGCCGCCGACACCATCTGTGGGGATCATATCAAAGAATTCACGATCAAACCCGCGATGGCGGTTGAGCAGAAGAAACCGATCCGGTGCGGACAGCTCCGGGAGCGCATAGGGAAGCGGACCGTTCCAGACGGTCTCAAAGACCTGTGCCAACAGCTTTCTCGCCCGCTCGCTGCGGGTCAGCAGCCAGCACGTTTTGGAGCGCGACCAATCCTTGTTCGGCACAGAAACGTCCCGGATCTCCAATGCATGTCCACATTCATCGTATACCGTCAGCCAGGCCTTACCTGCGGAGAAACAGACCGTCTCTCTGAGGGGGAACAAAAGCAGAAATCCTTGCCGGGCTGCATCCTGCAAATACCGGCTGACGTCGATCCCCCGGATATCGAAAACCGTGAATCGGATCGTCCCCTTTTCCGCCCGGATCTCCGCCTGACAACGACCGTCGTCTTTCAGACTGGTCATGCCGCAATGGGGACATATGAAGCGCTTCCCGTTCCAGACCCGGTTGAGCTGCAGTTCATTGTCTTCAGTAAACAGACTGAGGTTGTTCATCCAGGCCTTGATCTCCGACTTCGGAATGCAGGCCTCTTCCGGAAAACCGACGGGCCCTCCCTTCATGAACCGATTGTAGGCCGGTGTGCTGCGCCCACAGCACGGGCAGCGCAGGATGTCCTTCGTCAGAAGGCAGTCTGATTCCCGGCGGATCACCGATGTATAGCGGCGCTGTCTCCCTGTGCCCAGGATCGCCACAGCCTCGTCCGGACTCACGGCCCTGGTCTGGTGCTCAAGCCGAAAACCGCTGGGGACAGAGAAACGAACCGCCGTCATATCATCACCGCCTGATTACGAAATTCCGAGAGAAAACCATCGCCCGAAAGGGATAGACTTTGCCGTAATGATATCACTATATCTGTAATTGTCAAGTATAAATCGCAATTGTTACATGGAATAATTTTATTTCTTTTGATTTAGTTACCGTTATTATTGACATTGCAAGTCGTCAATGATATAATATCTCGAAATGACCAGATACACACATCACAGAACAGGAGGCTCGTCATGGGCAAAACCATACTTCTGAACGATCCGCTGAATCTGCGGGATTTTATCGCGAAGATAACAGATTACATCCGGGAAAATGGTGAACCGACTGCAGCGCCGAAAAACATTGTCGGGTTCCTGACGCTTATATTGCCAAATCAGGATACCGCCGAAACGCAGAAGGATGGCGGGTTTTCCCCCGCGGATCCCGAAGCTGCCAAAACGCCGAAGCCCAACCGCATCGTTACGATGCAGAGGCTGCTTTCCGGCAATATTCCCTACAGCGCAAAAGCGGTCCAGGCAATGGCCGACGAGGTATGCTCGGGAAAGAGAGACCCCGAATTACTGGAATGTATGAGCTTGGTGGTCAATTCGATCCTGTGCTGTCCTGAAGGTTCGGTTTTTTTTGAAAAACGTTTATTCCCATTAATCAGTTTTCGCTTCTTTTCCGACGAAGAACTCCGGACGCTCAAGTCACTTCTGGACACAAAAGACTATCCCCGATTCCTCCTGATGCTTCTCAAGCACGGTTTCGGGAGCTTATACAATCTCCCCTGTTTCTTTTCACAGCGAATGTTTGAGGAGGCCGTCACCTGCGATTTCGACTCCCCCCACCGGTACGCGCTGATGAAAGCCGCTGCGGACAACGGATCCCGGGATGCGGCTCTGGAGTACGCCAATTATCTGGCCCGCCATCCCAATTCCGGCGCGGACGAATACTTCTTAATGGCCATTCCCAGACCTTCGGCAGTATGGGCCATCGCCTACCAGCTCGAGATCGGGTGGATCGGCAGGGATCGGCTGCCCAAATTTCAAAACGCTTTCCGGGTGGATGAGAAACTCAGCATCCCAGAGTTTGAACCATATCGTCAGGAATTGGAAGGGATCGTTTACGGAGGGCAGGATCCGGATATGGCGGAGACGATGCTATACATATATAAGGTGTATTTCTATCTGGCCTACACGGACTACTTCAAGGGCTTTCACAGCATGGCCAAACAGCTGGAAACCGGCACGATCCGGTTCGACGGTCCCGATGGCGCTGAAAAGGCCGCCCGTCTGCGGAAAAAGTACAGGGATGCCTCCATCAAGGCTTCCGTCGTGATTTCCTGCATGTCCGAGGGGAATTATCTGCTGCAGAAGCAAATGGAGGACGGAAAATACGATCCCGGCTCAGAAACAGAACGCAAATCCCTGGAATTGCTGGAGCTTGGCGCAGAAATGGATCTTCTGTACGGAAACTACCATCTGGGTGAATACTACGAATACGTCAGCCGCAGGGATCCGGAGAAACCGGATTCCCGGAAGATCGCCAACGCTTTCTATAAGCGGGCAGCACAGCTGGATACGGATGGGAACGGCCGCCAGGGCAAGTTATGGCTGAAACTGGGTCTTGTTTCAGATTCCCCGGAGGAAAAACGGAAATATTACGAAATGGCGCTGGACGCCAGGCAATGGGACGCCGCATATTACCTCGCGGATATGGAAATGAACCGATATATGTCCGGCGGGGAATCAGCGATGCTCCATCTGTACAGTGCGTATAAGTATCTGAGAGAATACCTGCCCATGATCTCCGGCGAAAACCGCAGTATGGCTAACCTTCTGTATCGCGGCCTGTGTTCGATATTCGAAGAGAACAGCAACAGCAAAAAGAAATCACAGACGTAAGCGCATCTTCATCCTGCGATCTCCGATCTTGTTCACATGAGGGCGAAATATGATTACAAGAATCAACCACACAAATGGCTTTACGGTCAAAACCAAAGAATGCCGGGACGTGATACGCGTTTCTGCAAGCCCCGATCAACGATACGCCGTCGCGGAAACTTCCCCGGGCGTCTTTGTGGCAATGAAAGTGACGTCGCTTGACGAGGATCTGCTGATTGGGGAATTTGTCAATTCCTGCGTATATTCCGTTGATACGCCGATGCTGAACAGCATTTTCGTCGATTGGGGATGTATTGGATTCGGCTTTTGCAAGCTGATTCTCTGGGCACCCGAATGGGTCAATGAAATGGGAGGATTCGAAAAGGCCATCGGACGATTCTATTTTGATTGGGAGCTGTATAAAACCTGCTACGAGAAAATGCATGGCGTTCCCTGCAGCAAGAAAAATCCAAACGCCGGGTCGGTTTGGGAACGCCAATCGCGGATCTTCTGAGGCTCGCGGGACAAAGGGATCCTCAGAATAGGCAGACCGGACCTGTCATCACGGGGATCAGGCGTAAGGCAGACAACCGCAGCGCCTTTTGCAGTCTGGACATTGACAGCGATACATTGTTCAGATTATGCTGGAGAGTATGAAGGATTCCGTTTCAGACAGCAGCACAAGGGGGTGGCGATCTTTGAAACCTGCACTGACGATTGGGGGCGTAAAGGATACGCTGGAAAAGACTTTTCGGGAATTCAATCACATCGGAGAATCGTATCGGAGGGGATTCTTTAACGACTCCGATTTCCTGTTTGGGATGGAACAAGCGTTAAACCGCGGCTTTTGGAGTTTTCTGCGCGCCAACGGGATAGAATTTCGCATCAATGAAGCGAACTATCCATCGTTTACAAAAGAGTACCGATCCTATTTCGATGGCGTTGATGACGAGGATCACAGCCAGTATTCCTGGTTTTACGACCGCAGCGACCCCACCGGCGAAGCATCTGTGAATGACAAAAGATTGATTTTCTATATGATGGGAAAATACCACTTGGGACCGGATTATTTCGAGCCGATCCCGGAGCATATTCCCAGATACAGCATTCACGGGATCCATCAGTATCATTCTGTCGGCGTTTACGGCACGGATTTCAACTGTGTTGATGACGGAGGACTGCTGGCGGATGATCGTCCGGTGGGAAAAACGTTCAGGCTGAAGAATGATCTGGGCTTGGAAGCGGTTCTCACGATCAAAGAGGATCGCAGAAACGGGAACCGAAGCGGCATGGATTTTGATGAACAGGTCTTTTCATCAGATCATGGTCCGGTAATTGTATTAGCTGAGTTTCTTGCGGAAGGGTACATCGAAGGATACACCGCCAAAGAGCGAACCGGTAACCCGGAAATCCTGGTAAGGCTTCAAAACAAAGGGAAGCATATTTGCTGGCTGGCATATTGGAGAGATTCCAACGACGAAAAAGCCTTCTCAGATTATCCGCTGTGGCAAATGAATTTTGACTGGAATTCGAATAAAGCCCTCAAGCAAAAGCAGCTGCTGGCGCCTTTTTTCAATGAATTTAAGATCAAAAATCAGACGTTGAAAGCGGATAACTAATGTTCGTATTCTTCACAAAGCGAGCTGCTCAAACAATTTATAAAGAACTCCACCTGTATCCCGATCTTGAAACAGGCGGAGTTCTATTTGGCGTACACATTAAACCTGTATGGATAGTATTTGCAATCACATCATCCGGGAAGAAAAGCCTACGAACTGAATCGAGCTTTGAAATGAGTAGCAATGAGATTAGCCAGGAAGCTGCAGATATTATGCGTGGCGAACATCTTCCAGTTTGGATGGTGGGCATATGGCACAACAATGACGGTTCTACAGACATGTTTGACGATGGCATTCCTGATGATCTCTTAGACGTGATTAGAGAAGGAAAGCTTAATGCTGAAAGCTGTCTACAGACTGTCGAGACCTATTATGAAGGAGATTCTGATTTAGAGAACGGAAATATATCAACAGCGTCATCGTGCAGTGCATCATCAATATCCATCCAGACTACTTCACTGTTTTCATCGCCGTCCGATTTTGCCACTCCATCAATATATTCAGCTGCAAAGATAACGTACCAATCCTTTTCATTAAACCGGATTCCAAGCAGTCTGCCTGCTCTGACTTTTATTCCGGTCTCCTCCAGATATTCCCGTACCAAGGTCTCTTCCGGCAGTTCTCCAAATTTGACATAACCACCGGG
>JAEEGL011568033.1_pt1 | contig 21884 bp, 15 predicted proteins | sample 9134231 | NCBI WGS metagenome assembly JAEEGL01 (sample SAMN16246548, study PRJNA631951) | gut metagenome | biome: gut microbiome; feature: rumen; material: fiber-attached | host: Bos | place: Iran: Karaj | collected 2018-10 | reverse complement strand
TGTGTTCCCAGCGTACGAGCGCTTCGCATCCGACGATCTTTCCGTTCAGGTCAGCAATAGGCTGAAGAAACGGCTTGATATCGCGGTTTCTGATGGCATCGGTCAGTTGTGTCGAGATCTGCCGGTTCCATAAGATCTCGTTCCTTAATTTCTCGTCATAATATGCCGTGCGGACTGAATCATTGGCATCTAACGAGGACAAGGAGATGCGTGCATTTGCAAACATGACCGCTATATCCGGCTCGTTCCTGTCAACTTCATAGACGCCGATCTGCGCCTGGACAGGGTATCTCGCTTTGCCCTGCTTTATATTGATCAGAGCGATAGCTTTTTCGACCTTTCCGGCATCAAATTCTTTTTTGGGAATGAGGACACCGAAGTTCGCACTTTCAAGTCTTCCGTAAACACAGCTCTTGGAAAAACAGGATTTGATCTTGTCCGAATAACACTTGAGCGCAAAATCTCCGAAATCATTACCGAAGATATCATTAATTGTCTTAAAGCTCTTGATATTGATATAAAGAATAACGTAATCCGTATCTTCATGCGTATCTATCGTCTGCCTTATTATCCTGAACAGATGCTCTCTGGTATAAAGCCCCGTGAGCCTGTCGTGTGTCGCTTCATAAAGCTCTCGTCTGACCCTGAGCTGATCTTCCGTGATATCCCTGACCTTCAGATAGTAACCTGTCACTTTGCCGTTCTCGTTAATAACATCGCGGTTCTCGAACAGATAGTACTTGATGCTGTCGCCGCCGCCTGTTACATGCTGCTCTGTCCAGTTGCCTTTGCGCAGTTTTGTATTAAACAGATATTCCAGTGATTCGGAAGCCTTCTCGCAGTTATTCTCCTGAACTCCTACGAGCAGGGCGGCCGCCTGGTTGACCCACACGCAGCGTCCTCTGGGAGTAAAAATAAAGCACGCTTCCTCACCGTTCGATACGATGCCCGAGAGCATTCTGTCAAGGAGTCTGAGAGGCCTGTAATGTATCGAGAAGTAATAGACAAGGATACCGAAAGCTCCGAATCCGATCATGGAACGGTCGATTGGGTTCTTTGAGAAGATATAATATGTCTCCCATATGCCGACCAGGATCATGGTGATCAATATGACAGAATATCTTTCCCTGTATATCCTTGCAGTCTTTACCGTTGTTACCGCGAAAATAAGGATAGCGGCAATAAAGAAACCGTAACATATGACTCTGTGAAATGCCTGACCGATCAGGGGCTTTAATACATAAAACACCTGTCTGTCATATACGATCCACTCAACATCAAAAGCGTGTTTTGTAAAAGGATTTATGAGCAGTTGGATAACATCTGCCAAAAGGATATATCTGAAGATCTTCAGAGCCTTATTAGCTTTTTCTGAACTCTTACAATATGCCTCTGTGAATTTCATCAACTGAAATACAATGAGATCCATGCCGGTGAAGTATATGTAGCATCCGAGGAGGGCAAGCCATTTCCGCTGCGCCATGATGATAACGACATTGCCTAAAATGGGCGGGATAATGGCAAGATCAAGCGCCGCGACCTCATTGCCAAGCGATTTATAGTGACGCCTGGCATTGATAGAGCACGTTAACAACGTAAGTATAGTTGCTGCGAACAGTCCCGCGTAGATAGCTCTCGAGAACATGATCACACCTCACCCGAAAATACTTTACTTCTTATTATTATAAAGTAAGGAATATTTTATACTCATCACCATTCTATTAATAAAGTTGAAACAAAGAGCCCCGGAAAGCTCTTCAAGACGTTATATTAAAGTTTTCCGGATGACAGCCGGAGTGCTTACTTATTCCCGGAGGTCACATATTGGCGATCAGTCTTCCTGTCAGTTCATACCGGCTTAAATACTCTTCATTTTGAGGATACCGGGAATTCAGATCCTGCCAGATATCATGAGCCCTTCTGAGCATTTGTTTATCATGACTCAGTCTGAAATGATTAAAGTAAAGGACTGCGAGATCATCTTCCAGGACCGGATCTTCTGAATTTTCCGTAACCGGAGAGAGCAATGCTATTCCTTCATCATAATAGCCAAGAGCCTCTCTTCCCTGTCTGCGCTGTGCACTGATCCCGCCCATATAATTACAGCTAAGGCCAAGATCACGTATAGAATCCCTTCCGGGAAACAAATCAGCGATCTTTTTCGCGATATCATATTCCTTATGAAAATACTCATAAGCAGTTTCTGTATCATCCATGCTCTTATAAAGCCCGCCTAAACGGTTATAACTGACAGAAAGATTCCTTAGATCTTCAGAAGATGCCCCCTCAGATGATGCGTATTTCTCATCTATCGTCATCGCTTGCCTGAGATAAAATTCCGCCTCTTCATAATCTTCCAGATCATAATGGAACTCTCCTGCTTTGCTGCATATTTTCGACAACTCCACTTCGTGCGCAGGAAGTCCCGTTATCGAATACAGATCATCGGCCGCACTGACAGCCTCTTCGAAAGCATCCGAAGCCTCTTCTTTTCTGCCTGTAACAGAGTACAGTCCGGCCAGTTTCTCCCATATCATTGATAAGTCCTTGTGAGTCCAGTCCAGATCAAGTTCGCGGTTAACACCCTCGCGGAGTTCTTTACTTTCCAGATATGATCGTTCGGCACTGTCCAAGTCTCCCAAAACCAGCAATGCATCACCTTTCATAGTCTGCATTATGTACATGTCCCTTTGGTTGAAAGCAGTCGGTGCTTCTTTCAAAAGCTCCGAGAGTATCTCTTCCCCTTGTATGAAATACCGTAATGCTTCCGCCCCGTCTCTTTTAAGGAGCCTGATCTGTCCTATCTTTTGACAGCTTACAGCCAGATCTCTGGCCGATACCTTTCCGGGGCATTCTTCATAAAGGATCTTTGCAGCACGGAAAGATGATTCGTACGCATTTTCAGCCTTTTCCAATTCTTTCTCTGCCAGGTACACATCTCCGGTCTTATTAAGCGCAACGGTCATATCTCTATACAGATCCGACAACCGGTAACGTCCGGAATATCTTTCTGCAAGATCACAGACCTCATCAAAAGTCATTTTTGCAGATGTGATATCATTCACTTCGATCTGGTAATTGCCAAGCTGTGAAAGCCTGTATATAAGTGAATGGACATTTTCCGCAGTATCTTCAGCATCAGTTCTTTCCCGCGCCAGACGGACAAGTTCACGCTGCCATTTAATGGCCTCGGAATGATCCTTACGGACAGCCATTCCCATACGGAACATCCGGACCAGGCGGTCCATGGCATCCTCGATTCCGCTCTGTGCCGCAGAAAGAATAAGTTTATAAGCCTTGTCCGCATCAACTTCAACACCGATACCGGTCAAATAAGCCAAACCTATATAATAGTCGTGCAAAGGTCCGCTTTTTGCGGGTTTATCATCCAAAGGTGACAAAGCTCTGCTAAAAAGCAGGTCATCATATGCATTAAAGCATTCGGGTACAGGTGAGAATTTGATCATCATCGCACTCTTGTCCGGATCGCTGAGTTCTGCTCCGATGATCTTCTTGCCGCGTCTTACAGCTTCCGGATATTCTTTCCGGACCACATAATTCTCTTCACCCCTGGCATTTATCGCAGTGATATTATTTGTCACGGCAAGAACAAACAGATCGCTCTGTTCCATCGCCTCAAAGATCTCTTTCTCATATGATCTTCCCGGAATAAGATAATCGTCATACCAGACTGAGACATCATAATAATCAGGAAGATTATGGATCCTTCTTATCAGGGTAAGCGCATATTCCCTGTCCACTTTCCTGTAACTTAAAAATATGCATGCACGGAAAGAATTGCGGATATCTGAAATGCTGTCATCATCAACAAGAAAATATTCAAGGTGTTCTTTTAGTTTAGCCCTGTATGCCTCATCATCACCGGCAAAGGAATTTTTGTTTAAACAATGAATGCTCTCAAGTCCCATTTCCTCACACATCTGATTAAAGTCGGAACTAACTCTCGGGCTGAGAATAACCGGCAGTACCGGGATCTTTTTATCCAGAGCAAAGGCGACTGCTTTTTTCTTCTCAGCGAATGATGCGGAAAGATAGTTTTTCGTACACACAAGCACAAACAGCTGCATCGGTCCGAGTTCTACCTCAAGTTGCCGTTCATCTTCCGGAAGAATGCCGTCATCATACATAAACAGCGCGCAGTTGTGGGCATCAAGGATATCATTGCATAATTCTTTAACAAGATCATCCTTGTCATCCGCGTGAAAACTGATAAAAACACGCGGTTTCCCGTATGTGGACGAATCTGCTTTAGTCAGATGGATCAAATGAGCCATTTTTCCTCCTGACAGGATTACTTAAGAAAACTCTCGAACTTTTTGCAGATCGATCTGCAGGTCTCCATTATGTCAGATTTATCATTCGGATTTTGGGCAGCCATATCCTGATAAACAGACAGGAGTTCTTTCACGGCTCCCCTCTTAAGATATCCCTCGACTATCTGATCAAGGATATCTTTCCTTTTCATCCTCATAACGAGCATGATCACATTGGTCTTTTCCGTGGGAGCGAGATCTTTATTTACATCCAATTTCATTTTCATCATAACTGTATATCTCCATTCATAAGCGGACAACCGTGTTCCTGCATCAACAAAACTATTCCAGCCTGACTACATTTTATAGAATAACATATATACAGAATTTGCTTAATAATCGAACAAAAATGCCGGTTTGGAATTATCAGACAGCCGGTTCTTTTTAATTCATTTGCAAAGAATAAACAGAGCATCGTGTATAATTTCTATGTGTATAAATGAACTATGAATACACGTTAAAGGAGAAACGCGGCTATGGAAGTGATCAAGCTGCCAAAGAAATTCCGCACCGTCTGTGATGAGATAAGAGACGGCTCGTATGACAGCATCGGAAAGCTGGATGCTTTCAGTGAGTATCCTCACCAGATTGCAGCCGTAAAGGCAGCTGTCGCTTACTTTGATAAAGACTACGATACAGCAGTCAGTCTTACCTGTGACATAATGCCTTACTGGGATGAATGGTATTATTCCAACGTTTCGAATGAATATATGGCTGCACTGGTCTTTGCTTCGAAGGAGATCGGCAAGGAAGATCAGGTAAGACAGGCTATTACTGAAGAGAGCAAACGTGCTCTGACTAAAAATGTGGAAAAATACGGAGAGGGCAACCAGCCGGGATATAAGTATTGCAATCTTATGCTCAAATATCTGGATACCGGAATCATGCCGTTGTCAGGCGAGCTGAATTATACGGCTCCCGCGAATGCCAAAACCGTTGATGAGATCATCAGGGAGCATAAGATCAAAGACGGTGACAAAAACAAGCTTTACAGCATGTTGTGTTTAAAAGGTTCACCTGAGGATGCCGTTAAGATCTATGAAGAGATCAAAGACGGCAGGCTTTCCGAGACAGACCGCGAAAATGCAGTAATAAGATACCTTTATCTCAATGAAGAAGAAAAGGCTCTCCAAGCCATTGAAAGCATGGCTTCTGACAGATTATGGACTGTTGCTTCTCCTACACAGGTCAGGCCCATGCATTTCTTTGAACATCCGATGATGCATAAGTTCCTTAAAGATGATGAAAGTCTTGAGCGGATTAAAAAAGCCGGATTCATGAACACTTGAAATTAGAGGATAACAGGATGAAGATGAGGTCAGAAAGGGAATAGAAATGATATATGATCCTGAGAACAGAGAAGTATATTTCAGCACTGAAATGATCCAGAGCGAAGCAGATGCCGATGCAAGTTATGAGCATTTCAAAGCATATCAGCAGGAGTGCATCAGGAATCCCGGCATCATGTTCAAGAATCAGATGCGTGATGCTGACGGGCTCCCAAGCACTGCGAAAACCGTTGCCGGTGTGGTCATATCTATAGGATTTATCGGGTGTATTATTGCTGCTGTCCTTTGCATTGCCATAAAGAAATACGATTATATTCCGTGGATCATCGGTGCGGTAATGATCATTTTGGGAATTGCTCCGTTTGTGCCGTCAAACCCTAAAAAAGCCAACGGGTTTGCAGAGAGTCTGCTCTGTCAGCGCATCGGAGGCGCTATATCGCTTCTTGGCGCGGCAGGACTTATCGCAGTTCATTTTCTTTATCCCAAAGATAATACGGTGCTTTATCTGCTGGCTTTGTTATGTGAGATAGCGATAGTCATATTCCTTGCGATGCTGGTTAAGACGATAGGATATGTGAAAGCTCCGAAAACCGTTTACAGTGAAGAAGTAAGTGCTACATGTATCGGTTATGTGAGGACCTACAATTCCGACGGTGATCAGGATTCGATGCCGGTATTCCTGCCTGTCCACTCACCGGTATTTGAGTACTATTATGGCGGAAACAAATATCAGTCCTACTACGACCTGTTCCTCAATGGCAAAGACGGAAAGATCCCCGTCGGTTCGGAAACAAAGATAAGGATAGATCCCGATTCTCCCGGCAGGGTATACGGCGATAATAAGAACCTTTTATCCGGCCCGCTCTGTGCCGCCATTCTGTCTTTTGCTGCTGCAATAGTATTGCTTATTCTTTTATTGAAGTGATAAATGAAAAGACTTGGTATATGAAATGTCAGCTGATCTCATCAGACCTTCTGATCTCATACGGGCGGTCATCTGAAGTCTCAGTGATAGAATGCCCATGATTGAGTACGCCGCTTATCTCACCCTTAACAATAGGTTCGCTCTCCGTTTGCTGACGGTCACATCCTGTTATCAGTGACCCTGCCGCCAAGGCGCACACCATAAATGCCGCTAATGTTTTTGTGATCATGATCATTACACCTCTGTTATTTGCTTTTATACTTTTAATACAATCAGAGAAGCGAAAATGTTGCATACGGCATCGGGAGCAACAAGTAAAACATGATACAATTGCAGAAAGTTTTTATAAATATGTCGACAGGTGATGATATGAAGAGAACAGGAATAGTTATATTAGCATTAATGTTGGCATCGTTTGCTTTATCAGGCTGCATGGCCAAAGAGCAATATGTAAAGATCGATCAGAAGAATTTCCCTGATGTGCACTTATATAATACCGTCTTAAGTTTTGATTCTGATCAGGATTCTAAATTAAGCCGGTCAGAGATCGAGAATGCGACTTCTATTACTCTTGGCTGGGTGAAGGATTTTACAGGATTAGACTTATTTACAAACCTTGAGACTATTTATATCAGAGAGTGTGAGAACATAAAGTGTGATTATAAACTATTTACTAATCTAAAGACACTTAGCATTAATGGCACCTGTGAGTCTAAACTTATAGATCTCAGCGGAAATACTAAACTCGAGATTTTCTATATCGACAGCCAAAATCTTGAGGAACTTGTTCTGCCAAAGGTCGCTCCGCTTAAGGATATTATGATCGAAAATACTTTATTGAAAAGCATTGATCTTAACAGTTATAAGGGGCTTACAAGGATAGAACTCAACGGCAATGAATTAATAGAAGAATTGAGTTTTCGCGATTTCCCGGAACTTACCAAGCTTACATGCAGTACTAATACAAAGCTTAACAGCTTAAATGTCAGCAACTGCCCCAAGCTGAACTTCTTAGAATGCAATTCCAATGATCTGACTGATCTCAATATTTCAGGCTGTGAGAACATCGCAGAATTCAGCTGCTGGAAGAACAAATCACTGACATCACTGGATCTGAGCGCTTTCCCTAAACTTACGTATTTAAATTGCTGCGACAACGATATCGCCGAGCTTGAAATAATCCATTGCCCTGAATTGACAACACTCTATTGCGTCAGGAACAGACTTAAGTCACTGGATCTTAAATCCACCCCCAAGCTGACGACTCTCATGTGCGGTGGCAATCCTTTTAAGGAACTCGATGTCAGCTGCATTCCCGATCTCGAATCGTTATCATGCTACGATTGTGAGCTCACGAGCCTGAACATCACAGGCTGCAGCAAATTACATCAGATTATCTGCCAAGATAACAAACTTACTTCTCTTGATCTTACCGGGTGTCCGGAATTGCACGGGCTCTATTGCACCGGAAACAACCTTACATCTCTGGATTTCAGCAGGTGCCCCGGAATGGTTGAACTGATTAATACAACCACACCTACAGAGAGTAAGGACGGAAAAAGCTTCTTTTATTACGATGGCGGTGCGCATGGGCTGGATGTTGATAAGGAAGTTGAGTTGGTTAAATCCAATTAAACAAACCAAAGACAATGCATTTTTGGGGGAACGCTCACTGTTGAGGCAGGATCAGTCCTGAGCGTTCAGATATCTTCTTCTGAATATGAAGATGACAGTGACGACGCAGGCGATGAGCGCGAGCATGATGCGTATCACATGATTCAGAGACATGTTAATACCGGTCGGAAGGATAGCCGACTTATCGTTTGTGAAAGCAACCGTCGTATCATCTGTCAGCGTGCCTGTGGCTGTATTGCCGGTCTGTACGGCACCGTTGCCGATCTTATAGTAGCAGGCATATCCCTGAGGATTCTCGTTGATAGTGTATTTGGTATTTACCGGCAGATTGAAGTATACAGATTCACCGTGTGACAGCGAGAATGAGCAGGAACCGGAAGCATTAAGTGTCAGTACCTGACTGGTTCCGTCTCCGTAGTGAACTATAACTGAGCCCTGATATGGCTGATCCAAAGTGTCTGTCAATGTAAGTGTATAAGGGAATGACAGATCCCTGCTTCCGAGATTGCCCGTGACAGTCTTGGTGATCGTAAGCTTCTTTGTGTTGGAGCTGTTCTGGAGCTGCATCTCATAGGTCATAACACCGTTGCCGTCGTATGTCTCTGTCAAAATGACATCGGCATAGTTATTGAGCAGTACCAGCTTATTTGTATCAGTGATCTTAAACCTGACGTTATAAGGGAGAGCCGTATATCCGTTAGGAGCTGATAATTCCCTGAGTTCATATGTGCCTGAAGGCAGCGTGTTGTCAAGGCCCTGGATGATACCGTTGGAATCAGATACCAGATCCTCATATCCCGTAATAGGATCAAAGTCAAACATGGTGATGCCTCCGACACTTACCTGCTTATGCAGAGCAAAGTGGGCGCCGGGCAGGACATTGCCGAGATCATCAGTCTTGATGAATGTCATTATGCAGTCGTTGTTGCGTATTATGAGATCTCCGGCCTGGCTCTGTAATCCGAAACGGTCACCTGTGGAAGGATCGTCAGCATGAACATCGCCGTTGCTGTCGACCCAGAGTTCTATCGGTTCATCAGGACATGTGTAACCGGAAGGAGTCTTGTTCTCAGTCAGGAAGTAGTGAACGCCAATACGCAGGAAAGCCTTTGTGATAAGACCGTCAGAGCCTGAAGTGAACGTCTTGCTGTATACTCCGTCCTGGGATTCAAGCGTGAACTTCGCATCCGGAAGAGGTGTGCCGTCCCACTTGGTCTTAAACAGACGGATACCCGGCCGGTCGTTGGTAACTGTTGCATTGCGTATATTGGAACCCTGGGATAGAGTACCCTGATCGTAAGTAACCGTATAAGTATATGTCGTGCTTGCCGAATCACCGATCATCTGACCCGGGATCTGTATTGTTCCGTTATCTGCAATGCGCGTTACCTGAGTGTAGCCGGTAACGACACCATTGCTGTCAACAGATATCGGACCTCCGTCGAGCTTTACTTCACGGACCTTATAGTCACTCAATGACAGACCTGCAAGCAGGTGCTCAAAATACCAGTAGGAAGTATTCTTTGTGCCGCTGATGCAGTGAACGTCACTGACTAATGTATTAACTCCGCCAACTTCCGTATAAACGGCATAGTAAGTATCGCCATGGCTGATCATGTAATCAGCATCGGTCCATATTTTATTTGCACGGATTCCGTATCCTTTGAGGTTATCAACGACAACTTTCGGATCTTTGCCGGAAACAAGGACATCGGATACCGGATCAGGACCGTCAGTTGATGTCGTATCAGCTGCATCTTCAAAGTACTTGTATCCGCGTCTTGAGAATCCGTCAGGGATCTCGTTGTCACGCTCCTCCACCATATAGTGGGATCCGATCATGAGACCCTTGACCTCTACCGAATATCCGGCAGGGATCTTGGAGATCGCACCGTTCATGGATGTGTAGAACGTTATCTGCATCTTCTCAGCATCAGTCATCGTGGCATAGTCCGCAGGACCCTTGCCTACAGAAACGAACTTCTGAGTTCCGACATCCCATCTGCAATATGTTCCGTCAGGAGCGATTATCTTGTACGGATACATATACGCAGCATAATTACCCTTGTTATTTTCTGTTATAGCCGGATCGTACTCACCGTTCATATAAAGTCTGAATGAGAATGTCGTGTCCTCATTATCAGCCGTGATCTCGGTGACACCGTCTTCCTCATAGAGTTTCTTCTGGATCGTAAGTGTTCTTAATGCATCAGGATCCACATCATTAATGTAAGCAACATGCGTACGGTTCCTTACTTCGTCCGCGGGTATACCGTAATCGTTGTAGCCGTCAGCGTAGGTCTGTGTAGCAGGAATACTGTGACCGTTAACTGAGACATCCTGATAGAGATTTGTATTTACTCCGCACTCAATGATCTTGTAATTGATCATTCTGTCAGGGAATCTTATCTCGCATGATTCGCCGGATTTCAGGAAGAACACATCCTGATATGTCTCCTGGCTGATAGTATATGTGGATGCAAATTCGACCGGAGTGGATGTTCCCTGATAAAGAACATATATGTCTCCCACGCTCGTATCGTTGGTCAGGCAGTGCCATTCCTCAAGACCTGTAACCTGGTTGACTGTCGAGTACCAAATCTGATAAGGATACTGGGCTACAACGGATTCGAACTTATCGGTTCCGGTAACCTCTTTGCTGAGGATAACTGTGCCCGGTGTAACCGATGACTGGTTGAATCTCATGTGCAGGTTGGAACCGCCGCCGCCGCGCTCCATATAGAAGCAGCGCATCGCATGTGTAGTGTAGTTCTCGAAAACATGATCTCCGTTAGACTTCTCGATAAAGATGCCGTCCACATATGCCTGTGCTTCGGCAGCTGTATGACCGTCTCTGTTAAGATAGTTGTTATAAAAGATGTCATAAAGAGTTGTATGTACATTATCTATTACCACTTCGCCGGTAGCGAAGTTTACGGAACCGCCGTAAGCACTGTGTACACCGCCAAGGTCGATAACGAGCTCACCGTCAACATAGAGCCAAAAGTCATCGTCTCCCGTAAATTCATAAATGATATCGTGACCCCAGTCATCCATACCGTTCGGTGTCTGGATAAATGTGGTATCAAGTTCCATTCCGAAGCAGAAATCAGGATTTCCGTCTACCAGATACAAAGGTTCATATTTTCTCGGATCGCTGTCCGGGAGAAGTCCCAAAGTAGTGCTGTTCGGACGCGCATAGATGTTATACATGTTCCTGGCATTCTGGGTCGCAAAATGCCCTTCCGTGATCGTGTTATAAGGCAGGAACTGACCATGCTGCAGAGTGGATCTGACTGCATCCTCATGAGTTCCAAGTTCCTGATATACGGTAAAGTTGCCGTTGCTGTTAAGAGTTGCAAAGTTCTGTGTACTGTTATATTCAAAATATCCTGTCGCGCTGTGGGTCGACTCGATAAAGAGATGATTAACATCTACAGGATTGTTATAAAGATTCTTAAGGGATACACCATTTAAAGTGGTCGGATAACCGTCAGTACCGAGACTCGTCGACAGGATACCCTGGCGCAACAGGTTATCGTAGTTATCAGAGCCCAAAACAGCTACCATTGCTGCTCTGTTAGTGAAGTCCTGCATCTTCATCTTGATGCCGTACTTGTTGTTGTCAATGGTATCTACTTCATGAAGCGTATCATCTCCCATGATGGTATCTTCGATAGAAGCGAAATAGAAATCCATAGCCTCTGAATAACCGCCGGAAGATATGGTATTGTTGGCCATATCAACTTTGAGGCTTGCATATGCGTAGTTCGGATCATCCCATGTAAGGATCGGTGTATAATACTTGTCGTTCTTTCTGCCGTTTAACTGGATACCGATCGTATTATCTGAAAGGATCTGTCCGTTTGTGATCTGAGGTGCGATATACTTCTGCGAATACTCATTCCTGAGTTCGTAATATCCGTTCTCATTTTCTTTTGTTTCTGAAGTCCCTTCCCAGTAATAGACCGTCAGATCCCAAAGGAGTGAATTGATCAGGGTCTCTGACCACTGCAGGTAATCACCGCTGTCGTAGCACTGTACGAGAGAACCGTCGTGATCGATGGCGTAGTAATCGTATTTCTTTGTTGTATCATTCCAGATACGTGTATAAACGATCAGCTGGGAACCTGTATGAAGTCCGTCATCAGATACGCTTATCTTTCTTGCGGAATATGTTCTCTTATAATCCGCAGAGATCTGAGTCTCTTCAACCATGTTGAACCAGCTGCTGCCGGTACCGTTCACGTTGAATCCGTCAGCTACCCTGCTGCTGAATGTTACGACATTATCACCTGATTTAATCCTGATCTGTCCGTTGGTTGAAGCATCCCTGCCCGGGATCACTTCGAGCATACAAGGCGTAGTTGAGACTGACAGACCTGAAGATGTGACTGTCAGATACTTCGTGGTGCCGCCGTCATTTGTCGTAATATAATACTTGTTATCCTGAGCCCACTGGAATGTCCACATCGTGGCATCGTCACCCGAAGTGATGAAGACCTTATCCAGATTCTGGCTTCCTTCCCTTGTTGCGATAGTAACAGGCAGGGCATCAAGTGTATTGGCATTGGAAGAACTTGCCATAAGGAGTCTTCCGTTATCTGCGCCGTTCCAGTTCAGAAGTCCGTATGTTTTGCCTGACAGTCCGTAAGGATCCTGTGAATAACCGGAATATACGAAGAGATCAAGATTTGTCGCATCAGAATACGAAGAGAAACTCTTTATTTTTCCGTCGGCACCGTTTCCGGATCCCCAGCCTGATCCGCCCTGTTCATTCAGATAGTATGTCGTGCCGTCTCTTACGGTGGATATATTATAGTGGTTGTTATTAAGAGTCACGGTAAAAGTGGTTGCATCAGTCGAACTGCTGACGAGTCTGATACTGCCGTAATCTGTCTTGTAAGATGACTCTTTGAGGTATTGCTTTGTCTGACCGTCAGCAGCATAGCAATAGAGCTTGAAAGTCGCGGAATTACCGTCAGCGCTCAGCGTGAAGTCTTCGAAATAGAAAGGTACAGCAGGATAATCGTCTGCTATGGCATCTGCCGGACTTAAATAGACATCGTGAGTCTTTGTAACACCGTATCTTGTGTTCTCGATCTTAGTCTCTCTATTAGACATGAAATGATACTTGCCGTTGTTTGCATTGCAAGATCTGACATAGATTCCGGTATTAGCATAAGTGCCGACATCAGCAACAGTCTGCAGCCGGGTCCATCCGTCTTCAAGGTTCTGCAGTCCGGATTCAGCCACGATCGCATATGCAGAGAATCCGTCTGCATCAAATCTTACAGCCGTTCCGTCACCGATACTCATCACGTCGGTATCCATTACCGCAGTCTCTTCATTATCGGGAAGGTGGACTACGCTGACATCGTCAGCAATATATTCATCGAAAACTATCTGAACCGTAACTGTGGTGTCCTCAGCCGGCTCACACTCCGTTCCGTCAACGATCAGGCTGATGTCAAAGAATCTCAGATAACTGAGATTGTCAGTATCGTAGACATCAGAGATCTGATCGCAATATCTCTCATACTCATCGGCAGAAGTTATCTCCCGGACAACAAGCTCCGCATCTGAAGGAATGCCTGTCTCAGGTCCGTAAGATACATTGACCTTGTATGAATCACCGCGGTATGACTTCTCCGTTATGTTGTTATTTTCATTTAATTCAGTTTCTTCGTTATTATCTGCCTCTGTGGCTGAAATACTATCCCCGTCTGCAGTCTCATCTGCAGTTGTTTCTTCCTCCGAAGATACCTCACCCGGTATCTGTTCCTCATCAGAAGAGTTATCTGCAGGAGACGGTTCTTCGTAAGAAACGTCCCCTGCAGTTGTCTCATCTTCATTCATGCTCTCTGAAGGCGTCTGATATCCTTCAGTATCGGCATTTTCCGGGCCTGATGTCTGTTCAGTGCCAATCAGGCCGTCCGGACCCATCTCATCGTAGACCTCTTTCGCAAGCGCCATTCCGGATGTGGTCACCACGTTACCGATAACCAATACCAGGGCAATCGCACGGAGTAATCCGTCAGATCTTATCAGCCGTCCGAATTTACCGGACAGGGAGGTGATCAATCTGTGAAAATACTTGTCGTTAAGCATTTCCGCCCTCCCTTCTCTTTCTTGACACAGTTAGGAGCATGACTGTGCCCAGTGAAAGAATAATGGCTGCGCCTTTGGTGTAGATGGAAACGTCTTCTCCCGTCGATGGTATCGGCGCGGGAGATGATTTTGCGACGTTCACAAAACTTACTTCTGTCGGCTTGACCATATCATCTTTTGACAGGATGATCTGGTATTCCAACTGCCCCTTCTCGTTGCTGGTAACGTATACGGTTACTTTGTAGACCGTATCGTCATACGTGACATTGCCGTTCGAACCGGCTTTCTCATAAACCTTATATCTGTAGGTTCCCGGTTCTCCGATCACGATAATGAATGAATCCGTTCCTGATCCTTCTATTGAGATCAGTTCATTTTTGGCCGAAGGTGAATCCTCATTGAGCTTCTCTATCACAAACTCATAAGTGCCTTCGGCAGATCTGCCCGTTATCTCGCAGGTGACCGGCACCTTAACTTCGACCGGTGTGTAGTCAAATGCTGCAAGAACGGTACCGAAACAAGCGGCGAGCACAACACTCACGGTCATCATGACCGTAAGCATCTTTGCCAAAGATATGATTTTCTTTGCCAATACTCTCACTCGCTGTCTCTCTTTCTTATGCTTCTAATATGTACGCAAACACGACGATCCTTTTTGTTGAGGCGTCACCCGCGCACGTCGACAGGCATATGATCCGTTCAGGCCTGTTCATTGAAAACCCCGAAAAATAGTCCAGAAGAAGTTCATATTGATCCGGCTCGAAAATATAATCGTCCTTTGCATCCGCTTCCATCGCATAGAACACTTCAATATCGTATGAAGTCTTTCCTTCTTTTCCCACGAGCAGTGTTCCGTGCGTATGCGACTTCAGGAATGATTCATCCAGATAATCATCCAGAGCACCGAACATCATCTTGTATTCCATATGATGTCCGTAGATCACTGAATAAGGATCCGTAAAATCACTTTTGTTCCTGCTGTCTAAGAAGATGCTTCCCGACAGGGAATAATTTCCGAACGGATCGGTGTTCAGGTAGTCCGTATTTGTCCTTCCCTGCATTACCGGATAATCAATAGACGTATCGTCCAGTGTTATCCAGGCCACCATATCATCGGTTATCGATGACTCAAGCTCTGCCGCTGCGGCAACCTCCTGATCAGGCTTAAAGCTCAAAAGATTCCTGTCAGTCGCATGATCGTAAATATACAAGGTGTCATACAGTGCATAGATAACGATCAGCAGCGCCAACACAAACAGTGCCAGCATTACCCGGTCATAGACCCGATTCATCGTCCTCCAGAACTTCTTCATAAAAGAACCGTTTCTTCAGGTCAGGTGTTTTCTGAATCCAAATCGTCCTGTTCTCTGTTTCTGGTCGTGACAACTGCAAAGAAGATCACGCCTGCAACTATGATCAAACCGACACCGATAACAGGTGCTATCTTTACGAGAACGCCTGTAGGAATGATGCCCTGCTTGTCATTTGTATAACCTGTGTGAATGTCTGCGTTTGTGATCGTTCCGTTTACAGCGTCGCTCAAAGCGTCGAATCCGTCAGTTGCAGTTCCCGTGGAAGCATCAGCATCCCAGTTCAATGTTGAAAGGGCCTGTACGATACCCTCGGTAGATGTGTATCCTTCTGCATCTTCAGTAAGCGCATAAACTGTGTCTACAGGCAGACCGGCAACTGTGATGTACTGACCGTCCTGGAGATAGAAATCCGTAGCTGATGCAGTGTTTGCAGTAAGAGAGATCGTTGTGGGATTAGAACCTGATACTGTTGTCGCATCGTTTGTTCCTGCTGCAGCATCAGCTTTTGAAATATCTACAAGAAGTGTGGCGTCAACAGGTGATGTCAATGTCAATGTAAGCTTGAAGTACTTATCTCTTGAACCCTGGTTTCCTGTTACTTCCTTACCGAATGTGATCTTGTAAGTAGTAAAGTAGTTAACGATGCGGTCTGTCTTTGTTGCGCCTGAAGGCTCCTGCCCGTTAGTAGGTGATGCAGGTGTAATGACAGGTGTTGTTGCCGTAAGAGCTGTGCCGTTTGATGCAGTTGATGCTGACGGCGGAGCTGTAGTTACTGTACCGTTATAGAGAACATAGCTTGTAACGATAAGATCCTTAGCATCAGTAGACAGATCGTCTTCGACATATACATCAAGTGTACGTACACGGGTGCCATACAGTGAGGAATCAGTCGGATCAGAAGGATCTACGTCATAGTAAACGCCGGATCCGGAATTATTGTTCTCTGTAATGATGTAACGGTATACACCCGGCTCAGAGAATGTGATCGCGGAAGTCTTGAAATCAACCTCGATCGTCTTCATGTAAGTATCATAGTTCGCATTAAGAGATGTTGCTTCCGGCGTATCAGTCGTAGTGAAAGAAACAGTCTTAACATCCGGAGTGCCTACACCGGGATAAACCTGCAGTGTAGATGTCGTCGGCGCAATGGCAGCACCCGAAGCAACCGTATAAGTAAAGTCGATCTTCGGCGCTTTCTGACCCTTGTCAACAAGCAGATACTTCGTGAAAGACGTATCCTGGGCAGCGACAGCAGTGTAATTTGATCCTGCTGCAGCGGCAGGCAATGCCAGGATGCCTGCGATGAATGTGGTTACCAGCGCTGCTGATAACAGTCTCGTACTCTTTTTCATTTTTTGCTCCTCCTATAAAGGTTTAATATTGCTAAATCCCGCGCCGGCGAAGGATGATAACGACCTCTCCTTCGCAATCCGACAGCGGTATCGCGCCAAAAGTTCTGCTGTCGTTCATATCGGATCGGAAGTCATTTAATATGAACACCGAATCCTCAGATACGACATAGGGGAAATTTACAGCGGCCCCTTCCGCTGATGTGGGATAGACAGTGTCTTCCAGGATGCCGTAGCCGTTGACCATGAGACGCTGATCTGATATCTGCACCTCATCGCCTTCCATTGCCACGATACGCCCGAGACGGATATCCCCGTCTTTCCTGTAGGCAATCTCCTGTCCTGCCTGAAGTTCTCCGAGCTTGTATGTGATCACAAGATCCCCGTCTTTGATCATGGGATAAGAGGAATTGCCGTGGTTAACGTGTATGCCTATAACAAAAACACAGAGAATAACTGCAATAAGAGCCGTAACCCCGATCTTGATAAAAAACTCAATTGCATAACTTGCAGCGGTCTTCTTACTGCGCTTTTTGCTCTTTGCTGAAGTGGGAGTTTCTTTGGTTTTGCTCTCAATAGACCCGTCTTCAACCGTTACCGGATCATCAATGATCTGCTCCGGCTCATTGGTATTTTGCTCGTGAACCTTCAGGTTCTCCGCGGGTTCACTGCTGGTCAGTACCTGTCCCTCATCCTTCAAAACTTAACTAACTCCAGTCTTTGATCAGAATGTCAGTTCTCATTTCAGAGAGCATAGCCCTAAACAATATTAATATTATTTTAGAATATAATGATTTTTTCAACCCGCGCGCATTACTTTTTTATGACAATTACATGAAAATCTGTCGGATTATCCGCATGCAAAAGCAGATGGTATAATATTTTTGTACATGAGGTTTGTTCATGAGAGCATGAGGGGGATACTATCATGAAAAAGAAACCCGGATCTTTGTTTTCCAAAACAATATACGCTGAATGCGCAGTTTTATTTGTTCTGACCTGTCTGCTTTCAGGCTGTGACGGCGGTCTTTACGGAGCACCGCCTACGTCACTCATACCAACTGATCCGCCCTATGATAATGTCCCGCCAACTGACAAAGGCAGAACGGTCCGGAATTATACTTTTACAAGCTGTGAAGAGAAAAACTCAAATTATGATCTGAGTCCTTATAAGGTCTTTGACGAAGATCTCGAAAACATTTCCTCTGCAGATGTTGACGAGTCTGACCTCAAATCATTTGCCCATGAAAAGTTCGACATCATAAAAAAGACCGATGACAAAAGCGCCATAGGAACTTTTCAGGGATTTGATCTGGAGATCATACGTATCAACAGTTTCAATGAATGGCAAAGCCTTACCGGCATTGATGATACCGGTAATAATCCCGATAAATCCCTTTTCCTGTATTACTGGACAGGCATAGCAGACGGCGGTTCATTAAAAGAGAGGGTAAGTTATGACATCTATAAGGATCCTTCCGGATGCTTCCTCATTGTCACTGCATGCCGTGATCATAAGGTCATATATGATTTCTTTACAGAGGGCAGCCCTTTAAGATACGGAACAGTTACGGAATTGACAGATGATCACGACAGGTTCTGCAAAGATTCGTTTTCCGGAAAAACATGTACGGAAGATCAGGCTCTCGAATGGTCTAAAAAAAGCAATGTGGTTGTTATCGAAAACAAGGTGTGCACATCAGGCGAAGGTTTCAGAGGCGCATTCGTTAAAGCGGTCAATGAAGGAACAAAGGTATCGGTATTGTGTGCACAGTATTACACTCCGGATGAAGAACACGCCGGAATGGAACTGTTTAAGCCGAAGCTGATTTTCTATTACATAGAATATTACGGCGGCTACCGGGGTGACGGTTGTTTTCAGGTAAAATACAGGAATTCCAGAGGCTATTACGAGTCGGTCAAAGAAAGGTCATACGATTACTTACTGCATTTCTACGGCAGAAATCAGGAGCCGGCTGAATACGCCAATTACGATGTGTATGTTCTTGCAAACGACAAATCGATTACCTGGGAAGAGGTAAAAGAAAGCCTGGAAGGATATCCGTATCCGGATAAGGAAGAATACTGTATCATCTTCTGCGATATGTTCGGCAAACCCACTGCCGAATGATAAGATCAGAAAAGTAATAAAACCGGGGGCGCATCATGATCAAACCTTTACCATTTCAATTCACGGTATGTAAGCTTAAATCTGCAGAAGATATCAGGACGGACAGGGAATTCTTTTTCGCCTCGGTCACCGACGAGGAGATCTCTCTTGTCTGCAAAACATGTGATGTTCCTTTAGATACAGTTGCCCGCGAGGACGGCTGGAGAGCTTTCCGCATTGAAGGAATACTGGACTTTTCGCTGATCGGGATACTCTCGAAGATATCGACAGTGCTTGCAGAAAACGGGATAGGGATCTTCGCAGTCTCCACATATAATACCGACTACATCCTCGTTAAAGAGGAAAACTTCGAAAAAGCCCTGAAAGCACTTAAAGAAAACGGCTATCAGATCGTGTGAACACTTCCCCGGAAGGCAGAATAAAAAGCACAAAACCGTACCTTACTGACGGCTTCATCCGGGGCTGAAAAACGCTTTTTCACATGTTCACTTCCATATCGGCAACTGCCTCCGAAAACGTCCGGTCGTGCTCAACGAAGAGCATTGTAACATTGTTATTCTTTACCAGACGCTCTATCTCTCTGCGCATATAGACATCGATGTAGTTCAAAGGCTCGTCCCAGAGATAAAGATCAGCATGCTCGCACAGACTGAGGGCGATCATGACAAATTTTTTCTGTCCCAAAGAGAGCGCCGACACATCCCTGTAGAGCATCTCTTTTGTAAAACCCATCTTAACCAGAATCGTTGAAAAAACCGTTTTGTCACATCCCCGTTCATCGGCAATGGAATACAGCGTTCCTTTAAGCGATGAAGTATCCTGGCCGACATAAGATATCTTAAGTCCGGGCGCGATATAGATATCTCCTTCCGCAGTTATCCCTTCGTCTTCTCCAAGACCCGCCAGATACTTGATCAGCGTGCTCTTGCCGCAGCCGTTCCTTCCCTGTAAAGATATCTTTGAGCCGCGCTCCACCGTGAGGTTAAAACCCGTGGCAACAGGCTCTCCGTACCGCATCAGAGTGACATCTTTTAATATCACGGGTGTCCTGTTATGGTGCTCGGTGCCAGTGATCTTAAGCGTTTCCGTCCGTTCAAGGTCTTTTAAAAGGCCCTGTTTTTCCTCCATCTTGCGCTCATTTCTCCGCTCAAGATTCTTGGCTGCAGACATTAATTTCCGTGCCTTCTCGGCCTCGTATGCCCTTCTGAAATGATCCTCGGCGACCTTCGAGGGAGCCTTGGACCTGTTCTTATATCCTTCAGCCTTAGACGACCATTTGGCATTTTTCTTCATCGCCGCATCGATGGAACTCATCTCTTTTTTAAGTTGATCGTTACGGGCACGCTCACTTTCCATTCTCTGCTCATTGTTCTCCCACCACACCGAATACGTTGCTGCGACAAGTTCAAGCCCGGTCTTTGTAATAACGAGTGTATGGTCAGTGCAGCGGTCCAGAAATGCACGGTCGTGTGATATCAGGATGAAGCCGTATTTTGATGCAAGATAGTCCGCAACCGCTTCTCTTCCCTGCCTGTCCAGATGGTTTGTGGGCTCATCGATCAGAGGGTAGATCCCGTCAGATGCAAACAGATTTGCAAGCATGAGTTTGGTCCGTTCGCCTCCTGATAAGGTTTCCGCCGGACGCCATATGATATCAGGATCCGCTCCCATCAGATTAAGCTCTTTCCTGACTCTCCACTCTTCGTTTTCGGGCAGTTCGTTCATGGGAAAAAGTATCGTTTCCGGTACACCTGTTATGGTTCCGCTGTACGGGAGTTCACCTCTCAAAAGCCTGAAGAAAGTGGTCTTTCCTCTGCCGTTCCTGCCCGCCAGAGCAAGCTTCCACGAGGTATCCAGAGATATCGTGACATCATCAAACAAGGCCTTCTCCGACCCGTCGTATCCGAAGGTTAAATTGTTAATGTTTATTACTGGCATAATGATTCTCCTTTTGGAAAATAACTCTGCCGGATAAATCAAAAACCGCAGCAAAAACAGCGGCCGCGGCTAATAAAAATGCAATATAAATGAACACACAAAAAAGACTTATCCGCGAGTCAGAATATTAACTTCATCAGCAGATCATCTTCCTCATTGGTGTCCCTCCGTAATAATAGTTTTGAACTGCCGTGATGATACAGCAGGTTTTATCTTACGTCAAGTGACTGAAACGGTTATCTGTTATGTGTTATCAAAAACCAGGTACTGTTCCTGTAAAAGTTTTCTGAAGAATTCTTCCAGAAAGATCTTATCTTCCTTATTGATATTTTGTCCGATCAGCAATCTGACATGAACGTCTTCATAGAAAATAACGCACCGCTCTTCATAGATCGTATCGGATGTTCCTATATATCTTGAATCATCCATAGAGATAACTGCCTTATTGCCGTTCTGATCCATATAAGAACCGCTTGAATTCACATGATCGACCCAGTTCTTTCTGCAGCGTTCAAGATCGATATAATGCTCCAAATCATCAGACAGTGTATATGTTATTACCCCGGCGGAAAAATCCTTTATGTCACTGATCCTTATCGTTATTTCTTCCATATTGTTAAGCCTTTCCGGGGTCCGGTAATCTTATCCCCTGTCCTGTTCCCGGCATCATTTGAAATATAACATGTGTCCGTCAATCTGTCATTTTCGACGTTATCAGACTGTAAAACAAATCCCCCACACTTCACACAACCTTCACACAGTTTTGCTCAATTCTCCGGAATAGCCAATGCTATAATTCAAGCGGCATAAGGAAGCGCTGTTCCGATCAGGAATTAATGCGCTGAATGGAATCAGCGCT
>JAEEGL016284868.1_pt1 | contig 21886 bp, 5 predicted proteins | sample 9134231 | NCBI WGS metagenome assembly JAEEGL01 (sample SAMN16246548, study PRJNA631951) | gut metagenome | biome: gut microbiome; feature: rumen; material: fiber-attached | host: Bos | place: Iran: Karaj | collected 2018-10 | reverse complement strand
CCCCGCCCCGCTTTGTTGCTTGTCCCCTACCCCTTCTCCTAAGGGGCCCCGCCCCCAAAAACCCCCGCCTCCGGGAGCCGAAAAAGTTTAATTATAATACCACAAAAAACATTAAGTGTCATTCCCCGCCGGACATTGGAAGAGATCGCAGGCATGGGGTGTGGTAGCAGTCATTGCGTGCGGGCGCGGACATTGAGTGCGCACTTCGCCATTATGTGCCATCGCCCTTCCTGAGTGCACACCTCGTTATTATGTGCCGTCCTGCGCCATTCCGTGCAAGCCTCGTCATTGCGAGCGCAGCGAAGCAATCCACTTTGCAGAGACCTCTCTCATTGTTTATTGCCACGTCGCTTCGCTCCTCGCAATGACACACCTCCAAACTTTGTGTGAAGCCCTGCGCCACTGCGTGCACCCCGCGCCACTGTGTGTCCGCCCCTCACTCAGCCTCTCTGAACACTTTTTTTGTTTTTTTTCACAGAATCTATCAAAATGAATTCCGAAAATGGCATACTTTGGCAAATTTATATATAGAGGACTTTATGCAACGTTGGCGGCGACGGGGAATATGGCAAAAAGTGTGGAAAATGACTTCTCAGCAGATAGATTTGGAAATTCTCAAATTCTATCTGCCGAAAGCTCGCTCTGAAAAAGCAAAATGCCCGCCCTCAGCAGATAGATTTTGATTTTTTCAATTTTCTATCTGCTCAAAATATGCCGGAACAGGTAAAAGTGAACTTCATCATCCAAAAAGCTCGCCGCCACGCACTTTTTGAGCAGATAGAATTCCACAAATTGCCTGTTCTATCTGCTCAAAGTGGCTAAAGTCCTCCCCAAACACAATTTTGCGGCAGATAGATTTCCAAAAATCACATTTCTATCTGCCCAAAACACCCGATTCAGGAGAAAAGCATGCAAACAGAACTCATCCATCCAGACATTCTCACGCCCCAGCTGGCCGCGCGGCTCGAAGAACTCAAGAATTGCCTTGAAATAAAGAAAAAATCCCAAAGATATGCGCCCGAGGGGCACCTGCGCATTTCGCAAACTCCCGGAGTTCGCCTTCCACAATTTTTTCACATCACAAATCCAAAAGATTTCAATGGAAAATATATCGCCCACACAAAAAAGGCTTTCATTTCAAAGCTGGCGCAGAAAGACTATGATGCCAGACTAATCAAAATCCTGCAAGCACAAATAAAGTCGCTGGAAAAATACATCGAGTGCAGCAACCGTAAAATTGAGCAACTTTATGCCCGCATGAACAAAATCCGCCAGTCGCTAATTACACCGGTTACTCTCACAAATGCGCAATATATAGAAGAATGGAAGCACATCACATGGCAAGGCCTCCCCTTCACCGAGGATTCCAACGAATATTACACCTCCAACAAAGAAAGAGTTCGCTCCAAATCAGAAGTTATCATTGCCGACCTCTTAGCACGCGAAGGTATTCCTTACAGGTACGAGTTCCCCTTCGAGTTCAACAACGTAACCTTTCACCCCGATTTTCTTTGCCTCAATCTCCGCACACGACAGGAGTTCATCTGGGAACACTTTGGCATGATGGATTCACCAGACTACATGGAAAGAGCAATCCAGAAAATCAGTGTATACAATGAAAACAAATATTACCTCGGAAAGAACCTGATAATCACAATGGAAACAAAAATCAATGGCATAAAAACACAACAGCTTGAACGACTAATAGAGACATATTTAATCTGAGGAAAAAATCATACCCTCAATCCCAGACACACAAATTGCATCAATTGCCATCGCAACCAAGACCTGAAAATTTTTAAAAGAATGTAAAAGTACAATAACTGCCACCCGGGTGGATGACAATTATTGTCCTTTTTTAAGCCTTGCGGCAATTATTTCTTTGCGGCGCGCTTTTTGAGGGCGATGATTGTGAGAGCGGCAGCAGCGGCACAGAGAGCAGCAATTGCCATGATGATTGCAGCAACAGAAGCTGATGGACTTTCTACGCTTGCATCAGGCAGATCCGGCTCTGCACTCAAAGGAGCGGCTGCTTCTGCTTCAAGGCTTGCACTAACTCCATCAACTGCCGGAGCAGCTTCTTCCACAACTTCTGTTGCAGCAGAAACTGTAGCAGCAACAATTCCTACAGCTTCGTTCACCGTAGCGGCACTTGTTTCTGCAAGAGATACAGCAGCAACTTCCGCATTCTCAGCAACTACAGACTTTTCAACAACCTTTTGAGACTTAGCAGCCTTTGCAGACTTCTTCGACTTCTTAGAAGCTTTCTTTGCAGAAGACTTAACTTCATCCTTCACAGCCTCAACGGCAGCGTCCGAACCGCCATTAAACACATCATTTACCCAGCTTCTCAAACTTACACTACGAGTCTTAGGCGCCTCACCAGCACTACTTGAACTTGTACTTGTAGCCGAGTAAGTATTGCCCTTAGTGCGGAAGCCAAAGATGCTGCGCTGGTTGTTGTTTGAGGCACCTGGACCACTTGGGAACAGAGCTATATCAGCATTACCTTTTTCTGTCTGAACTTGAATAACCAAGTCTGCTTTAGTTATAGAAGTAACTCCTTCAGCTAATGCCAGATTTAACGAAGCCTCCTTATTCTCATTCCATTTACTATTTACAGTAACTTTAAATTTACTTGTATCTTTCGAAATAACATTTGTAATAGGAAGTTCTGATTTTATATTAAATGAAGCTTGTGTCCATTTTCCATCTTCAGGCCAGGTTTGAACAGGAACTTCTACACAATTAGCATCAAATGTTTTAGCCGGAACATTTAATGCAGGCATTGTTGCAACAGCTTCATTATTAGTATTGTATACAGTAATAGTGATTGACTGTGAATCCCATGTTTGTGTTGGATTAGTTCCAGTCAAAATAATTTTATCTCCATCCTCATTGAATGCTGCTTCCAAATCTGTAGCACCTTCAACAGCAAGAGATTTTACATTTGCCTTTGATGCACCAGTAGGGAAACTAACAGCAATTTCATAATTTGCCGTTTCGCCAGAAGTCCAGCTTGCTGGAGTAAATAAAATATCACCTTCCCCTAATACTTTTACAGGAATTGTCATACCATGCATTGGCTCAAGGTCATTACCAGCCTTATTTTTTATTGTAAGTGAAATATCCTGCGTTTTCCAACCTTTCTCAGGGAATTCTCCAGTCAATACGAGTGTATCTGTATTCTCATCTTTCCAAGACCAACTTACATTTGTTAATGGAGTAGTATTAGTACCATCTGACAAGCTTATAGTAATACTGTCGATAGCACTTCTTGAAGCTCCATTATTGAAAGTGACAGGGATTTCTTTTGATTCCCAATCTCCATTAGTGATAGTAATATCTTTTTTCGTAAGTTCTTTAGCCGCAACGTCAAATGAAATCTTAGGATTATCTCTTACCTTAAGAGTTACAGTTTTTTCATTCCATTCCTGATTTACAGTCAGGTTAGCTTTTGCAGGCTCTGTTTCAGTTGCAGCCATGAATGTCAATCCATTGGCACCGGTAGCAGTAACATCTTCTTCTTTTAATGTGTAGCCAGGTACGCTGATTTCGTATGTATAAGTAGTTGTATTACTATCATATGACTCAGGTCCATTTACTGATATTTCACTAGCATCGATTTTTGAAACATTAAAGTTCCTTACTTCTTTTCCATTTATGCTAAGTGTAATTGTTTTAGCTGCTTCCCAATCGCGCTCTATAACCATAGTAACCTTTGCAGGATTTGTTTCATCAGCAGCTGTAAATGTATAGTCAGATGCAGAAACGCCTGAATATGTTATATCATCTGCTATTAGTGTAATTCCATCAATGCTGATTGTATACCCATATATTTTTGTATCATTACTGTATGCAGAAAGACCAGTAACACCTTCTGTTATTTCAGTTGCTGTTGGTGCACTTATATTGAGTGTTTTTACAGTGAAGTTTTTAACTTTAAGAGTTACAGTTTTGTCAGACCATCCACGCTTTGCAGTTATCTTTGCTTTAGCATAAGTTGTATCAGATGCTGGAGTCCATGTAAATCCATCATCCCCATCATGAGTAATATCAAATTCAACTAATGTAATTCCTGGAATACTAATTTCATATTCGTATTCTTCTGTACCATTTGTATAAGATGCAGGGCCCGTTACACTAATATCAGTAGAATCAATTGCAGGAACCTCCGCACTAAATACAGGCTTTTCAATTACATTACCGTCAAGAGTGTCATAAATCCTAAGTTTTACAGATTTTGATACCCAGTCTTTGTAAATCTTTTTCTTATATGTATAAGATGTTGTTGTTGAACTAGCAGGTGATAATTCATTTTCTGTATTGCCATCAACAAGTGTTACCTTTTTGATTCGCTCTTTAACTGTGCTATCTGTAATATTAGCCTTTGCAGTTTCGAGTTTGATTGTATTCTCTGCACCATTTACAAAACTAGTTGGCAATGTGAAGGTGATATCACTTTCTTGTAGAGGCTTCTTTCCAACGGTGAATACAGCTTTTTCAAAGGTAGTTGCAGTCTGACCGGTAGCTACAGTTGGAGTAAATGTAAGTTTTACAGAACTGTCACCTGTCCAACTCTGTTCAATATCAGTCAAAGTCAGATCTATAGTAGTGTCACTATCTCCCCATGATGTAGAAGCAGGAATAATAGAATCATATTTAGAATTATTAATTTTAATCTTTGCGCCTGAAACTGCTATTTTTGCAAGACGGCTTCCATTAGCACCTTCAGCAAATTTTATTCTTACAGTCTTTTCGGCATTGTCTTCAATTCTATCATCAATTCTTATTGGCAAATCTTGTTCCTGATCTTCAACAATCTGTTTTAGAGTAATATCGCCCTCAGAAAGTTTCTTAACAGGAATTGTTATAACTGTTCCGCCAATTTCAGAGCCATTAATCTTAAGTTTTACAGCCTGAGTTTCATTCCAGATTGGAGCATTAAGATTTTTCAAAGTAACTTTAATGCTCTTAAGATTTATGAATGAATCATCGTTTGCAAATTTTCCAGTGTTTGAATCATAACTTGGCTGGCTGGTCCAAGCAGATCCTGATTCATCATTAAATTCGACACTCTCTACTTCTGCATTTACAGCAGATATAGATTTAATGATTGCACCTTTATTCATTGCAACATTAAGAACGTATGATGTAGCAGTTTCTGAATATGAAGGTAAAGTTGTTTTTCCATCTTCTGTTATTGTTGCAGATTCAGGCCCCTTATCTACAATCCAAGTTTTAATCCACTGTCCATTTTGCTGATCTGCGAGATAATAAGGATCCGAAACATTTCCAACTTCATCTTTAAGGAACAAAGCTACTTTATTATTTGGCTCAGAGATATTAGGCAATACAAATCTCCAATAACCGGCACCATTTACTGACTGATAACCATTTGAAGTCTCATCAGTAATTAATGAAACCCAATCAGAATCATCAGGAGAAACATTTGCAGTAAAGTTATCGGCTGCAGCTACAACAAACTTATATTTTATAGCATTGTCTGTTGTAAAATTATCTGAAAGACAAGCTGTTTTACTGGAATCAAAATTTACCTTAAGATATGCAATAGAGTTTGCATCATAAAGATTTTCTTTTGAACCATTATTTCCTATTGCTTTGGAAATAGAAACTGTGTAACTCGTTGGACTAGTTCCTAATATAAATTTTTCTGCATTTTTATTATCTTTTTTGGTATGAATTAATTTTTCATTACCATCATTATCATAATAATTTGAATTAATTTCAGGCGCCTTATTATCAATCATCCAGCCATATGTAGCTTTTTCAGTCTCATTAAGAGCGGTTAGTTCAGATTCAGATGTACTTCCAAATATCTTTGCATAGATTACGCTTCCGTCTTTATCTTTATTATTATAGAACTGTCCATTAAATGCTGGTTTTTGTTGTGTACCGTTACTACCGTTACCTTTTTCTTCTTCTGATATATCAAGCTTAAAGGCAATGTACCAGTTATAGCGTTCGTCACTATTTTTAGTTGTTTCACTATATAGCTTAAATAGAGAAGAAGTATTCTTTATTTCGCCACGAAGTTTTTGCTTATCTGTTGTGTTACCCCATTTGTCAATTAATTGAATTCTTTCTGGTGTTTCAGAATATGAATTTTCAGAATCGAGTTTTTCTGGCAAAGTAAAACTTACGACTATGTAGCCATCACTAATATATCTTCTTCCAGTTTTCCAACCAGTATCCTTAGGACTACCTTCAACATCCAGATATCTTGCAAATATAATTCCATCAGAAACCATTTTAGCCTTTATAGTACTGTTAATCTCATCTGGATTCTTAATAAGTTTAATATTTTTTGCACTGTGAGGGTTATTATAACTATATGTAATTGTAAGCGGATCACTAATATTTCCAACTACATCGACTGCATAATATTTTTTAGTTGCAAGACCATAATCTTCTTTCATAGGTAAATCACTTATGAAAGATTTCATATTTGCAGTATCAGCAAAACTGTAGGCACCAACAACCGTACTAGGAGTTTCATTTTCTCCAAGTTCAAGGTATCCAATGATATAGTTTGAGGCTGGTGTAAATGAAATCTTTAACTGTTTTCGTTCTGGTGATGATTCATTTTGCTTTATGAGAATTGTATTACTTCCAGCTATATTTAATTTTTCTGTATACAAATGAGACCAATCATCTTGAGATAGAGATTGTGTATTCCATTTTCCCGTATTATTATTGTAAGTTGTTAATTTTTCACCTAGTCCCTTAGTTTGAATTTCGTTAACAATCGAGGTTCTTTTAGTTTTATAATCTTTATCTATATAATTGATGTCTTCAGCTGTTATAGCTGGAGCCGCAGGAGCAGAACCAGTATATTTTACAAGTTTAGGAATTGTGACTGTTTTTGGAACTCCACTTGCATCTGTGTAATGATAACTGAAGCCAGGTTTTGCTAGAGAAGCTGTAGTTGTATTACCTAAAATATCTCTTAAATAAATGGTTTCAATAGTTGATGAATCAAAACTCAGTTCTTTGGTAGAATTTGTAATATCATACCAGTTAGAATTATTAAGACTATACTGGAATTGTTTTAAAGATGACTTTGAACCAGAGCCACTATCTTCAACAGCAAAATTAATTTTTAGATAATTACTTGAGTTTGCATTATAATAATATGTAGTTGTACCACTTACAGTAATTGGGTTAATAGAGCCAATTGCTGGTGTTACAACAGGTCTCTTTTCACCATATTGATTTTCTGCAAATATTGGAGCCTCGTTATCCAGATAAAGTTTGAAGTATCTGAATGAAGAGTTACCGGAAATATCTGTTGCGAGAATCTGATAGTAAGTACCTTCTTTTGTGTATGTAAGATTAAAATCTACCATAACAAAGGTGTCACTTTCACTATTTCCAGTCCAGTAATCATCTCTAGTTGTACTAGTTATAGCTTCTCCAAAGGCTTTCCAGGTTGTATCATCAGCTGCAGAATCACGTTTATAACCTGTATAAGTTACCCATGAACCGTTTTTCCATCTATTTACCTGAATCTCTTTAATATCAGAACATGCTTCTTCCAAAATAACATGGAATCTTGCCATTCCAGTACCATTGAAATAAACTTCCTGAAGTTCACCTGTTTCAAAATTATCAACATTATCATGAGGTTTATTAATTGGTTTTGTAAGAGTAGTACCATTTACATCTTTAAATGTGTAATCACGGTAGTAATTAAATCCGGTTAGATTGTCTTCATTTGTTGCTAAACCATGTTCCGGATCACAGAATTTGAAAGAAGAACTTATTCCAGAATTTTCTCTTATCGAAACGGCTTTTATAGCAGGTGCATCTGTATCAAATACATAGTACAAAGTTTTTTCAGCTCTATTTCCTACATTATCATATACATAATAAGTCATTGAAGACTGAGTTGTACTTGCAGAATATTTACTATAAGGGATACTCAAATAAAGTCCGTCGGTAGCAATACCTGTTCCATCATTCTTAAATGAATAGCCTTGTACACCGGAACCAGCTTCTGTAAAATAATTCTCTGGAAGATATACATTTATGTTATTCTGAGCAAGAGCATCTGCACCTGTACCGGCAAATCGTACTAATGGGATTGAAGAATCTGATGTTTTCTTCATATAGTACTGATTAGGCTCAAGTTTTTCACCTGTTGTTGTTGAACTGTAATCAGGTACTGTAGAGTCATTTACAAACTTAAGGTTCTGTCCCATTCGGTAGTGAGAAATGTTTCCTGTCCAGTCCATTACGTGGAGCCAGAGTTCTTTTTCTGCTGTTGTACTCAGTTTTCCATATGGAATATAGGTATTTACTTTAGTTCCAGAATACTTTCCACTATAGCTGCTTGAGATTGAAGTATCAAAGTATGCATTTCCTGCATAAGATGAATAACCGAATGTTCCTTTTCCAATATCCTTTTCAAGTCCTCCAGAATCGCTAACAGAGCCCCAACCTACATACCAATAAACAGTTGAACCATTATACCAATAACTATTATCTGTATAACTATTACCAAAGTCAATGTTTTCTGAATTAGACCAGGCAAAGGCACGAACACCTGTAATTTCAGATACAGCCAAATCCATAAATGGATTATATGGTGAATAAGGAGAATAAGAGCCACCATCAACTGTATGTGTAGTTCCATTACCTAAATTTGTATTTTTTGTTGCTCCATCCTGTAAATCTGAATGTGTTAAAGATGCATGTACATAAACCGTAGCTTTTCCATTAGAATCTGTAATTATATTTCCACTTGAATCTTTCTTTACATAAGGCACAAATCCGTTATTTGTAGCAACGAGTGTATTAATATCAGCTGCTGTAATTGTGCCTGGATCTGTTGTTGTTCCGCGGATTGTGAGTTTTGGAGCTTCATTATCGTATAGCCATCTGTCGAATACTGAAGAATCTGCACTATAAGCCTGATTAAGCTGAGTTCCGCTGCCGGCGCTGTTTACTACCTTGGCAATTTCGTAGTTTCCTACGCGGTCTTCGAAGAGGTACCAGATAAAGTATGGCTTTGGTTCACCGTTTGTTTCGTTTGTTGTCCAGCCCAGGGTTGAATAGTCTGGGATTGGGTAATCAAGAACAATAAGAATATCTTTATTATCTCCCTGATTTGATCTTACATTTACCCAGTCTGTATGATAACCAGTTGATGTTGCATCACTTTCAAATTTATCACGGGTAGGAACACTTTCATCTGTTGTACAATAGAGTTTTGCTCGGACAGTATAGTCTGTTGATGAAGTAGTTTTTCCAATATTATTATCGCCAAACAATACAGTTTCCTGATTATTTGCATTAACCTTTAATAAAAGACCAAGCTTAAATGGTGTAATATTTGGATTGTAATAGGTTGCTTTCTTTACAAAGTCTTTAATAAAGCCTCGAGTCTGTCCCTTACCATTATCTGAACCTTCTGCATTTCCACTCTGACTATTCTTTACATAGTTTGTAGAGTTTGTACTAACATCAAGATCTGTCCATGTGAAAGTACCAGATGTACTAGTTGTTGAAGTAAGATATGGATACTGAATAATTACCGGTTCTTCAATAACACCATCATTAGCAGCCTTAGTTCCAAGCTTACCATCAACAATATAACTTACTGCTGTCTTGCTTGTTGAATCATAGCCAAGAAGTACATGACTGTAATTTCCACAACCGTCGCGTACGAATACAGTAACTGGTGCTGTACTCTGGGTATTTGGAAGTTCAATTACAAGGTTATTGTTTGAATCAACAAAGCTTACAATATTGTTTGCTTCATCTGTAACTTGCTGACCGCCGGCTGTGTAATTGTGCCAGAGGGCATCTGTAAGACCAGGTATTACTGGAACATAATTACTTGTGTCTTGTGAAGAAGCAGCCCAGTCTGTATAAGTTGTTACGATTGCATACTTTTCGATTGGAGCTCTATTTACATCAGCTGAAAGTTCTGCGTAATTCAAAGCATCTGTTGCATCTGCACCATCAAGCTTCTTTACAATTGCAGATGTATTATTTGAAGTATAGGCACCACCAAGATTCAAGACAATTCTGTACTTGTCACCAGATTTCTTTGTTACATACTTTCTTGACATGAACAATTTGCCTATACTTTCATTTGATGTATATGTAAATTCTCCAGAGCCTGTAGAAGCAGCAATTGTATTTCTGTAAACATCTGAATCTGCATTTGGTCTTTCAAAGAGTACATGTTCTGCAAAATCAGTTACAGCAGGAGCTGTATCATCTGCTTCAACATTAAAGCGGAATACAGAACTGATGTTTCCGGCCTCATCGGCTATAACGGCAGAATACTTTCCAACCGGGAACTTGAACCAGAGACAGGTCTGATTTGCACGGTTTCCATTAATACCAGTTTCTGGATTTACCTTTGTATTACTTGCAATAATTTGAGCAAGAGTCATATTAAATGACTCATCATTTACATAATAAAGGAAGGTAGTTGGTCGTACATTTCCTCCGAGACAAATATTATCGCTTGCATGGATTCCCAGTACGGCATTATAAGAAGACTCATTTTCGTCAACTTTTGCTTTTGTATAGAAGGTTGGAATTGACTTATCGCCAAATGTACGAGTAACTCCAGTACCGTTTTCTCCATTTGGATGTGGATATACATTCAATGAAGCGTCATAAGCTGAACCTTCTTTTGTATATGCTGCGGTAAATACAGGAGCAACCGTTGGTACTTGTGTATCAAGTATAATGCTTGTACTTACTGCTTCTGCGTTCCTTCCTGTAAGGTCATAAGCTGTAACGCTTACTGTATGATTTTCATTTGCTGTTGGATTTGCAAGTTCAACGTTTTTAAGTTCTACACTAACTGCCTGACGAACTACTGTATAAGTGTCTGCAGTCTGATTTGTTCTCTTTAATATAAGAGTTGTGTTATTATCTGTAATATCAAATTCAACATTTGGAACTACATTTCCTGCAGTATCTTTTAATGTAAGTGTTGTTTTATCTGCACCATTTTGAATGAAGGTTGCTCCACTCAAAACAAACTTGTGATAACCTGAACCAAACTGTTCTGAGTTATCAAGATTGAATGTCATATCTACAATAGATTCATTTGTATAACCATCAGAAGCGGCAATTGTAGTTGTAGTTGTCTTGCGGTCTTTTAGAGTAAGAGCTGTTGGCGCATTAGGAGCGCGTGAGTCTGAATAAATACTTGGAGTTGCCTGAACCATTCCATCTGGATTCTGGTTCTTTGCAACGTCTGATAAGAACATTTTGATTGTATTGTTTGAAGCAGAAGTTTCTGTATCCGGCTGATTTAAGCCGACATTCTTTACAAGAAGCTCAAATACTGAATCATCAGCTCTTCTAAACAAAGCTCTTGCATCTGCTTCTTCATTGATTGTGATTGTATTATTTGCTAAATCTCTTGTGTATTTAGAAGCATCAACTTCTGTTTCATTTGTACCGTTTACAAGCCACAGTGTTGTAGCCTCGCTAATTACTGCATTTGCGGCAAAGGTAATTACCTTAATACCTGAACTCTTTTCACGAATCTTGATGTAAACAGGAATAGAATCTGCGGCTTTATTGCGTCCATTAACATGATTAGCATCAAGCCAGTAACCGTCTACTGCTGCAGTTGTACCACTTGCAGTAAGTTCTACAGTACGCTTAAGAGCAGGAACTCTAAGACTTTCTGTAAATTCTGGAGCAATTGTATCAATTGCAATTCCGGTTGCTTTTGCATGTTTGTTTTCTGAAGCATCAAGCAAAGTAATATTAACATTGTAAGAAGCCTGGTCTACAGTATTCTTAAGGGTAATTCCTTTAATATTAAATGCACCAGAAGTATATGTCTTGTTTAAAACAATGTATTTTCCCTGAACGGTATAATCTACGTCTTTTACAAGATTTTCTGTACCGTTATATTCATAAGTAAGCTGTGTAATAGAATCAAATGGTGTTGCATAAGGAGTATCGTTTGCAATTCCGTCCTGTGTAATATCAAGCTGAATAACTTTTACACCAGAAGTTACTTCTGTAAATTCAATTCTGAGTGTCTGGTTATTAATTACTTCACTGTTACAAGTACCTGCTGTAACTGTATTATTTTCTGCAACCCAATAGGCTTCGTAAAGTTCTGGATTTACACTATCATAAATAAGCACATTAGCAGGCTCGCTTTCTGTAGATTTGATTCCGACAAAGTCCTTTACATCTGCCTTAATTGACTGTTCCCCCTGAACATCAGAAACAAGTTTTACATTTGTAAACTTGAGGGTGTCTGTTTCTGTAAATACTTTTTTGAAGTTTACTGTATCTGATGTAATTTCGTAATCTGTTGATTGTGCAAGAAGCGTTTCTGTGCCATCTTCATTTCTATAATAAATCTGAGTTCCAGAAGTAAATTCTGCATTATCAGAAAGAATAACCTGATTTACACCACTACCCTTGTTTCCGGCTTCTGTATCGCCAAAGGTAAGAGTGAGAACTACGTTCTGGCTGTCTGTATAATTGTCGCCGTTGTAGCCCTTATCATCCGGATTATTTGCAGTATGTTTTGCAGAGTCTGCAATATGTAGGTATGCAATTTGTGGTGCGATTGAATCTGCATAAACAAGTGTACCGGTAGAAGCTGTTTCGCCGTAGTAAATCTGATTTTCATTAGATTTTGATTTATCTACAAAGTCGTCTAAAGTAAGAAGAATCTTGTTACCCTGTGTAGTACCGGCAGGAGCATTAAGATTGTTGAGTTTAATATTTTCGAGAGTGATTATATGTTCGCCATTTGTCGGGTTAATGAATAATGGTGTGTACCAGTCTTTAAGTTCAATGATTTTGTTTGCGATATCGAGAGAATAATCTACATCTCTTACAAGGGCTTTATCACCAACATAAAGAACTGTGTTTTCTGTAAATTCTGCATTGTCTGCAAGTTTAATATATTTAAGACCTGAACCTGATTCGTTTGCTGAAACTCTGAGTGTTACCTTTGTAAGATTATTTGCGTCTTCAAATTTATCATAAGGCATCCACCAGGTCTCTTCGTCCTGGCCATAAACCTTGCGGGCCTGTGCGCCAAGTACCTGAACTTTGTTGATTACAGGTTCAGTTGTATCGCGGGCGATGCGGGTTACGGCAGTTACTGGAGTTTTGTTCAATGCAGAGTCGAACAAGTCTACGTTTACTTCGTAGGTACCGTCTGTATCGCCAAGGGTGAGGCCGTAAATAAAGAGGGTTCCGTCTGTGATTTTGTCTGCATCTGTTACGTTGAATACTTTTACTGTGTTTGTAGTTGCAGAATCAGCTTCTGCAGTCTGAACTGTAATCGGACGGATTCCTTCTGAAGAAGGTGTTGGATTTTCGATTGAAGAAGGAGCATAAAGAACTTTGAAAGTTGTGGCATCGAGTGGAGCTTCTACTTCTTCGTTTCCTTTCTTTACATGGATTTCCATGCGGCGGATACCGGAACCGGTATTGTTTTCGTTTGATTCAGCGATTGTTACTTTAAGAATCTGTTCTATTACTTTAGGGTCAGAAGCATGCAATTCTTCGTTACCAGCTTCATTTACAAAGTCGCCCTTGCCTGATTTTAATGATACAGAAGGAGCGGTATTATCATACATAATAGAATCAAGCAGTACAGGTTCAGAAAGGTTACCCATATCATCTTTAAGATAAAGGGTGATATCTACAGGGCCGTCTACAGAAGGGGCTGTTGCGTTTGCAAGATTATAGTGAAGGCTTGTTGTTCCATCTGTTTCATCGTGGATGCGCTTCCAGGTTGAATCATCTTTGCTGATTTTTTCTGTAACGTTTCCTACTTTGAAAGTCCACCAGAGGTTCTTGTCGAGTGCGCGGAGTTTTTCGTGGCCGGCATCGTGAATCTTGTTTGATGGTGAATCGAACAATTCCATAGAACCAAGAGATGAATTGTTATACCAGAAGTATGGAGCAAGTGCAGAATTTGAAATTACCTGCTTGTTTGCTTTTACATAGGAAGAATCAATTGGGGTTGTATCTTTTACAACGAAGATTGATTTAAATCCGTTATCATGTTTTTCATAATATGGTGCACCCTTATCATCCGGGCCACCGGCGTTACCGGTCATATCACCAGCCCAGACATCAATTCTAATAAGTCCGTCCGGCAGATTACTTACATCGTATGAATAAATCATACCGCTAGAGTATTTGTTTCCATCCTTATCTACCGGAACCATATCTGTAAACTGCTTACTGATATTTGCATTCTGGTCGATTGTTCCGGAAATGTATGTGTAACTCTTCTTACCTATCTGATAAGTTGTAGAATTTGATTCATCAATTGTGATTGGGTTTCCGTTAGCATCAATATAGAGGCCTGCGGAAATGTAAATGAGGGCAACGTTATCTTCACTCAAGTCTTTAGCAGGGTTGATATCTGCATTACCTGAGTTAATAATATCATTTGCTTTAACGAAGATGTTGAGTTTGTCGTAAACGCGCTGTGCAATTACTGCAGAAGTGTATTTTTCGCTGTCGATTTCTTTTGGAGCATTCTTTGCTTCATTTGTGGCAGTACCTATACTCTTTCCATCTTCACCGAAGGTTACGAATACGTTACAAATATCACCTGTACCACCGTAGATAACTTCAATCATTGGAGCAAGGCTGTCGGTACTTGTACCTGTCTGGAATTTGAAGGTGTAGTTTCCGTTCATTGAGAAGCCGTAAAGATCTTCAAGTCCTTCAAGGAGTGTTACTGTAATGTACTGTCGGTTATCGAGGAGCTGATTATCCTTAAGCTTGAGGGTAAGCATTTTTTTAGACTCACTGAAAGAATAGTCAAAATATTCTGTAATGTCGTTTGCTTCCATTTCTTTGTCATCATCAGTAAAGACTGCGGCACTGGTAGAAATGTTAAAGTTGAGGTTTCCTTCTGTGTCTTTGATTGTATCTGTATTAATTGGTTTTGAGAAAAGGATTCGGATTGAGGTGTTCTTTACTATATTTGAGTCACCGGCACCTGGAACTGACTGTACATAAGAAGGTCTTGTTGCAACAATTGGAATGATAAAGATGTCGTTGCGTTCTGCAAGAATTTTTACATCTGTTGCAGGGTTTTTCGGGTCAGAAAAATATACTATTTCTGAAGAAAGCTCTTTTGATTTATAGTTTTCGTTATAATCTTCTTCACTAATATAAGTGAGTTTTGAGTGCTGTTTATCTGTTGCAAAATCTTCTGTAGAGAAAGCTGCCCAGCGTACGAAACCATAGTCATCATTTGTAACGGCAGAAATTTTTGAGGCAACATCTACTTTCATTGTAGTGCTTCCCTGAGGTTCTGTTGTACCCATCTTTGCATTTGCATAACGCACATAAACATTAATTGGTGCGGCATTTGCGTCGTGAACCTCAGATTCAATTTGTTCCATAAAGTCGTCATTCGACATCCAGCTATCGCAGGAACCAACGAGGAGTAATTCTAAAATTAAAAGGCCTGATAATAAAATTTTGGCAACGTTTCTGTTAGATTTTCTCATAGTCATTTCCCTTTTCTCTTCTTATTTATAAATACACCTGCAGCTGCGGCACCTATAGCACCTGCAATTGCGGCAAAAAGTATACCTTTTGATTTTTTTGAGGCTGTGTCTGCGCTTGTCGACACATCTTCTTTTTCAACATGTGGCACTGCAACTGCAGTTTCTTCTGTTGTAGCAATCTCCGGCTGAGGAACAACTTCCGGTACCGGAATGTCACCAATTGATTTTTCAGCAACAGCGACAGCCTGCACTTTAGTGTCAGCTTCAGTTCTTACAACATTGTCTTCAACAGCTTTGACTTTAGTGTCATCTTCGCGCAACTTATTGTCATCTTCGGGCGACTTAATGTCATCTTCGGGCTTGACCCGAAGATCTGCAATGGTCTTTCCGTCAGAGATTCCCGTGTCAAGCACGGGAATGACACCCTGTGTTGTGTCATCTTCGGGCTTGTCCCGAAGATCTACACTGGTCTTTCCGTCAGAGATTCCCGTGTCAAGCACGGGAATGACACTATTTGAAGCATCAGAACTGACACTATTTGTATTCTCAGAAACGGTTTCCTGAGTCACTACAGCTTTTTCTACCGTTTTTACAACTTCTTCAATCTTAAAGTTTGTAATTGCTTCTACCTTAGCGGCTTCTTTTTCTGAAAGGAAGCTTGAGAAAGGATTTACTTCGAGCGAAGCAAGTTCTGTTGTGTCCTCTTTCTTTTCTTCCTTGATTTCTTCGCCAGGATTTACGGCAAAATCAAATTCATTTTCTTTATACAGGAAAGCTTTTTCATTCTGGTAATTGCCCATTTCTTCTTCGAATGGCTTCATTCCAGGAATTGTTTCGGCTGTGTATGCTGATTCAGGTGCCCATTCAGCTGATGGCTGAACTGTAAAACGAGGAACAGCACGCAACGGAACATCTGTTGTTACAGAGGTTGTTGATGAAGCAGGGTTTGTAGGAAGTGGCTCAAGCTTTTCCTCGGTGGCTGTATCAGCGGCAGCGATTTGAGTGTCCTCTTCGCGCGACTTTGTGTCATCTTCGGTCGACATGGTGTCATCTTCGGGCTTGACCCGAAGATCTGCAATGGTCTTTCCGTCAGAGATTCCCGTGTCAAGCACGGGAATGACATTCTGTGTCGTGTCATCTTCGGTTGCAGCACTTTCCTCTGCCTGCTGCTCTTCCACGTAGCGTTCAAAATCAACTGTATCGTCTACTGGAATTGTAATATCATCTATTGTTTCACCGTGTTCTTTTACTGTATCAGCTGCAAGTGCAACAAGTTCTTCTACGGAAATAAAGTTTATATCCAGCTGAGAAGAGATTCCTACGTAGGTTTCTGGTTCAGACTCAACCTGTGTCTCAGCGACTGCACTTTCAGTGCCAGAGACCTCACTCTGTGTCTCAGCCACTGCACTCTGTGTGTCAGCGACCTCACTCTGTGTCTCAGCCACTACACTCTGTGTGTCAGCGACCTCACTCTGTGCTTCAGCCACTGCACTCTCAGCATCTAAATCACTATTAGCTTCAACAATGTATTCTTCTACATCATTTCCGTCTTCACCATTATCATCACCATCGCCGCCTTCATATTTGTCTTCTTCGAGTTCAGACTTTTCTGATTCTTCTTTAACGGAAGAAGGAACAACGGCAACTACTGTGTTCAGAGTTTCTACATCCTCAGAAACCGGCTCCGGCAAATCAGCTTCTACTACTGCATTTGTAACAGAAACGGTTTCCGGTTCAACTTCTGGCTGAATCTGAGGCTTAACAACATCGTTCTTTTTAACTTCTGTACTGGAAACCCAGATTGTTTTTTCAAGACGGTCTGCAAGAGAGAAGCTTCGTCCAGCTGTAGATTCAAAAGCGCCAAGGTAAGAATATTTTCTTGCAAGTTCAATATCTTTATTAAAGACTGTACCATACCAGCGGTCACATTCTTTATAATTTCCTTCTTCATAAGCACAGCGTGCAAGACCAATCATTGCAAGCAGATTGCCCGCATCAGCATTAAGAACTTCTTTATACCAGTTAGTTGCGCGCTCATAATCTTTAATAGAATAATAAAGATTTGCAGTGTTCAAAACAGATGGAATATATTCCAGACTGCGTGCCAGACGGAACTGCTTTTCAGCCTGTTCAAAAAGACCGTAGCGGGCATACAGTACACCAAAATCATTATAATTCTGTGCCGAAGGATTCATTGCAATGCGATTTTCATAGTACGCAATCTGCGGCATAATCTGGCCAATAATAAATTCGTCTACAGAATGGCTGAAAAGTCGCGCTACATAAGTTTCTTCAGGCAGGGTAAAGCGTGCCACGGCACCCGGAACGTTTACAGGTTTGTAAATCTTCCATGAATCTTCCATTTTATAGAGTGCGGCAGCTCCATTGCGTGCAGCTGTGTTCCACTCCCACGCTCCCTTATGCCAGGCTTTATTAAATCCTTCGTCTGTAAGGGTAATTTCAAGAGGCACCCAGACTTTGTTGCCGTCTACAATAAATTCATCCAGTGTAAGGAAATATTCTTTTGCTTCCTCTACTGTAAATCCGGAATCAAAAGCCATAAAGATATGGCCCGGAATTGTAATGAAGGCGGTTTTGATTCCCACAGACTCGAGCAATGAACAAACAAGAATTGAAAGGTCATCACAGTCACCGCCACGGTACATCAATGTCTGATACGGGAACTGAAGGAAGTCTATGGAAGCAGTACCTACGTTATCCTCAAATGCAGAAGTCGGGTCTTTTACATAGTTAATACCAAACTGATCCAGGGCATCAAAAATACCCATTGCATACTGAATATTTGTTGTAAGTCCGCTGCGGATATTATCGCGGATTGTTGAAACTACATATTTTGCAAACCACATTGCGGCAGGGTCTTTTGAAGAAACAAAAGCCGAAGCACAACGGTCGTCTTCCCAGGACATATTGTTGCGGCCATAAACCGGAACTACCATTGGGAAGGTTGCTGTAGATTTTTTACCAAGATACTTATACTCTACGGTGATTGTAGACATTGTATCATTCTTTTCATTCAATTCGAGCATCTGCTCATTAAAGAACGCCCTGAGGTCTACGCTAAAGCTTTCACCCTGTTTGAGTTTTGCCATTTTGCCGCATTCTTTTGGCTGGCTCATATATTGCGGCTGGAAGAAATAAACATTTACATCTGTAATTGTTACATCTTCATTATTAGTTATTTCTACACTACCAAACGGATTATCGTTATACCACGAATAGAATACCGGGAATACAGGTTTTAATTCATCCTGATTTACACTTATGTTTGTTTTATTTGAAAAGGCCTTTGTAAGGTTGAAGGTTACACCCGGTGTTACATCTGCACTTGTGATGAATTTTGAATTTTTGTAGGCATAATGATTTGCACCTCCGCCGGCAAATACTGAAATTGTAGGGTTGATTTTATAAGAAACAAAGATTCCGCCGCTTACACTGAGTCCCTGTAAGGCTGTCTTAGTTTTATTTGCTCCGGCTCCATGTGTAAAGTCTGAATGATAGTAGCCTATGCCTGCATTAAAATCGATTCCAAGTCTGTCTGTTACAGGAAGATGATAGCCGCCGCCAACTGTTGCTCCAATTAAATTGAGGTTTCCTATATCCTGCTTTGTATCAAAGGTGTAAACCTTGTAATCTCCCTGAAGAAAGATGTTAAAATACTGATTCGGACGGTAAGTAAACTGAAGTCCGCCACCGAAACCTGTTGAGAGAGAATCATCAAATTTAACAATAGGAAAAGAAAAGTGCGGGAACACGCTGATAAGAAATTCGCCGCCTTCTGCAATAACTGGCGCACTTCCAATAATTGCGGCTGCGGCTCCTGCTACAACCTTCTTAGAAATCCTCTTTTCTTTCCTTACTTTTTTTGACTGTTTTCCTGACATTTTTTTGCTTTAAACTCTTTCCCTTTTTTTGGATAATTTAATCACCCTGCAGTTCACTTTGAATTCGATTCAAACCTGCATTTGCTGTACGATTATCTGGCTCAATTTCGAGTGCTTTTTTGTACCAAGACAATGCTTCTTCATATTTTTTTTGAAGTGCAGCAATGTTTCCAAGATTGTTCATTGCAGGAACAGACCCCATTTTTGCAGAAAGCTGATAAACCGGAATTGCACTTGAATACATTCCGGCTCGTACATAGAGCATTCCAAGCTGATTATACAACTCTGGAGAAGCTCCCTCTTTCAAAATTCGGTTCTGAACGGCTGCAATCTGCGGGCCAAACTCAGCTGTAATATAGCGCGAAATATCAGTTTCAACTGCATCAGAAATCTTTTTTTCTGATGTCTCAAGGGCTACACTTTCGCCACTAGAAAAACTTGCCGGAGGATAAGCTCCCCAGGCTTCTGTAAGGTCTACAAAGTAATAATCTTCTTCGGCCTCATTTACATACATAATTTCTTCTACGGCATTGTACCAGCTGTTAATAAAGCCTTCGCCAAGTGCCTTCATAGAAAGTGGAATCCAGATATTATCATCATCAAGAATAAGAACACGGTCTGTTCCATCAAAAAAGTTTCCTGCTCTTGAAGAAGCAACTTCTGTATTAAACAGAACGATAAAATCATCTTCTGTACAGATAAATGCAGATTTAATACCTACAGACTGCAGAAGTGACATCATAAGGATTCCCAGATCATCCTTGTCACCAGATTTATAAGTCATTGTCTGGTATGGATACTGAATATAGTCGAGTTCATTTACATCAAGATGGTAGCTGTCAAAAGGTGTTGTTGAATCCGGTTCACATTTAATTCCTGCGAGCCGCATTCCTTCAAAAACATACATTGCAAACTGCATATTGCGGTTAAGACCAGAACGAAGGTAACGGCGTGCAACACCTACGAGATATTTAGAAAATTCAAGAACTTCCTGAGAAGAAGTTGAAACGTAGCAGGCAATTGCGGCTGGGTCTGCCCAGCGGGTCTGGTTTCGGTTGTAAACCGGAATTACGATTGAACTTACTGCAGTACGTTTTTGTCCAAGAAGTTCATAATTTACAACTACTTCGGCAGAAATTTCTCCGTTTTCCTTAAAATCAAAAATCTTATCAGAAAAGTCTGCTACCAGAGGAATTGCTTCTGTTTTATGCTTTCTGAGAACTGAAATTTCTCCACATTCAAGTTCAGATGCTGTATATCCGTTTACATCACGGAGTGAAACACGGACATTTTTAATTTCGGCTGTTTCGTCATTTGTAATATAAATTGTTCCCAGAGCATTTTCTTTGTAAATTGTATAGAAAATCGGGAATACGTTATCATCGCATTCAGATTCAGCACTTACACTTCCAGAAGATTTTTTTGTATCAAGTCTGTAAGTAACTGAAACACCGGCAGAAAGCCCCTGCATAAGAGGGTTACCCCACCAGGAATTAAACTGAAAGTCCAGCCAGGAAGCCGTAAGGCCGACTGAAATAGAAGGATTGATTCGGAATGCTGCTCCAGCCTCTGCCTTGTACCATGGCTGATAGTGCATTCTTGAGCCATTTATGGCCATACTGAATCCGCCGGAAACAGCTGCATTTAATGAAATTCGTGAAAATGGATAAGCTGTAGCACCTATTTTAAGTCCGATTGGTACAAAAAAAGCACTTTTTGCCTGATCGCTTTTTAATTCCGAAGCGGATTTTTTTGGAGCTGCGTAAAAGCCTGCAGTTGTTCCGACATTCATTACATCAAAAAGGGTAATACCTGTATCAAGCATTCCTCCATACCCAAGAACATCATACTTATCGTTTCCACCAGTCAGAAACGGAAAAGTTAAGTCAGGAGTAAGGGAAATAACAAGTTCAACAGCAGCTGCAGGGAGACTTAAAAAAATTAATAATACTATAGAAGAAAAAACTTTTTTTGACATCGTATTTTAAACTCTCAATCTTGTCAATTATAACAAATAATAAAGATTTATGCAAATAATTTTTGGAGAAAAGCCAATTTTTTAGAAAAAAAATGATGTCATTGTTGGGTTTGATTTATTTGTCATTCCCGCGAAAGCGGGAATCTGTACATGACGAGTTTTGTACAGATTCCCCGGTCAAGCCGGGGAATGACACTAAATTCAAGCCGGGGTATGACATTAGCGGCCGAAGAAGCTCTTTACTTTCTGCCAGAAGGTCTTCTTTTCAGGTGCCTTCTGAGTCTGTGTCTGCGGCTGATTATAAGACTTATTTCCATTCTTCTTATAATCACCCTTCTTGTAAGAGCCCTTCTTATTTGCGTTTTTCTTATTTCCACCGTTCTTGTAGATGTCTTTTGCGCCCTTAGAAACGCTGCCGGAAGCATAAGCTTCCTTGTACATCTTCATGCGCTCTTCGTAAGAAAGTCCAGCAAGCTTTGCAGGGTCAATAT
>JAEEGL012992911.1_pt1 | contig 21887 bp, 20 predicted proteins | sample 9134231 | NCBI WGS metagenome assembly JAEEGL01 (sample SAMN16246548, study PRJNA631951) | gut metagenome | biome: gut microbiome; feature: rumen; material: fiber-attached | host: Bos | place: Iran: Karaj | collected 2018-10 | reverse complement strand
TTGTCTCATCATTCTGCTCATTTGGTCTTGGTGCAAGTCCACCAGCCTCTTTTGCGAACTTTTCAGCAAGCTCATCTGTATATACTGTTGTAACTTCTTCTAAAGCTCCATAATTAACTGCACAACTATTACTCATTTTCAACTCTCCTCCTTTATTTTCACTTCGTGTTTTGTTGAAGTAATGTTAATGCCTACTGACCTAGTATGTAAATTATTCAGAAATTATAGTGAGCGATAGACTTAGGTTATCGCTGTGATAACTTTCCCAAAAACTTGCTATAATAGATATATACTTATTTTCCGAATTGGGGAGGGTTATGGTATGTCTAGAAATCACGAAGTTACATCTAATCATCCGCTTCTTGATGCAAACGGAAATCTCGTTGAGCCCGGCTGGTCCAGGAGTCTTGTGCAAGACTACGACCGTAGCATGATAAAAGCGCCCAAATGGCGCATAAAGGAGTGGGATTACTACCTCGTTCTTTCTGATAAATTTGCCGGAGCCTTCACCATTTCAGATGATGGCTATATTGGTTTGCAGTCAGTGTCGCTACTTGAGTTTGGTGATAATCCCTACGAGCATACTGAGACTGTGCTTAATACTTTCCCCCTTGGAAAGCTGGGTCTTCCATCTTCCTCTGACGAAGGAATAACAAGTTATGAAGATACAAGGCTTCAGATGAATTTTGAAGTCACGGAGGGCGCAAGGCATATAACCTGTCATTTTGAGAATTTCTGGAATGGAAAGCCCTTTAACTGCGATATAACTCTGGCTCAGCCCAAGATGGATACTATGGTTATCGCAACACCTTGGGATAAGGAAAAACACTTTTACTACAACCAGAAGATCAACTGTATGCGTGCTTCCGGATATATGGAATATGATGGCGTAAGATATGAGTTTAATCCTAAAACAGATTTTGGAACACTGGACTGGGGCCGCGGAGTTTGGACCTATGATAATACCTGGAACTGGGGCTCCGGAAACTGCGATATAGATGGAAACGCCTTTGGATTCAATATTGGATATGGCTTTGGTAATACTACTGCTGCCACAGAGAACGTTCTTTTCTACAACGGCAAGGTGCATAAGCTCGATGATATTACTTTCCACATTCCAGAAAGCTCCTACACTGATTCCTGGAAGTTCACTTCATCTGATGGCCGCTTTGAAATGGACTTTGTGCCGGTTATAGACAGAGCTGCCTGCCTTGACTACAAGGTTATCGTCTCCGACCAGCATCAGGTCTTTGGCAGATTGAGCGGCACAGCAATTCTTGATGATGGAACAAAGGTAGAGGTTAAAGATATGATGTGCTTTGCAGAAAGAGTGCATAATAGGTATTAAATAATCATGTAAAAACTCCGGGAGTATTTCGCTCCCGGAGTTATTTTTTGCTATTATGTTACCTGCTCAATACCATCAGGTAGCACAAGTTTTTTATCTGTCGATTACTTCAACAAGCTCGATATCAAAGTTAAGCTCTTTGCCAGCCATCTCATGGTTAGCATCGAAAGTAACCTTTTCATCATCTTTTTCTTTTACTGTTACAGGAACTGGCTGTCCGTATATATCCTGAAGATAAACTCTCTGGCCTACAGTTAAGTTCTCTGAACCTGGAAGCTCAGCAATCTTCATAGTAACAATTGCGCTTGGATCAAGCTCTCCATAAGCTTCCTCTGGTGAAAGATGGATTGAAAGCTTCTGGCCAACTTCCATATTAGCAACAGCAGCATCAAAGCCTCTGATCATCATGCCAACACCACATACAAATTCAAGTGGCTCACCTCTGTCATAGGAAGAATCGAACTGTGTTCCATCATTGAAGGTTCCTCTGTAGTGTGTACGGCAGGTCTTGCCAACGTTCTTACCTTCCATGATTGGTTCCATGTGGCAGCCGCCACAGCCACCGCAGCCACCGCCGCAGCCTTCTTCATCATCACCGCAGCCGCCACAAGAAGAATCTTCGTCATGGCCTGCGCAATGTCCACAGGAATGTTCCTCCTCGTGATCTCCGCAGGTATGACCCTCGCCATGGTGATCACAGTTAACGCCTGTGCTCTCAAGCTCGCCCTTAAGGTATGCAGCTACGACATCATCAGTATTTCCAGCTGCCCCTGCAACAACCTCTATATTATTCTCAGAAAGGGCCTGCATAGCACCTCCGCCGATTCCGCCGCAGATGATAACGTCAACCTGCTTGCCTGCAAGAAGATTTGCAAGTGCTCCATGTCCCTGCCCGTTAGAATCTATTACCTCAGATGAAACTACCTTTCCATCCTCAACTTCATATACCTTGAACTCTTCTGTGTGTCCAAAGTGCTGAAAAACTTCACCATTATCGTAAGTTACTGCAATTCTCATTACTAAAAATCCTCCAAATGCTAATCCAAAATGCAACAAGTCATTATTTCATTTTTGAGGCAGAATTGCAACAACTATATTTTTATCTAAAGCTCTTTAGATACTCTTTGTGCTCATCCGACACCCTAAAGCTCTCAACAGCCTTTTGGATGGCCTTTTTGTGTACCCATTCGTCAAGCCTTCGCTCCTCGATGAACTTCACGCTTTCGTCATATCTTTTGGCAAGAGCTGTGGCAAAGTACCAGGCCACCATCATCTTGAGGTAATAATCCTCGCCTTTTTTTGAGGCCACAAGTTCAAGGTACTCTTCCTTAAAATCCTCACCAAGGAATTCATTCATCAGCATACGAATGCCAAACCTTGCTGTATAGACATGGTCGGAAGCTATCCACTTCCTAATATATGGAAGAAGCTTTTCGTGATTCTTTTTAAAGGATTTGGGAGTTGCCTGATCTGATACCGGCCAGCAGTCAACGTAAGGAAGAAATTCCTCAACCAGCGCTATACATTCATCAAAGTCCTTTATCATGGCAAGAATAAAAAAATGCACAAGGTTTTCCTCGTAGTACTTGTGAGGCAGCTCCTTTAAAAATGCATCCTTTTCCCCTGATTTAAAAACTTCTTTGGCAATATCCCGCATAGCAGGCGTTCTCACCCCAATGATAGTATCCGGTGAAATATTTGGAACCAGCTTTGTCTGAAACTCCTTATATTCATCGTCCTTACACTCTAAAAGCCTGTCGATAACCATAAATATCCCCCTTTATCCCTGAATTATTGCTTAGATTTCCTTCTTTGCTTTTTCTAATGCTTCTATAACTTTATCACAAAAGCTGTCAAACTCGGAATCTTCTTCATATTTTTCAGGATGAGACAGGACATAGTCTAAAGATATTCTGACACCCTTATGGAAAGGAATATTTGTGGTCATCTGTGGTACCAGTCTCTTAAGCTTACTGTTATCAAAAATTACAGACACAGCTTTATCTCCAAGAAGGCTTCCTCTAAAATCAAAGCCGTACTTATCTCCAACATCGCTAAGAAATTCTGAGGAAACATGATATGCCTTGAGCTCAACTCCAAGGGCATCTGCAATTGTCTTATATATCTGATCCCAGGATAAAATCTCATCACCCGTAATCTGAAAGGCTTCTCCAATGGCGTGTCTATTGCCCATAAGGCCGGTGAAGCCTATGGCAAAGTCCCTATTAAAGGTAACTGCCCAAAGTGAAGAACCATCCCCCTGAATAATTACAGGCTTTCCCTGCTGCATACGCCTTATAACCTGATAAAAGCCCTTCTTTCCATGAACTCCAAGAGGAATATTTCTCTCGTCGTAGGTATGGCTGGGTCTTACGATAGTTACCGGGAAGCCTTCTTCTCTGTATTTTTTCATAAGGAATTCTTCACAGGTAATCTTATTTCTTGAATACTCCCAATAAGGATTTGCAAGGGTTGTGCCCTCTGTAATAATGTGGTGAGCTGCAGGCTTATTGTAGGCAGAAGCTGAGCTAATGAAAATATACTGCTTTGTTTTACCCTTGAACAATCTGTAGTCACGCTCTACTGCATCTACAGTAAAGGCTATAAAGTCGCTGACTACATCAAACTCCATACCCTCAAGCTTATCAAGAACTGCTTTTTCATCGTTTATATCGCAGGTAATCTGCTTTACAGACGCAGGAACCTCGTCTTTACGATTGCCCCTGTTTAAAAGATATACCTCACACTGGGGATCCTCAGATAGTCTCCTTACTATCCCCATACTGATAGTTCCCGTACCACCAATAAAAAGTGCCTTCATGTCATAACCCTCCTTACAACTTGATTTCCATTTTTTCTAATAAGCGGCATAAAAGCTATATAGAATGCGTATGCATTTACCATAAGCGCACCAATCCATGCGCTTATTTCCGCATAAGCTGTTGCTTCAAAGCCAATTCTTCCAATAAAGAATGAAATTACAAAGGTCCTGAGGAACATCTCCAAAACTCCAGACAACATAGGAAGCATTGGCTTTCCCATTCCCTGAACTGCACTTCTTATAACGAAAAGAATATTGAGCAGAATCATCATTATTCCGCAGCGAGGCAGGAACTTACATACAAGTGCAATCTGCTCCTGACCAGATAAAAGAATTCCTGCAAGGTGCTCAGGAATAAATACCATTAGTGAACTAAGAAGGATATACGAAGTTGCTGATATTCCCAAACATACAAAGAGTCCTTCTCTGATTCTTTTGTACTCTCCTGCTCCGTAGTTCTGACTGGTATAGGCTGTCATAGCACTTCCTGCTGTAGCCGCAGGATTCATGAAAAGATTCAGGTACTTGCTGCAGGCTGCATAAGCTGCTGTATACACAACTCCAAAGCCATTTACAAAATACTGAACCACCATACACCCTACAGCTGTAATTGAATTCATAAATGCCATCGGAAGGCCATTTTTAAGAAGTCCCAAGTAAATATGTTTATCGTTTATGAAATACTTTCTCTCTAATCTGAGCATTTTTATCTTGCTAAGACGACGTATACAAATAAAAGATGAAACTACCTGTGAACATAAAGTAGCTATAGCAGCGCCTTCAACGCCTGTATGGAGTTTAAAGATAAACAGGCTGTCTAAGGATAAATTCAGAATAGAGGAAATAATGATAGCCTTTAGAGGCGTTCTGCTGTCTCCAAAAGCTCGTAAAATAGATCCAGAAATATTGTAACATATACCTGCGGATAATCCACCAAAGACTATATAACCATACTTAAGGCTATCCGCAAAAATCAGCTCATCAGTCCTAAGGAGTCGCAACGCATGAGGCAAGAAAGCTACACTAAATGTTGAAAGAGCCACTGCCAAAAGAACTCCAAGTTCAATAACTCCCGCAAATCTGCGTTTTAAAGTCTCTTCATCCTTTGCTCCATAGCTTTGTGCAACCAATACTGAAAAGCCATTTGCTAGTCCAAAAGAAAAACCTACTATCAAAAAGAATAGTGAACCCATATTGCCAACTGCAGCCAGCGCATTATCCCCCAGACCTTTTCCAACAATCCAGGTATCTGCAAAATTGTAAAACTGCTGAAGCATACTGGTCAAAAGAAGCGGCCAGTAAAATGACAAAATCAGCTTTGCCGGATTTCCCTTGGTAAAATCAATTTCACTTCTACTTTTAATTTTGTATCTTTTTGTTTCCATGTTCATAATACTCTCCTCGTGTAAACATCCTAGACCCAGGAATAAAATAAAAGAATTATATTTTTGCCAATTTTTGACCGTTTTTTGTTATTATTATTACATGGAGAAAATTAAAAAGGAAAAAATTCAATTTCATTCACCTTCGGCTATCACCGTCACCGGGGACGGTGCACCAACAGCATTTCCTCCCCACTGGCACAATGCCGCTGAATTCACACTTGTTTTGAAGGACGGATGTAAGTATCGAATAAATAACGTTCTTTACGAAGCCAACAAAGGAGATATCCTGCTTGTATGGCCTCATCAGATCCATGAAACAGTTGACCTGCCTCATGGAGGAGCTATTTTTATTCAATTTCCGTCAACTGTACTGGAAAACAGCCTTGATCTTGTTTCTATATCAAGGTTTCTTTATTCATGCCATTTTTTGGATACGGAAAATAATTCTGAGCTTACTAAGATAATCGGAGACAAAATATGGGAAATAAAAAAAATACATAACTCATCTGATCCCCTTTCAGAGACCAAATGTAAGTTATGTATTTATGATATTCTCCTCACAATCGGAGAACATGTTCTTGCAGAAAGTAAAAAGGCTTTTGCTTCAGAAAGCAGCCCCGGCACAGGTTGGGATTATATTCACTCTGCCTGCAGATATATTGTTGAAAACTCTCAGGAAAATCTGACTCAGGCTAGTGTTGCCAAACATATCGGTCTTAGTACATTCTATTTTTCCAAGCTATTCAAGCAGTATATGCACATGTCATTCCCTGCCTATCTTTCCAATATCAGGGTAAGAAATGCCGCTTCACTACTGCTTAATGATGATCTTACAATTACGGAATGTGCATTTCAGGCTGGTTTTCAGTCTACTACTGCATTCAACAAATCTTTTCTTGAGATTACAGGTCATTCTCCCAGAGAGTACCGAAAGCTCTACAGGTAACAGATACTGCGTACCTTCATCTGAGGAACTTTGGTTTTACAAATTCAACTCCCCTTGAAAGGCATTCATCAAGAATCTGCTTATAATACTCAGGCACCATTTCTTCTGTTTCATCATGGGCGTGAAGAAGTAACATGTGATAGCTGTCAGGAGCAAAAAGTGCTGCACCTGAATAAGGATTTGTGTCATTCATCCTTTTGAACACGTCTTCTATAGTGAAACCACTATCTGGTCTGATATTGTACTCAGCAAAATCGAATGTCCAAAGCGTATCTATATCCTTATCAAGTCCGCTTTCCTTCCACCAGGGATAAGGAATATTCCTGTCATCAACTTTGTCAAAGCCATGCTCGGAAAGGTATTCCTGCAGCTTTTGTTTATTATCTCCTCCCTTATCCCCATACGGAAAACGGAAAGGTCTGTATATGCGCTTGACGCCAGCTTCCTCATATAGCTTATCCAAAACGCTCTCGCACTTTTCTATTTCCTTAACACCTTCTTCAAAAGAAATCTCGGAAAAATGCGGATGGGTATAGCTGTGATTTCCTATAATAACGCCTTTCTTTAGAGCATATATAGCCTCACCACGAAAGTTCTCAATGTTCTGCCCCCACGCAAACATAATTACCGGTATATTTTTTTCTTCAAGATAATCAATAATTGCAGGAGTGTTTCTGGTAGAAACATCATCCATTGTAAGTAGTGCTTTAATCATACTTTGCTGCCTCACCTTTATTGTATTTATGCAATTCCTGCGTACTCATAGCCTGCTTCTGTTACAGCAGCCTTTATAAGAGCCTCATCAACGTCCTTTGAGCTGGTGATAGTTACCAGATTCTCCTCGTGGGAAGCTACTGCTGATTCAATTCCATCAATGGCCTCCAAAGCCTTTTTTACATGAGCCTCACAGTGTGCGCACATCATTCCGTTTACTTTAATCTTCATTTCTTTTTTCTCCTTTTCTTTTTCAACATTTATTATTGTATCATTAACGGCCTTGTCTTTACTTCCATCATGTACCTTTAGCCAGTTAAGTCTTAATGCATTTGACACTACGCAAAAGCTTGAAAGTCCCATGGCAGCGGCTCCAAACATTGGATTAAGTGTCCATCCAAAAGCAGCCACATAACACCCTGCAGCAAGAGGAATACCGATTACATTATAGAAAAATGCCCAGAAAAGATTCTCGTGAATATTCCTTAGTGTAGCCCTCGATATTCTGATAGCAGCTGCCACATCGCGAATACTGCTCTTCATAAGCACAACATCTGCCGCATCAATAGCAATGTCCGTTCCAGCGCCAATGGCAATTCCAACATCCGCTCTGGTAAGAGCCGGGGCATCATTTATTCCATCACCAACCATGGCAACTTTGCCTTTTTCCATTAGTTTTCTGATAACAGCTTCTTTTCCGTCAGGAAGCACACCGGCTACCACTTCATCGACTCCGGCCTGATCAGCAATTGCCTTGGCTGTAACCTCATTGTCACCAGTCAGCATTACCACATGAATACCCATTTTCTCAAGTTCATTAACAGCCTGAGGTGTATCATCCTTTATTGTATCAGCAACTGCTATTATTCCAATCAGCTTGTTGTCTTTGGTAAAAAGAACCGGTGTTTTGCCCTGGGCAGATAGTTCGTCTAAGGTTTTACTGCTAAATACGTCAGTGCTTCCCAGGAAGCCTCTAATGAATCTTGCATTTCCGCCAGCTACCATCGTCCCATCTAACTTAGCCCTTAGCCCGTTTCCAGACAATACTTCAAACTCAGATGTCTCTTGCAGCCCTATTTCACGCTCTTTTGCGTGATCAATGATGGCTTTCGAGATAGGATGCTCGCTCTTGGATTCCAGTGCATAGCCGATTGTCAGAAGTTCTTTTTCACTAAAGCCATCAACAGGAATCACATCTGTAACACGCATGATACCTGTGGTTATGGTCCCTGTCTTATCAAGGGCAACTATTTGAGTCTTACCTGTGAGTTCCTGTACTGCTGCGGTCTTAAACAGGATTCCATTTCTGGCACCCACACCATTTCCAACCATTATCGCTACAGGTGTAGCCAGGCCTAAAGCGCAGGGGCAGCTTATTACCAGAACTGATACTGCTCTTGCCATGGCATATCCGAAGGTTTGTCCCACTAATAGCCACACAATAAATGTAACAAAAGAAATCCCTATTACAGTCGGTACAAATACCCCCGATACTTTGTCGGCTATTTTGGCAATTGGGGCCTTGGTTGCCGCAGCGTCACTGACCATACGTATGATTCCGGCAAGCGTGGTATCCTCGCCAACTCTTGTGGCCTCGCACACCATATAACCCGAAGTGTTGATGGTCGCAGCAGAAACCTTATCTCCAGTCTGCTTTTCAACAGGAACGCTTTCTCCAGTAAGTGCAGCCTCGTTAACTGCACTCTCGCCCTGCTTTACAATACCATCTACAGGTATGCTATCTCCGGGTCTTACTACAAATCTGTCTCCAACCTTTACTTCATCTATTCCGACAGTTTTTTCTACGCCGTCTTCCAGAATAACTGCGGTCTTTGGAGCAAGCTTCATGAGAGATTTCAGAGCATCCGTTGTTTTTCCTTTTGATCTCGCCTCAAGAGTTTTCCCAACTGTGATCAGCGTCAGTATGGTTGCAGCAGACTCAAAATAGAACTGATCCATGAAGTACATGACCTGCTTTGTATTACCGTCCATTACCGCACCCGTCATGGCAAAGAGAGCATATACGCTGTACGCATAGGAAGCTGTGGCTCCCAGTGCTACCAGGGTATCCATGTTGGGAGACCTGTGAATTAGTCCCTTAAATCCACTTACAAAAAACTTTTGATTTATCACCATGATAAATCCAGCCAAAATCAGCTGGTACAGCCCCATGGCCACATGATTGCCATCTAGAAATGGCGGCAGGGGCCAGTTCCACAGCATATGTCCCATTGAAACATACATCAGGGGAATAAGCAAAATAACTGAAGCTATCAGCCTCTTTTTCAGTAGCGGTGTTTCTGTATCCTTTAGTGAATCCTCATAGCCGGCTGAAGATGCATCTGCTTTATTTTGCGTTTTTAGGCTTGCGCCATAACCTGCTGCCTCTACAGCCTTAATTATTTCATCCGCAGATGCGCTTCCCTCAACGCCCATAGAGTTTGTAAGAAGACTTACGGCGCAGCTTTCAACACCATCTACGGCGCTTACTGCTTTCTCAACTCTGGCTTGGCACGCAGCACAGCTCATGCCTGTTACGTTGTATTGTTCCATCTTTATTCCTTTCGTTAGTCTTCACTTCATAAGCTTCTGAAGTGTAACCACAAGCTCATCAATAATCTCGTCATTGCCTTCGCGAATATTGTCAGCCACGCAGCTTCTCATATGATTAGCCAAAAGAACCTTGTTGAAACTGTTAAGTGCGCTTGTAATGGCAGACACCTGTATCAGAATATCCGTACAGTATGCGTCATTTTCAAGCATTCCTTCCACACCGCGAACCTGACCTTCTATTCTTTTCAGCCTGTTCATCAGGTCTTTCTTCTCCTTGTCCTCTCTGTCTTTATGCTTTCCAGAGCAATGGGGACAACAAGCATTCATTTCTTCCATGATGTTTTCCTCCACAAAAATACCCCACTAGGGTATATTAGCTTTTAAACCAATATATACCCTAGTGGGGTATCTGTCAATTACTTCTTTTTTCCATGAAATTCCTGACATTTCGGGATTCCTGTAAATCAAGAGAAAAACCAAGTTTTTCCGAAACATAGATGGAAAGATCCTCAAAGTAGTCATACATGAGAAAGAGCTTGTCCCACATGTCCTCATAATCACCCTTAGCAAAGATGCCCATAAAGCGATTCATCTCTTCCTCTGAAAGATATTTCTCCAGATACTTGGAGCAGGCGCCAGTTGTGACCTTAAAGTTATTGTCTACTCCAACCTTCCAATTGATCATTTTCATGAACATATCCATCATGTATTGTTCCATCATTCGTCTTGCATAATAGAATTCGTGCCTGCAAAGCCCCTTGGTGACGTAGTTGCTGATCCAGCGAAACTCGTTTACCGTGTTAAAGAACTCAAAGTCACCGGGCTTTTGGATGAAGAAAACCTCATTTGTTGTGATGTCCGAAAGCACATCAAAATTGTCCTTATTAATCAGGACCGTTCTTGGCTCATTAAAGTACTTCTGACTTTCCATGTTGCTGACATCAATGAAAGTAAGGTCAATTCTGTTGCCATCCTTGTATTGAGTAAGATAGGCAAAGCGCTTCTTCCCGCTGTAGTCATAGGGCTCCTTATACCAGTCATCAGGCATCTGCATAATAAGGATTTCTCCAAATCTTTTCATGTAATCATGATCTTTGGTAAATTCCCTGATATCTGACACAAAAAAGGTTACGTCAAAATCAGAAAATACGTCACGAACTGCTCCAGGCGTAACTTTTGAGCCTTCCATGGTAACAGCGCGAATTCTTTCATCCTCTTTTGCTGTCTGTAATATCAGTTCATACATCTCATCATATGTCATGTTTTTTTCCCCAACTCCTCCAACTTATTTTTAGACAACTATGAATAATCATATCATTTATCAACAGCTTTTATCTCACCTTTTTCAACAAGTCTGAAAAAAGCATCTACTACTTCCGGATTGAGCTGGGTTCCGGAGGCTTCTCTAATTATTGATATTGCTTTATCAAAATCCATGCGCTTACGGTATTGCCTGTCAGAATACATTGCATCAAAACTATCTGCCACAGCGATAATACGTGCTACAGGTGGAATTTCATCGCCGGAAAGTCCGTTAGGATAACCCTTGCCCGTCATGCCTTTCATGATGGGCAAGGGCCCCTACTGCAAGTTCAGGAACAACACTTATATCTTTAAGTACCTCATGTCCCTTTATAGTGTGGGATTTTATCACATTGTATTCTTCGTCTGTAAGTTTCCCCGGCTTATTAAGCACCGCTATTGGAATTCCAACCTTTCCTACATCATGAAGCAGTCCAATACGATAATATTTATCTACAGTCTCATCATCATATCCCATTTCTTTGGCAATCATGGCTGTATATTTTGCCACTCGTTCAGAGTGACCGTTGGTATACTTGTCCTTCATATCTATAACTTTAGCAAAAGCCTCTGATATTTCGGATGCTAGCACAACACTCTCCTGCTGCTTTTTCTTCAAAGAATCGATGTGGTCTCTATACAGATAAATCCCCATAAATGCCGTAAATAGCTGCACTCCTATACGAGTAAGGGTCAGACTTCCGTAACTTTGGAAAAAGAGATAACGGAGCATATCAATTCCAGCACCCAGGAGGCATGCACATAGTCCCCATACCACACTGCGTAGTAATGCTGGCTTGATTTTCCCCTGACGTATAGCCCTGATGATAATTACCACGGCCAAAAAGAAACCAACCAGTATAAGAAATTGGGAAATATAAACAAGATAGTAATAGTCTGATGACCCGCTTATTGTAAGCCAGGTCTGAAAGCAAAAATCTAAAAGACATACTAAAAACATGCCAGTCAAAAGCTTTGAATGTGAATCTCCAGTTGTACTGGCAAAAAATGAAAGTGCCGGAAATGGCAAGAATATGAGACACATATATTCTGCAACTCTTATAATTTCAGGTCGACCTGTAAGCACCTGAAGAAGAAGCGTATCATTAAAGCCGACAAATCCGACCATTATGCAGGTTATGCCAAAAGATATAAAATCAATGCCCGTTGACTTCATAACAATTTTGCCCGTAACTCCTGCAATAACAAAAAGAAGCCCAATGACTATCGTTATCGCACCTTGTCCAAAAGAAAAGAGATTTCTTTTAAAGACATTTGTCATATACTGCCCTGCATCACTTATTTCTATATTTCTTATAACTGCAGGCGTATCTGGAAATACAGGCACGATATCCAGTCTTATATACGGGCTTCCCTCAGGAATTGCGATGGTATGATATTGCATACCATACGAAACACCTAAATGCTTTGGTATCTCCGGATTATAATCGTAAATCAAATCACCAGATGCATATACTTTAAAGTTGGTATCGATTGATTTGAAGCAAATTGCCTTGCCATCAGCATCCAGCTTGCTGATATCCAATGTAACAGAATGTGTGCCCAAAGCAAGATCATAAATATCAACTTCCTGCCCATTATCATCAATCCAGCCTTCATTTATATCACTAAGCATGACTGAACCTGTATTTCTTTCATGATCGCCTGAAGCAACAGAAAGAAACACAAAAATCAAAAGTATAAAAATGCAAGCAACCTGCTCTATGCTGGATAGAACGGATTCATTTCTTCTTTTCATGGTTATACTTTCTTTCCCAGTCACTTATATTACATTCGAAATCAATTCTTCGTTAACAGGACAACTGTCTCTATGCTCCTTGTAAATGGGAACATGTCCACCGGAATAGCCTTCTTAACCTTGTAACCGCCTTTTGTGATCAGCTCCAGGTCCCTGGCCAGAGAATCCGGGCTGCAGGATATATATACCACCTTCTTTGGAGAAAGGTTGATCATTGATGAAATAAACTCGGGTGTTGAACCAGCTCTTGGAGGATCCATGAACACAAGGTCAGCCTTATCACCTGAATCAGCCATCTGCTGCATAAAGCGCGTAGCATCGTTTTCATAGAAGGTGATATTCTCAACATCATTTATCTGGGCATTGAGCTTGGCATCCTTGACAGCGTCCTTGTTGAGTTCAACAGAAATAACCTCTTTTACATGAGGACTGGCAATAATACCGATTGTTCCTACGCCTGAGTAGCAGTCAAGAGCCACCTCATCTCCTTTAAGCTCCGCAATCTCAATGGCAGTGTTGTAAAGCACCTCCTGCTGAACAGGGTTCACCTGATAGAAAGACTTAGGGCTGATCTTGAACTTCATGCCACAGCAAATATCATAGATAAAGCCTGGTCCATACATAGTCTTTTCCTTGTCACCAAGGATCATGCTGGTCTGCTTGTCATTTATGTTCATTACAATCGTTGTAATCTCAGGATGCGCCTTCAAAAGAGCCTTCACAAAATTGTTCTTGGAAGGGAAAATAGGTGATACTGTAACGAGAACCACCATGATTTCTCCAGTGTTCTTACCTATACGAATTAGAACATGGCGAAGAAGACCAAAACCATTGTCCTCATCATAGGTTTTTATCTTGAAGGATTTAAGCATGCCACGGATTGTTGCAATGATCGCATCCGCCTTCTGATCCTCCAAAAGGCATGACTCGATAGGCACCACATCATGGGTTCCCTCTCTGTATATTCCGGATAATGGATTTCCCTTTTTATCATGTGTAAAGACAGCGTGAACCTTGCAGCGATAGTGCTCAGGCTCCTTCATTCCAACAAAAGCAGCAACTCTTGTGTATGGCTCTAAAAGTTCAGCCACATGAGCATGCTTCTGGCGAAGCTGCTTTTCGTAAGGAGTATCAATCATCTGGCAGGCTCCGCACTTCTTAAAGTATGGGCAGCGGCTCTTCTTAGCAGCAGTCTTTGTTTTCTGCACATATTTATTCTTAGCTGAATCATTTTTAATATTTTCTTTCTTAGAAACTGCATCCTTGTCCGAAGCTTTCCTGACAGTTTTTTTTGCAGCTTCGGCCTTAGATTCAGTCTTTGCTCCTGCCTTTTTAGCTTCTTTTTTATTTTTCTTCCCAGCTGCCATCTTCTGGTTTATCTTTTCAAATTTTCTTACTTTCTCGTTATACGACATACTTTTTCCTCTAATCACATAAAAAGGGAAAGATATAAGCATCTCTCCCCTGGTAAATCAATTCTCATCTTCCTCATAGTCGTCAGGACTATTTTCAAACTTAAGCTCTGGCATCTCAAGGCCATCGCCCTCATCCCTTACTGCTTCGCTTCTGCGGCGGATACGCTCGGTATTCTTAACCTCGCCGTAGTCCTTGAACTTGATTCCTTCTATTCCCTGGGCAAGGGCTCTTGCTCTTTCTATCTCGCCCTTATTAATCCTGAAGGTACATACGATCTTACTGCCCTTTCTATCAAAAAGGCGCTGCAAAAATGACTTGTCCTGCCACTCTATAAAATATGAAATCCTGTGAGCAAGGAATCTCTCCTCGAGCTGCTTCTTGCTCTCCATGCTATATACCCTGCAAAATGGTACCTCGTTATTAAAAACCTGATTGTTCTGGATAATTGAAGACATAATAACCTCACAAATATAAACTATCAGACCATTGGTCCGTATAGAAAATTATAGCATAGTAACAATATTTTTTATAGCATATATTTGATATGATAGTATTACAAAACAGATAAATGAGGTTTATACTATGTTTACATTTAAAAGAACCATTCCCGAGGAAGTCGGAATCCCATCAGGCAGCATTAAAAATCTCCTTATTTTCCTGGACAAAAAAGAAATCCCCATGCACTCTCTTCTTATCATGCGAAAGGATAAGCTGATTTTTGAAAAATACTATGCGCCATATAAGGCTTTCACACTTCACAGGATGTTTTCCATAAGTAAAAGTCTTACCGCCATTGCCATCTCACTTCTTATTGATGAAGGCAAAATTGCTATAGACGCACCTATCACAGATTATTTTCCGGAGTATGTTAATAGCGCTACTCACCCCTGGGTCAAGGAAACCACCATCAGAAACATGCTTATGATGCGGACCTGCCACGCTTCAACCACCTACAAGGTAGATATGAAAAGCGACTGGGTTAAAAGCTTTTTTGACGTAACTCCAACCCACAAGCCCGGAACCGTTTTCCACTACGACACATCATCAGCCCATGTATTATGTGCCCTTGTAGAAAAGCTAACCGGTATGCCAATGCTGGATTATCTGAAGGATAAGGTGCTTAACCACCTTGATTTCTCCAAGGATTCCTATATGGTAAAGGATCCCTTTGGCGTATCCATCGGCGGAAGTGGACTTATGGCCACTCCTATGGATGTTCTAAAGATTCTTTATCTACTTGATAAAAAAGGAACTGTAACATGCTCTGACGGCGTCACCAGAACTCTTCTTAATCCTGATTTTGTAAAAGATGCAACATCAAACTTAAGCGATACCATAATGACCGCTCCTATTCCAAGTGAAGCCTGCGGCTATGGCTATATGATCTGGACAAATGAAAAAGGTGGCTACGTCATGTACGGCATGGGCGGGCAGCTTGCCATCAGTATTCCTGATAAGGAGCTACTTATCGTCACCACTGCTGATACCCAGGGCATTGCCGGCGGAAACCAGGTCATCTATGATGGCATATATAACATTCTCCTGCCAGCTATTACAGAACATATACCAAAAGAAATATCGGAAGCTGAGAAAGAATCCAACAAGGAGCTCCTTAACATGGCATCAACTCTTAATATAACAATGCCAGGAATACCAGGAGTCAGAATCCCCGAAAACATAAAAAAGCTCTCCAACACTGGTGATAGTATTTCATTGCATTATAACCTGAATACTAATAACAGCGGATTTAAAATAATGAAGCTGCACTTAACCGATGAAGGTTGTTCAATAATCACTTTTGACAACCAGGAAATCTTCTTTGGTCTAAAAGACATGCAAGAAGGCCACCTTCCAAATCCTGGCGAAAAAAATGGCACCCACTATACAGCAGGTGCCATCTGGCTAAGAGAAAATGTTCTTTTTATAAAAGTTAATCTGATAGGTGAATCCGTTGGTTCCATCCGTTTCGAACTCTACTTTGGTGATGAAGATGTTACCATCTTCATGCGCAAAATAGAAGAAACCTACTTCAATGAATTCAACGGTCATCTATATGGAGAGCTGATCCGATAAGCCAACTTAGAATTTAAAGCATACAATTACTGAAAATGACACTGCCGCAAGGATAATTCCAATCTGAGCGGCAGGTATTTTTTTGTAAAGCCTAACCAGCATTAGTCCGCACCAGATAAGTACATTGAATACTACCCATGAAGACAGAATTCTTCTTGGTGTGAGTCCAAAGATTGCAATATAAACTCCGCACAAATTGCAAGCTGCAAGTACTGCAAAGGCAAGGGCAAATACCAAAAGAACTGTAGCAAGGATCCTGGTCTTCTTTTCATCCCAAAGTGCCTTCTTTGAAAACAGGCATGAGCCAGCTATGATGCAGAAGTTCAAAATAACTACCTTGATAAGGCTCCAGAAGCTTCCCACTGCCCTTACAGATGCTTCATGAGCTGTGGCAGCAAAAAGGCCCTTGTGATTTATAAAGTCATAAAGTGCTGTGCCAAAGAAGATTGCATATAGTACGCACACGCTGCCGATTACGATGTAAGCCGAGTAGGCAGGAAGCTGATGAAGGCTAATTGTTGCTTCTTCAAAGGTCTTGTCATTACACATAGGCTCTTTTTTCTTGAGATTGCCGCCAACCAGTCCAAAGAGCCATGCACCTACTGGAATTGAGAAGGCAAGTACCCACATATTCTCATAAAGCATATCAATAAATTTGTTATCAAAGAGCTCTATAATAAATTCAAAGAATCTATCAATGCTGTCAAAAATGTTGCTTCCAAGATTTCCAAAGGTCTCAGAAGACTCAGATAGCTGTGCAAAGGCGTAGCAGCATACAAAAAATGCGATTATTACGCTGATTCCAATTGTTAAAATTGTTCCTGCTAGTATTGGCTTTTTAACAGCTGCCGCTTTCTTCTTCTCCTTCTTGGGCTCAGCCATCTCCCTCTTTTTCCAAATGGTTGTTGTCCTGAACATTATATTTCCCCAAGGAATTACAAACAAGCTCTGGGTTGCATCCACAATAAAAAGGATTCCGCTTCTTCCTGCTGCAAGAGCTCCGGTTCTGGCCATTACGTAATAGATGATTGTAAAATGCCACATCACGAACTGGTAGAACTCCCAATCTGTATGTAGTCCCCAAAGTGTGATGCCAATAGACTGTAAAAGGACGCAGCCCAGGAAAATAACCGGCTCTACTACTGAATTCTTCTTTTCTTTTAGTTCAAAGAAGGATAATCCTGCAAACCTCGCAAAAAGTTCAGTTCCAAGAACAAACAATGCTCCAAACACCAGATATGCCCAGCCCTGCTTAAGTGGCGTATCAAGCACATTCCATAAGATGTGCCTTACATAAAAGAACGCCAAAACATAGCTAAAATATGCCGCTATCCTGTAGACCTTCCTGTGCTCCACAAGCTGAACCGGTGCGCTTATCGTGGCCACCACGTTCCCACCTGCGTTCTGCCCGTTATAATTTGGGTAATTGTACACATTGCCCCCATATTGAGTCTGTCCCGTTTTCTGACTCTGATCCTGATTCATATTCAAATTCGCGTCCATACTCTCTCCTCCGTCCGTTACTGCTCGTCAGGCACGTATTCTAAGATATCTCCCGGCTGACAATCAAGTTCCTTGCATAATGCATTAAGCGTTGAAAAACGAATTGCCTTGGCCTTGTTATTTTTTAGTATCGAAAGATTCGCCGGCGTCAGATCAATCTTTTCTGCCAGGTCCCCCGCACCAATCTTGCGCATTGCCATTACCACATCTACATTCACTCTAATCATGGCAGCCTCCTTACACCGTATAATCCAGTTCATCCTGCATTTCTACAGCCTTGCCAAATGCGTTCTTCACCACTCTGATAATAGGTGTCACAAAAGCTGTCGCCACAGTAATGATAAAAATCATGTAAGTACAGGTTATTCCAAGAATCAGAGTTAATATGCACACAGTCAAAACGAGATTGCTTAAAGTATTGAGTGTCTTGACGTTTTCGGTTACAAAGACCTGTCCTGACTCAATTCGCTTAACCAGCTTATATAATAGATACAAAAATGCAAAAAGAATCGTTGCACATATGTATCCGCCTATAAGCATAAACCAAAACCTGGCCGTATCCCCCAAAAGAGGTGACTCCTTGGTCATAACTATCCTGACTATATAAGGCCCGCCTACACACATCAGAACTGCTATTATTCCAAGAATAATAATAAATAGCTTCGTTACCTTAATGCTGGTATTTTCTTTAAAATTCATAGTCTAATCCCCTCCGGTGCCCAGTTTATGGGCTTTTCAATGATCATCTAAAGACATAATAATCCTTTACATCTTGGAAGTCAATATATTTTTATCGATTATCGATATATTTATATTGATTATCAAAAGTCTGTATAATTAAACTGCACGTGATATAATTACTTAAACCAAATCATTTAATCACGAGGTAATCTCATGACAGATACACTTAAGAACAAATATGAAAATCTGCTTGCTAACATCTCATCACTAGAGCGCGTAGCTGTTGCTTTTTCAAGTGGTGTTGATTCTGCTTTTCTTTTATATGCAGCCAAACAGGCACTGCCAGATAGCGTTGTTGCCATAACAGCAACATCGCCGTTTTTTCCAAAAAGAGAAACCACAGAAGCAATCGATTTTTGTAAAAAATATGATATAAAGCACATTCTTGTTAAGGTTTCAGAAAAAGAGATTGATCATTTTACTGAGAATCCGCCGGATAGGTGCTACTATTGCAAGACTCATCTGTTTAATTCAATACTAAAGACCGCTGCAGATGAAGGGGTAACCACAATAGTTGAAGGCTCAAATGTTGACGATCTGGGCGATTACAGACCAGGACTCAAGGCCCTTGCAGAGCTCGAGATAAAGAGCCCTTTGAGAGAAGCCGGCTTAACCAAAAAAGAAATCCGTGAATTATCCAGAGATTTCGGTCTTTCTACCTTCGATAAGCCTTCCTTTGCCTGCCTTGCAAGCCGCATTCCCTATGGTGAAGAGATCACTTCTCATAAGCTTTCGATGGTAGAAGATGCAGAAAATCTCCTTCTTAAAGAGGGCTTTAAGCAGTTCAGAGTTCGTGTTCATGGAAATTCTAATTTAACTGCAAGAATAGAGCTTCTTCCTGATGATTTTCCAAGAATGCTGGATGAAACATTTAGAAACAGTATTTATAACAGATTTAAAGAGCTTGGCTTTGCCTATACTTCTCTGGATTTAAAGGGATATAGAACCGGAAGCCTTAATGAAACCCTAGCCTGATATTTACAGTGAAACATTCTATAGAACCAAAAAATGCCCGGCAAATTGCCGAGCCTTTTTTTCATATTGTAGATTAGCCGATGTCTGGCTCATCCTTAAGTTCAATAGTATCTTTTACCTTACCATCTGTCTCGAAGATAATGATCTCATTTTCGCCATCCTTAAGAAGAGGTGCAGGAATATAAAGTCTCTTCTGAGGTCCAATCTCCCAGAATCTTCCAAGATTAAAGCCGTTGATGAATGCAACACCCTTGCCCCATCCCTCAAAATCAAGGAATGTATCTCCCTTTTCTGCTACATCAAAGGTAAACTTGTAGAAGGCCGGAACACCTTCCTTATACTCCTTGGAGAAATCAACCTTATCTGTATTATCAAGAGGAAGTGTATAAATATCCCAATCATTGTGGATGTGGCCATTTATCTGAACGCAACGGCCAATACCCTTTCTCTGTGTCTCCATGCGTGGACCAAAGTTAACTCTTCCCATGTTCTCTACAAGAATATCAAATTTCTCATTAAGACCGGTAAGTGTTCCTGTTGAAAGACCTGCTTCACCAATAGCAGCTGCCGCAGTCTCAGGTGTAAGGCCTCTCTCCATCATGAACTTGCCTGCAAGCATCTGTGCCGGCTGTGAGCATGCAAGATACTTCTCCATAGGGATATCATGCTCATCATTAAGCTCAAGGTCATAAAGTGTGATAAGAGGATTCTCCTCAACAAATACGTTTGCCCTGTCTCCTGTCTCCCAAAGCTTAAGCTTTGCAATACCAGCCTCAGAATGAAGTCTTGATCTGTAAAGGATATAGCCATAGCTCTGATCAAGTTCCTCCATGTTTACTGTATATGGAAGGTGTACCGGAGTACTAAGATCATCAACAACTGAGAAAAGTGATACCTTTTCCTTGCAGGTAAGTGTTCCATAAGCCTTTCTCTTGATATCCATTGAAAGCTTAACCTCTGGAACATCTACATACTTGGAAATAACCTCTTTATACTTGCGGTACTTCTCAGTAATCTGGCCATCTTCAGTGAGTATTCCATCATAGTCATAGCTTGTTACATCAGGAGTAAGCTCATTGTAGTAGTTGGAGCCGTTCATGAATCCAAAGTTTGTTCCGCCCTGGAACATATAGATGCTTACATTTCCAAGCTCCAGCATCTTGTCGAGATCCTCTGTACTCTGAACAAGATTGCCCTTCATGTGACCACCATTTCCCCAGTGATCAAACCAGCCAACCCAGAACTCAGCGCACATAAGTGGGCCGCCATTAGTATATTCTTTTATTACATCAAAACGTTCCTCTGTCTTTGAGCCGAAGTTTCCTGTAGGATGTGCTCCCTCTGCGTATCCGCCTCTGTAGCTCTCGTGATAAGGGCCATCAGAAGTGATAAGTGGAACAGTTACGCCATATTTAACCATAAGATCATGCATGAACTTCATGTACTCATGGTCATTTGCATAATAGCCATACTCATTCTCAATCTGCATAAGAATGATGTTACCGCCGTTATCAATCTGATACTTGGTAATCTTTGGCATAAGGACCTTGTAGTAATCCTCTACTGCGTCAAGAAATGGCTTGTAGCTCACACGAAGACGCATATTTCTGTCCTTTAACAGCCAGGCAGGAAGTCCGCCAAACTCCCACTCTGCACAGATATATGGTGATGGTCTGATGATAATGTAAAGACCAAGCTCTGTGGCAGTCTGAATAAATTTCTCTATATCACAAAAGCCCTCGAAATTGAACTCGCCTTTTTTAGGCTCAGTAAGATTCCAGGGAATATAAGTCTCAACTGTATTGCATCCAAGAGCCTTTAATTTCTCAAGTCTGTCCACCCAGTATTCAGGTACTGTTCTGAAATAGTGGAAAGAACCTGATATTACTTTAAAAGGTTCTCCGTTAAGATAAAAGGTATCCTTGATTTCAAATTTTCCCATAATTCATTCTCCCTATTATTTAATAACTATACCCTTATATACTGACTCCATTCTTCTTAGAAAAACACATGATGGAATAAATATATAAAAGAATAGCATATATGAAACTGAAAAAGAATAATTAGTTTCCTTATCTTTTAAATTAAGGGAATACTGAAGAAAAATTCAACAGTATTCCCTTTTTAGTGGTCTAGTAATTACTTGTAAAGAGCATCAAACTGTGCCTGAAGCTCAGCTGTTACATCATCAATACCAGCCTTCTTAAGAGCTTCCTGATACTCAGCAACGATATCCTCAGCTGATCCCTGGTACTTACCAAATGCGATCTGCTTCATGTATGTTGTGTGAATATCATTGATGTTATCAATCTTTGACTGAATGTCATCTACGTTAGGAACGAACTGTCCAT
>JAEEGL012288940.1_pt1 | contig 21887 bp, 23 predicted proteins | sample 9134231 | NCBI WGS metagenome assembly JAEEGL01 (sample SAMN16246548, study PRJNA631951) | gut metagenome | biome: gut microbiome; feature: rumen; material: fiber-attached | host: Bos | place: Iran: Karaj | collected 2018-10 | reverse complement strand
CCTTATTGACGAAGTAATAAATAATATTAGAAAAGATACCGGCTTAAATATTACTTTTGCCAATATTCCTTTAGATGATAAAGAAACATTTAATTTATTTGCTAAGGGTGAAACCGAAGGAATATTCCAATTCGAAGCTCCCGGTATGATTAAATTCTTAAAAGAATTAAAAGTAAATAGCTTTAATGATATCGTAGCTGCTACGTCGTTGTATCGTCCAGGACCAATGGATAGCATTCCCGAATACCTAAAAAGAAGAAGTGGTAAAGTAGCGGTAGATTACCTAGATCCTAGTTTAACTGATATCTTAAAAGAAACTTACGGTATTATTATCTATCAAGAACAAATAATGCAAATAGCAGTAAAAATGGCCGGATATACTTTAGGTGAAGCCGATAATTTGAGAAGAGCTATCTCTAAGAAAAAAGAAGAAGTTCTTATTCATGAAAAAGAAAAATTTATTTCTGGAAGTATTAAAAATGGTTACAGTAAAGAAATAGCTACAAAAATATATGATCTAATCTTAAAATTTGCTAATTATGGTTTCAATAAATCCCATGCTGTATCATATGCAATGATAGCTTATAAAATGGCCTTTCTAAAGACTCATTTCTATAGTTACTTTATGTTATCACTATTATCAAGTGCTATTAGTAATGAAAATAAAACTAGCAATTATATATCTAAATTGAGACAAAACAATGTCAAAGTATTACTTCCTGATATTAACTTATCATCACAGACATATATCATTAGTAATAAAAATATAATTTGTCCATTATCTCTAATTAGAAATGTTGGCACTAGCGTTACTAGTATTATCTTAAAAGAAAGAGAAAAGGGCAGTTATAAAAGCTTTATTGATTTTGCCAGAAGAACCGTAAATAAAGGTATAAATAGAAAAGTATTAGAATTTCTAATATTATCTGGATCATTTGATAATATGAAGTATAATCGTAGAACACTAATGAATAATCTTGATGATATTATGAATTATGCTACTTTATATGATGAAAATAGCCTCGTCGAAATTGAAGAACCATTAATAACAGAAATGGCAGAATATACGAAAGAAGAATTAGTAAATATTGAGTTTGATACCTTTGGAATATATTTATCTAATCATCCTGTCACTAAATATAAAGAATCTAATTCCTTAAGTACTCTCAATATGGAAAAATATAATAATAAATATATTGAATTAGTTCTTGAAGTAATGAATATTAAAGAAATATTTACTAAGAATAATGATGTTATGGCTTTCCTAAGAGCCAGTGATGAATATAAACAAATAGATGTAACAGTTTTTCCAGATTTATATAAAATTAACAAAAATTTAGAAAAACATGATATAATTAAAATAACCGGTAAGGTAGAAAAAAGAATGGATGACTATCAATTAATAGCTTCAAAGATAGTTAATCTAACAAGGGTGGATGTATGAAAAAGAAGTATTTTATCTATATAATATTGGTATTATTACTAACTAGTTGTAAATATACCAAATATGATGTTTCATTTTATGATGGAGAAAACCTTTTAGCTAGTACTAAAGTACTTAGTGGTGCCAAACTAGAAAATGTCGATATTCCTAAAAAAGATGGATATATCTTTGTATCTTGGCAAAAGGATGGTTATGATTATAGCTTAGAAAATCCTGTTACTGAAGATACTGTTTTAATAGCCAATTGGGTAGAGGAACCCAATGTACCTAACAATCACAAAGTAATCTTTAACTTTGGTGATTATACCAAAGATCAAACCGTCAAAGACGGTGAAAAAGTTCCTGTTCCTGAAATTGAACCATCTAAAGAAAAACATAAATTTTTAGGATGGTACGTAGGTGATTCATTATTTGATTTTGAAACACCAATTACCAAAGATATCTTAATTGTTGCTAAATTTGAAAAAAATCGTATCACGATAACATACGATTTAAATGGTGGTAGTGGAAGTACTGTTAAAACAGAAATAAATGTTGGAAGTACTCCAGATAAACCTGAAGATCCATCTAAATTTGGTTATACATTTGCTTACTGGACTATCGATGGAGAAAAGTATTATTTTGATAAAGATTTAGAAAAAGATACGACAATTAAAGCTAATTATACTGCTAAAACATATCATAAAGTAACATTTGATACGGATGGTGGCAATGTCATTCCTAGTCAAATGGTTGCTTCTGGAGATACCATCGAAGTTCTACCAGCAGCTGAAAAAGAAGGCTATATATTTAAATATTGGTCTTATAGTGATAAAGCATATGATGTAAGTACTAAGATAGATAAAGATATAACATTATTAGCTATATATGAAAAAATTGAGGTTCCTGAGCCATCACTTCCAGAACCTTCAACATCATCTGAAGAAGATTAAAAAGAATATTTAATATACTCGACAAATATTCTTTTTTATTATATAATAAAATAGGTAGTGGAGGAGATAAAAAATGAATATTATCAAAAGACATAAAGGCTTAGCTATTGTAAGTGCCTTAACTTTAGTATTATTAATTGTAATTGGAGCTATTTTTTCTAAAATGCTATTTTCATCTAAAAAAGGTGAATATGGTGATAGACTAGATGGTGTCGAAGAAATAAAAGAAAGTGCTCTTAAAGAAGTGGAGACTAGTATTAGTGAACATGACGAAGTTGAAGAAGTTAAAATTCGTACCCAAGGAAAAATCGTATATACAAATATTGTTTTTGGGGAAGGTGTATCACTTTCTAAGGCTAAAGAAATAGCTGAAAAATCATTAGAAAAATACGAAGAAGACGTAGTCGAAGTTTATGATTTTGAATTTTTGTTAAGTCAAAAAGTTAAAGAAGTTGAAAATGATGAAGGAGAAGTAGAAAGCAAAAAAGGCTTTGCAGCTGCTGGTACTAAACATCCTGAACATGATTATATTAGTTGGACTAGGAGTTAGATAATATGAAGAAAGATAACAATAAAATTAATAAATTTATTATTCTTTCTATTATTGCCTTAATATTTACAATATCTTTAGTAATATTTATCTTAAACTATACTAAAGATAGTTCAAGTTTCTCAATAATAGAAAAGAATTGGATTAATAGTCATACTAGTAACATCATTGATATTGGTGTCTACAACGACGTTCCAGTCTATGGCCAAAATGGTGATGGTGTAATATTTTCTTTCTTGGAAGAATTTACAAGTAAATATGAAATATCATTTAATAAAGTATCATATCTTGCTAAGTCAGGTAAAACAAATCAAGATGTTGCATTTAAAATTCTTGATTTTGATACAGAATTAACTGAAAATGATATTGAAATATATCGTGATTATTATGTTATCGTAGGCCTTGAAATGAATATCATCAATGATATATCTGATTTAGAAGGATCAAGCATTGGTGTCATTAAAGAAGATCTAGCTAACATTAAATATTACTTAAATGATAACGAAGAAATCGAACTTACTGAATGTGCCGATTTCGATGAAATGTTAAATTATCTAAAAGGTAAAAAACTAGATTATATTGCTATTCCAAGAAATCTATATCTAGATGAAATATTAAAGAATAAATTAAATATTACTTATCATATGAATGAGTTATATAAAAAATATATCTTAACAGTTGATAAAGATAAAACATTCAGAAGTATCATGAATAAATTTAATATGATATATGGTGAATCTAGACAAGAAGAACATTATAAAAAATACTTCTTAAATACATTCTTTAAATATAAAGAATTATCTGAAGCCGAAAGAATGAATTATAATGCTGCTTCATATGTTTTCGGATATATCAACTATATGCCATTTGAAAATACCGTTAACAAAGAATTTGTTGGTATCTTATCAAATTATTTAAGTGGCTTTGAAGATTTAGCTAATGTCGATTTTACCTTAGTTGAATATAATAATTTTGGTGAATTAAAACAAGCCCTATCACGTGGAGAAGTAGATTTAGTATTTGCTAACTTTGATTTGACAGGTATTAATGTCGATATTTTAAATACAAGTAGTCCATTTAAAGAAGAGTATGTAATTCTAAGTCAAAAACCAATGATTGTAAATTCAATAAGAAGTTTAAAAGGTAATGATATCTATACAATCACCGGTACTTACTTATATGATTATATTGCTCTAAATAGCATTAATTTAAATTCATTTGATAATACTGATAAATTACTTAGAGGTATTAATAATGATAGTATCATTGCCTTAGATAAAGATACATATGAATACTACAAAGATAATAAATTTAAAAATTACAAAGTAGTATATCAAGGTACTTTGAATGAAGACTATACTTTTGCAGTTCGCGATGTTAATAAGAATGCTACATTCTATGAACTATTTAATTATTACGTATCAAGTATTAATTATAAGAATTATAAATATGCTTATAATACTGATTATATTGTTAATTCTAAAAATGAATTTAATACGATGTTAAAATATGTTGGTATCGTTGTCGGTGGAACAATTTTAATTATCAGTATCTTATTAATAATATTTAGAATAAGAGATAATAAACGTAATTTAAATAAAGAAGATAAATTAAAATTTATTGATGTTATGACATCTCTAAAAAATAGAAACTATTTAAATTACAATATTAAAACATGGGAAGAAAATGTTATCTATCCACAATCAATTATCATTATTGATTTAAATAATATTAAATATATTAATGATAATTATGGCCATGAAGAAGGGGACGAAGTTATCAAAAAAGCTGCTAGTATCCTAATAGCTAATCAACAAGAAAACACCGATATTATGCGTACTGATGGTAACGAATTCCTAATCTATATGGTTGGATATGATGAAAAGAAAGTTATTGAATATACAAGACATCTAAGTAAAGAATTAAAAGAATTACCACATGAATTTGGGGCAACTCTTGGTTACAGTATGATTTTAGATGATGTAAAAACAATTGATGATGCCATCAATGAGGCAACATTATCAATGCGTCAAGCCAAAGAAAGATTATAAGGAGATCATTATGAAAGATAAAATTAAGGGGTATTTAAAAAAACTACTAAAAATTTTAAAAACACCGGAAATGGCTATCTTACCATCTAATATTGCTTTCAATATAATATTAGCCATTATTCCTCTTTTGACAATTGTTGTTTTAATTGCCTCTTATTTTAACATTTCAGTTGATCTAGTATCTAATTTAGTTAAAAATATTATGCCAGATCAAGTCAGTAAAATAATTATTGATGTTATCTCTGGTAAAGGATTTGACCGTAGTGTCGGTTTATTTAACGTAATAGCTTTTCTAATTGCATCTAATGGTACATATGCTGTTATCAATACATCCGATACACTATATAAAATAAAAGATAAAGATAGATTAAAAGCTAGAATTAGTTCTATAATCTTATTAATTATAATTATTATTCTATTTGTCTTTATGTTAATAGTTCCAATATTTGGTGAAAATATCATCAATCTAATGACAAATGCCGAAATCTTGAGCGGATACTCTGATAATATTAGTATTATATTTAATATTATTAAATGGCCAATAACGGTATTAATTATCTATCTAAATATTAAATTGTTATATACAGTTGCTCCATCTAAAAATATTAGAAGTGAAGAAACAACCTATGGTGCTATCTTTACAACATTTGGCTGGATTATTTTGACAATGATTTTCAAAGCATACTTAAATCATTTTGCTAGATATGATATTATCTATGGAAATTTAGCATCCATCATCATTATGATGGTATGGGTATATTTCTTATCATTTATCTTTGTTTTTGGAATGGCTATCAATGTCTCAAGAAAAGAAGAAGAAGAGTTGATATTGGAACAGAATCAAAAGATCTTAGAGGAATTAGAAAAGAAAGAAAAAAAGAAGAAGAAAAAGAAAGAAGATATAAAAAAATAATTATATCTTCTTTTAAAATATCAAAAAATATTATATAATTATGATTGAGGTGATAATATGAATAAAAAAGGATTTACTTTAATTGAACTAATTGTGACAATTTTATTATTAGCTATAATTGCAGGTATTGGTACATACTCTGTAATAAATATCATTAATAGTACTAAACTTACTAACTATAATTTACTTCTAAAAAATGTTAAAACCGGAGCAGAAACATTCTATAACGAGTGTATGTATGGCAACAATTCAGTTATTGAAGGTGCAGTTAGTACCGATCCTGATGTTGTAAGCTGTAATGAAGTAACTCTAGGAGCCTTAGTTAAATACGGCTTCGTAACAGGCAATAGCAAGAAAGATGATGCCAAATACAAACTAGTTAATCCAAGTAACAATGATGATCTTACAGTATGTAAAATAGTCATTAGTACGGATGACAATGGTTTTAATATTACTAATAATGGTGGTGGAACTAATTGCCCAACTACCTATGAAGAAGTTAAGACTTTCGGAGAAATTCCAGGCAATGGCAGTGCTAATCCAGGTAATGGTGGTGGAAACACTATGAACGCAAATAGCAGTGCTAATACATCAAAAATTAATTCTGCAACATCAAGTGGTACTAATGCCGGTAGATCAGGAATAGTTGGTCAAACTTCTAAAGATAGCAGTAAAATAGCAGGCAATGCTAGTACTATTGTAGGTGCTTCATCTGAGCCAGATGTCATTACTGATCCTAAACCATCAAAGCCATCATTAGTAACAGAATAGGTGACAATATGATTGGAAATGATTGGGACGAAGTTTTAAAAGAAGAATATGAAAAGGATTATTTTTTAAATATTAAAGAAAAAGTAAGAAAAGAATATAAAACTAAGACCATCTTCCCACCAGCAAATAGAGTGTTTTATGCCCTAAGATTGACACCATATAAAGATACAAGAGTAGTAATCATAGGCCAAGATCCTTATCATGGTATAGGTGAAGCAAATGGCCTATGTTTTTCAGTTAATCATGGTATTAAAATGCCTCCATCACTTCATAATATCTATAAAGAATTATACGATGATGTAGGTATTAAAAGAGAGGATACTGATTTAACTGATTGGGCTAAATCCGGAGTATTACTTTTAAATAGTGTTTTAACTGTTGAAAAAGATAAACCGGCTAGCCATAAATTTATTGGTTGGGAAGAATTTACCGATAGTATTATTAAAAAATTAAATGAAAAAGATGAACCGGTTGTATTCATTTTATGGGGTAATTTTGCTAAAAGTAAAAGCAAATATATTACTAATCCCCATCATTTAATTATCTCATCTCCTCATCCAAGTCCATTTTCTGTATATAGTGGTTTCTTTGGTAGTAAACCATTTTCTAAAACAAATAAATTTTTAAAAGCCAATGGCTTAAAAGAAATAGAGTGGTAGTATGTTAGGTGCTTATATTCACATTCCTTTTTGTAAAAAAATATGTAATTATTGTGATTTCTGTAAAATGTTATATTTTCCTAAATATATAGATAAATATTTAGATGAATTAGCTAAAGAAATAGTGGATAGATATAAAGGTGAAGAATTAGATTCTATTTATATTGGTGGAGGAACACCAAGTAGTTTATCTACTGAAGAACTAGATAAATTATTGAGTATTATATCTATTCTAAAACTAAAAGATAAATATGAATATACCATCGAATGTAATATTGAAGATATAACTATTGATAAAATAAATTTATTTATGAGTTATGGTATCAATAGAATTAGTTTTGGAGTACAATCATTTGATGATAATAATGCTAAAAAAATGGGTAGAGAACATAATGAAGATATGGTCTTCGATAATATCTATCTAACTAAGAAATACTTTAATAATATCAATATTGATTTAATATATGGTGTCAATGAAAATATTGATGTCGTAAAAAATGATATTAGAAAGTTTCTTGAATTAGATATTCCTCATATCTCATGCTATTCCTTGATATTGGAAGAGCATACCATCTTTTATATCAATAAATTTAAAAGTATTAATGAAGATATTGATAGTGAAATGTATTCTTATATTTCTCAAACATTGGTATCTCATGGATATAATCATTATGAAATAAGCAATTATGCCCGTCCTGGATATGAAAGCATCCATAACAAAAACTATTGGTTAAATGGTAACTATTATGGTTTTGGATTAGGAGCTGTTAGTTATTTAGATAATTACCGTATTAGTAATACTAAAAATATGACTAAATATCTAAAAGGTGAGTATCAATCTAAGAAAGATTATGAAGATGTTAAAACCAGAAAAGAAACTGATCTAATGTTAGGTCTTAGATTATCTGAAGGTATTGATATCGATACATTTAATAATAAATATCATACTAGTTTATTAGAAAAAGATGCTATTAGAGAATTAATTGATGATAATTATCTAGAAGTCGTAGATAATCATTTAAGATGTAATGATAAATATCTTTATACCGAAAATAGTATCTTAACTAGAATTATTGATAGTGATTTATAGTCTTATGTTTTTCATAAGACTTTTTCTGTACAAAAAACATTTAAAGACTTTTCAATCAACATCTCCCGTGTTATAATTATGATGGAAGGTATGGTTAAAAATATGAAAAAATTTGATTTTGTAAAATTTATTTTAAGTAAGAAATTTATTTTACCAGTTATATATATCATTATTGGTATTATCCTTTATACAGTAATTAAAGCTCTTATTAACAAAATAACTAAAACAAAGTATGTTGATAAAAGGAAGATAACAATTATTTCTTTAATTAAAAAGATAATTAAATATCTAGTAGTAATATTTGTTATTTTAGCTATTTTAAATGTCTATGGTGTAAATACTAATGGTATATTTGCATCTATTGGTGTAGCATCAGTAATTATTGGTCTTGCTATCCAAGATATTGTTTCAGACTTTTTAGCAGGTATATTTATTCTTTTTGATGATAAATACACTATTGGTGAAATAGTTACTATTGATGGCTTTAAAGGTGAAGTAATTGGTTTTGGTCTTATGAGTACTAAAATAAAAGCTGCTAGTGGTGAAGTATTAATTCTAAATAATTCATCATTCAGAAGTGTTATAAACCATAGTAGAAATAATACTAGTTTGTATATTAATATCGACGTCGCATATGATACCAATATTGATGACTTAGAAAAAGCTCTTAATGAAATGAAAGAAGAAGTCGAAGCTATCGATGGATATGTCGATAATTATAAATTATTAGGTATTCAAGAATTTGCTACAAGTAGTATTAAATATATGGTTGTCTTAAATTGTAAATATAATCTTCAATATCAAGTTAAAAGAGATTTTAATAAAGTATTAAAGAAATATTTAGATAAGTATAAAATTGAAATACCATATACCAAAATTGATGTTAATATTAGAGGCAAACATGAATAAAATTAAATATTTTACAAAAGAAATAGAATATATTAAAGATAAAGATAAACAAGAAGATATCAAGTATTTAATTAATTTACTTCCCGATTATTTCTTTACTATTCCAGCTGCCAGTTCTTTAAAATATCATCCTAAATTTGCTAATACCAAAAATGGTTTAGTAAAACATACAAAGGTAGCGGTAAGAATAGCTTATGATATGTTTGAGACAGTAAATTATAGTGATACCGATAAAGATCTAATCATTATGGCATTGATTATGCATGATGGACTTAAAAAGGGGAATCCTGAAGAAGAATATACAAGATTTGATCATCCATTATTAGTTTCTAAAATGATTATGTCACATGTAAAAGAATTAAAAACTAATGTTGATGATATAAGAAAAATGTGTATTATGATAGAAAGTCACATGGGAAAATGGAATACTAGTAAATATAGTAAAATAGAATTACCAATTCCTAAAGATGAACTAGCTAAGTTTGTCCATAGATGTGATTATCTAGCAAGCAGAAACTATTTAGATGTTAAGTTTAATAAATTAGATATCATCTAATTTGTTATAAAGGAGTACCTATGAAAGATTTAAAAATTATTGTACCACCAAACTTTACTTCCTTTGGCGATAAAGTTAATGGTCATATTCAAAGAATGAGAGGGACAGACAAAAACTATCTTGTCGATACTGATTTTGTCAGATTTAACAATGGAGAAGGGAAAGTACTTGTCAAAGAAACATTAAGAGATTCAGATTTATATATCATGACAGATGTTACTAACTATGGCATTACATATCAAGCTTATGGTTATCCTCATCATATGATGCCAGATGAACATTTTACCGATATTAAAAGAATCTTGAGTGCTGAATGTGGACATGCTCATAAAAGAACCTTAATTATGCCTTATCTCTATGAATCAAGACAAGATAAAAAAGAAGATCGTGAGTCACTTGATTGTGCTAATGCCCTAGATGAACTAGAAAGAATGGGTGTAAATGAATTCATAACTTGCGATGTTCACAATAAAGCTATTATGAATGCTGTTCCCAATAGACCATTTGAAAATGTATATTTAAGTGATGCCTTAATGTGGGACATGCTATGTCATGAGAGAATCTGTGACTTTAGCAAAATAGTCTGTGTATCCACTGATGAAGGTGGTATGAAAAGAGCTAAATTCTTTTCTGGATTAATTGGCAATGCTGAACTAGGTTCCTTCTACAAACAAAAAGATTATACCAAAGTAATAGATGGTAAAAATCCCATTATCGATCATCGTTTTTTAGGCCCTGATATGCAGGGTAAATATGCCATTGTCGTAGATGATATGATTGCTTCAGGATCTTCTATCTTAGATACAGCTAAATCATTAAAAAAATTAGGTGCTGAAAAAATATATTTAATTGTTACATTTGCCTTATTTACTAGTGGTATTGATAAATTTGATGAATACTATCAAAATGGCATGTTTAATAAAGTATATGCCTCAAACTTATGTTATGTTCCAGAAGAATATCTAAGTAAACCATGGTTTAAATCAGTAGATTGTTCTTATCGCTTAGCTAACATCATAAATGAACTTAATTATGGCCATTCGATTGGTGAACTAATAAGTTGTAGAACAGAAACTGCTGTTAAAATAAAGAAATTGAGGAAGAAAAATGAAAGTTATAAATAATAAAGGATTTACATTAATTGAACTATTAGCAGTTGTCGTAATATTATTAGCTATTTCCGTTATTGCTGTATCTAGTATTTCATCAGCAATTGAAAGAAATAAAGCTAAACAAAATGCTACCAAAATGGAAGTAATAATTAGTCATGCAAGACTATATTATGAAGATCATAGAAATACACTAGAACCTAGTGGTTGTATTCAAATAGTAGCTCTAGACCTTAATGATAGTGAGAGACTTGATGCCGATGGTGAACCATTTGATGGATACATTAAATATACCAATGGTAGTGATTTTAAATATTCCGAAACTTGCTCATAGGAAGGTGATATTATGAATAAAAGAGGGTTTATGATGGCTGAATTAGTAGTTGTATCATCTATCGTAATGGTGACATTAGCAGCCCTATATATTAGTTATAGCCAACTATTTACAAAGTATTATACGAGAATTGATTACTACGATCCAGATACATTATATGAATTAGCTTACTGTAGAGATGTTTTAATTGATAGTGAAAAATTAAATGGCCTACTAACAACTACCACATCATCTAAAAATCTCAAAGCAGATCTTACAGAAGCTGGTTATGACATTCCAGACGAAATATACTTGGTCCATAATAATAAAAACAATATATCCAGTACCGTAATAACCGGAAATATCCATAATACATTTAAAGATTATTTAGAATATCTTCAAAACTCTGTCGATTTAACAAAAAGCAATTACGTTATGATAATGGAAAGATGTATCACCGAAGATGATTGTAAGTATGGTTATTTGGAGGTGTATGATGGATTGGAGTGATCGAAGAGGGTACTTATTAGTAGAAATAGTCTTAGCTTCTGTCATTGCTTTTGGCATAGCCTATTTCATCATTACTATGACTATTGATGTTAAAAATAAAAACGAAGATTTAATCGTCGAAACAACCGTAAATACCGATAAAACAATTATTATGAATAAATTGATGAAACTAGCCAAAGAAGAAAAAGAGAATTTTGATTGTGCTAAATTATCTGCTAATAATCAATCATTAAAATATGATACCGAAACAGTTGATTTTGTTTCTACATATGCTACTGTTGGTGATATCAGTTGCACAAATACTGATGGTAATATCAAGGTAGAAATTCCTCTTGAAGTAAAACAAATGGGTGATGTTAGTTTTACCGTTAATTTTAAATATCGATATTAAAAAAAGAAGACATTGTCTTCTTTTTAATTTGTAAATCTTAAACTCTCATTAGACACATTAAATATTATTCCTAAAAGTAACATATATGAAAGAAGTGATGATCCCCCATAAGATATAAAAGGAAGAGTTATTCCCATGATAGGTACAAGTCCAATAGTCATTGCAATATTATACATTTGCTGAAATATTAGTACTCCAATTATTCCTCCAATAGCATACTTATCGGTATAATCATCTGTTTTATGTGCATATCCAATAAGCGTTAAATCAAAGAATAGTATTATGAATATTAACATTATTCCTCCGATAAAACCAGTATTAGATGCATAAACTGCAAAGATAAAATCTGTTTGCATCTCCGGAAAATATATTGGTGTATTATTTATACCATGCCCAATTGTTCCCGATGATCCAATTGCGATAAGTGAATTTTCTAACTGCATTCCCGATGAATTAACAAAATTTGTAATCCTATCCATTCGGTAAAAGAAAGATGTTCCAAATATATCGATAAATAAATCTTGTTTAAAATAATATATATAAAAGAATAATCCTAAAAAAGTAATAAGAATAATCCCTGTTAGAATAAACCATCTCTTTCTAAGACCACTTACAAATAACATCACAGCCGTAATAATTACATACATTATTACAGCACCCGTATCTGGCTCTATAAATGTTAAAATAGATGGTATAAGTAAAACTACCAATACTTTTAAGATAAATTTTAATTCATCTATCATATCTGGATTACTATTCTCTTCATTAAAATCATTAATCATTCTAGATAGAGTAAGTATTAAAAATATCTTCATAAATTCACTCGGTTGAAATGTTCCTATTAAAGGTATCTTAAACCAACAAGTAGCATTGTTTATTGTTACTCCAAAGAATAATACTAATATCAATGATATAACCCCAATAATATAAAAAATATAAGCATTATTATAAAAGAACTTATTTCCATATATCATCGATGAAAAAGCTAATATGAGTCCAATAACATACCATACAATTTGTTTAATCCACAAATTAGCGTATTCTATACTGAGTAGTCTTCTTGTTGAATATATTGATACAATACTGATAATGAAAAATAAAACTATCGGAATAATTACATTAGCTTCAACTTTATATTTTGAAATATTTTTCAAGTTATCACGTCCTTAATTATATTTTAGCACATCTAAGAGGTTTATTATACTATTAAATAAATAATAACATATATTATATTGGAGGAGCTTATGAATAAAAAACCAGAGATGTATCAAAATAGAGTAGTCAAAGAATTTCATAATAACAAAGAAATATATACTTCTTATGAAACTAATAATACGAGTACCCAAGATATTAGAAATAAAATATATGATATTATTAATTCTAATACTTTCATATATACTACTAAAGTAAATATCATTATCGGTAATGATATTATAACTCGTAAAATTATTGGCATTAAAGGAGATAATTTAATTACTATCGATAATGAATATATACCTCTTTCTAAAATAAAAGATATTTATAAATAAAATAAAGTTCTTTGAACTTTATTTCTTTTTTATATTTATTCCTATCATCCCACCAATAACACTAACTAATATGATAACAAGATATACGATGAATGTTTTATAAGTAAAAGTAAATTTAAATATTAATTTAATTATTGTTACAAGTAAGATAAATAATAATGAAAATTTTATTCCTTCAAGATAAGCTTTTTCTTTACTACTTTTACCAAGGATAATACTCGCTATAAAGATACTTATGATTGGGATAATAGTTTTTATAATTGTCGTAGGAATATTTACAAAATAATTAATAATCGTAGTTATAAAAGTCATAACTATAATAAAAACTATTAAATATAAATAACTTTTTATATATGTCTTAAACATCATATCACCTAGTAATATTTATGAATTTGTATATTTAATTATTACTTAGAACATAATAATATTGGTGAATATATGGAATATATCAAAATTATTTTTAGAACTAGTTTCTTTTATATATTTATTATCCTAATATATAGAATAATGGGTAAAAGAGAAGTAGGAAAGTTAGGTATTGTCGATTTAATTGTCTCCATACTAATTGCTGATCTAGTTACTATTTCAGTGGAAGATACCACCAAGTCTATTCTTTCATCCGTTATTCCTATCGTATGTTTAGTAATATTTGAATTAGCTTTATCCTATGGCAGTTTAAAAAGTGATAAATTAAGAAGCCTTTTAGAGGGGAGCCCTAGTATTATCATTAAAAATGGTAAAATAAACTATAATGAAATGATAAAACAAAAATATAATTTAGATGATTTACTCACTCAGTTAAGAGAAAAAGAGTGTCGTAGTATCGAAGAAATTGAATATGCTATTTTAGAAAGTAATGGAAAACTATCCATATTTAAAAATATAAATCAAAAAACACCATTCCCATTACCTTTAATTTTAGATGGTAAAATAAAAAAAGATACCCTAACATATCTTAATAAAAGTGAAGAATTTGTATTGGGTATCTTAAAAAGTAAGAATCTATTATTAAAAGATATCTTTTATGCTTTTTACAAAGATAATAGTTTATTCATAATTAAATATCAGGATCTAAAATAAAACTACCATAAGGTAGTTTTATTTAGTTTTAACATCCATAATTACTGGTAAAATAATTGGAACTCTTCCAGTCTTTTCTGATAACATCGGTACAAGTTCATTAATAAGTTCATTCTTAATATCATTAAAATTAACATTTCTTTGTTTTAACTTGTTATTTATAACTGTTTCACAAAAATGTTCAATCTCTTTTATTAAAGCTAATGATTCATTGACAAGAATATATCCCCTTGTACTTACCGTAGGACTAGATAATAATTTTTTCTTTTTTGAATCAATATTTAGAATGATTGCTAAAATACCATTATTAGCCATTAATGTCCTATCCTTTAAGACAATATTGGATACATCTCCAATTCTAGATCCATCGACATAGATATCTTCTGCATGGACATGTCCTTGTTTTTTAATACCAGTCTTACTAATATTTAAAACATCACCATTACTTAATATAAAAGTATTTTGTTTTGGTATATTACAAAGATTAGCAATATCCGTATGAGTCTTTAACATACGATATTCTCCATGATATGGAGCAAAATATTCTGGATTAAATAATCTAATCATTAATTTTAATTCTTCCTGATTAGCATGTCCTGAAGAGTGAATACCAACACCATCACTATTCGTATATACTTTTACTCCCTTTAAATATAATTTATTAATCGTATTGGCCACAGATAATGAATTACCTGGAATAGGTGATGATGAAAAGATAACTACATCATTAGGAATTAATTTAATCTGTCTATGTGTACCTGCTGCAATTCTAGATAGAGCAGCAAGTGGTTCTCCCTGACTACCAGTACATAGTAAACATACTTGATTAGGATTTAAATTATTTGCTTCTTCAGCAGAAATAATAATATTTTTATCCTTAATATAACCACATTTAATAGCTATATCGATAGCAGTATCCATACTTCTTCCAAATAATGCCACTTTTCTTTTATTTTCTCTACATGTTTCAATAATATGTTTTAATCTATAAATATTTGATGCAAAAGTTGCTAAAACAATTCTACTATCTTTATGATTTTTAAATATTTCACCTAAGTTTTCATCGACAGTTGCTTCAGATAAAGATATTCCTGGTTGTAAAGCATTTGTTGAATCACTCATTAATAATCTAACTCCACGTTTACCAATTTCAGCCATCTTTCCAATATTAGCCATTGGTCCTACCGGGGTAAAATCAAATTTAAAATCTCCTGTCATTACAATAGTTCCATTAGGTGATGTAATACTAATTCCATGAGAATCTGGAATAGAGTGTGTTGTTCTAAAAAATTCAATATTAAAATATTTGGTTTTAAGATGCGTATCTTCTGTATACGTATATAAATTTTTATAACGAATATTTCTTTCTTCTAATTTCTTTTCAATTAATTCTTTGGCCTGTTGAGGAGCATATATTTTAGGAATGTTAACTAAATTTAGTAAGAAAGGTATTCCTCCAATATGGTCCTCATGACCGTGTGTAATAAGTAAATATTTAATTTTACTTTCATTTTCCTTTAAATAAGTAAAATCTGGTATGACATAATCGATACCTAGTAAATCATCATCAGGAAACATTACTCCTGCATCGACGATAATTATTTCATCATTGTGACGCACACAATAACAGTTCTTACCAACTTCGCCAAGACCGCCAAGGGCAAAAACTTGCGTATTATTTTTCATTTTTCCTCCTTCTTTATTTCTTTTAAACCGTTAAAAAATTTTAAATATTAAAAAAACAAGAATCAAACACCATTACATTATAGCATATTTTCCATATTTATGCAAAGATTAAGTATTTTAAACTTTAATATGGTAAAAATATAAATAGTGCGATATAATTATGGTAGGTGTAGTATGAGAAGTAGAAGAAAAAGATTAAAAATTAAAAATATTTTATTATTACTAGCAATATTACTAGTGATAGCTATTATTATCTTTCTTTTAACAAGAGAGAAAAAAGTATATATGACTAATGTCACAAATATGAATATTGATAGTGTAAAAGAAGAACTAAATAAGTATAACTTAGATATTTCAGTAAAATATGAATATGATGATAATATAGAAAAAGGTAACATTGTTAGTCAGAGTATTCCCGAAGAGACCGAGATAAAAGAGGGCGATAAACTATCATTAGTCGTATCTCGTGGTAAACTTGATTTAAAGAAATTAAAAGAAGATGGCATAAACGAACTAGGAAAAGTTCCTGTTATGATGTACCATGGTATCGTCGATAAAAAGAGTAGTGAAACAGCCTATACTGGCGGTAATGTCGATAGAGATGGCTATAACAGAACTACGGAAGCATTTAGAAAAGATTTAGATTTCTATTACGAAAATGGTTACAGAATGATAAAACTAACTGATTATATTAATGGTAATATTGATGTTCCATATGGTAAAAGTCCTATCGTTTTAACATTTGATGATGGAAATGTCAACAATATCAAAGTAACTGGATTAGATGATTCCGGTAATATTATTATCGATAAAAATAGTGCCGTAGGTATTTTGGAAGAATATAAAAAGAAATATCCAGATTTTGGTGTAACAGCTATATTCTTTATTCATAGTGGTTTATTCCAGCAACCTGAATACGACGAAAAAATCATGAAATGGTTGGTAGCTAATGGTTATGAAATAGGTAATCATACCTTAGGACATAATAATCTAAATAATACATCAACCTCTGAAACTCAAAAAGTCGTCGGAGGAATGTATCAGAAGTTAGAAAGTATTCTTGGAGATAAATATGCCAAAATAATTGCTCTACCTTATGGCAATCCAACAAGTAATAAACATGCTAATTATCCATATGTCGTAAGTGGTGAATACGATGGCTTTAAATATGAAACATTGGGAGCTCTTCGTGTCGGTTGGGAACCAGAAGTAAGTTCATATAATAAAGATTTTAATCCATTATACATTAAGAGATGCCGTGCCTACGATAACAATGGTAAAGAATTTGATATTGAAATGGTCTTTAGAATGCTAAAGAATACAAGATATGTATCAGATGGTGAAGTAGATAGAATTGTCACATCTCTATCTAATAAAAATCTAATGAATCCAGATATAAAAAAGGAGATTGTTTATTATGAATAATAAAGGTTTTGCTATAACAACTATTTTATATGGACTTATGCTACTTTTCTCTATGCTTTTAATATCTTTACTTAGTGTATTGTCAATATACCGTAACAATCTAGAAAAATTAATGGATTCCGCAAATGGAACGAGAGATATTTTGACAATGAAAGTAAAACAGGCTGAAGAGGAAACTGAAATTACTGAAAGAGGATTATATTGTATTATAATGGACGGACATTGCGGATACTATAAAGGAACGGGACATTAGCTCTGTTCTTTTTCTTTACAACAAGATAAATATTTGATAAAATTATTAAGCGAGTGAGGTATATTATGAAAGTGAAATATAAATTAATCCATAAAGATAAAGATAGTAATGCTAGATATGGTACCTTAACCACCAATTATGGTGAATATGAAACACCTATGTTTATGCCTGTTGGTACCCAAGCTACCGTAAAAACATTAGATTATAAAGAAATAAAGGATATCAAAGCCGGTATTATCCTTGCTAACACATATCATCTATGGCTTCGCCCTGGTGAAGATATCGTTGCAAAAGCCGGAGGTCTTCATAAATTTATGAATTATGATGGACCAATCTTAACTGACTGCGGTGGATTCCAAGTATTCTCTTTAGCTAAACCTAAAAATATTAGCGAAGAAGGGGTAACCTTTAAAAGTCATTTAAATGGTGAAAAACTATTGTTAACTCCCGAAAAAAGTATTGAAATTCAAAATAAATTAGATAGTGATATCGCCATGAGCTTTGATGAATGTATTCCATATCCAGCAACATATGAATATTGCAAAAATAGCGTTGAAAGAACTCTTAGATGGGCACTACGAGGTAAAAAAGTATTTAATAATCCAAGACAAAGTTTATTTGGTATAGTCCAAGGTGGAGAATATCAAGATCTAAGAGAACATAGTGCTAAAGAAACTGTTAAAATGGATTTTGATGGTTATGCCATCGGTGGTACTTCTGTTGGTGAAGATAAAGATACCATGTATCGTATGATTGATTATTCAATCAAATATTTACCTGAAGATAAAGCTAGATACCTAATGGGTGTAGGGGATCCATACGATTTATTCGAAGGAGTTGAACGCGGTGTAGATATGTTCGATTGTGTTCATCCAACAAGACTTGCTAGACATGGTCATGCTTTTACTAAATATGGTAAAATCAATATGAAGAATAACAAGTATAAAGAAGATTTTACTCCTGTAGATGATACTTGTGATTGTGAATGTTGTAAACATTATACTAAAGCTTATATTCGTCATCTCTTAATTGCTGAAGAAACATTAGGACAAAGACTATTATCTATTCATAATTTAAGATTCTTAATTAGAATTATGGAAGGTATCAGAGAAAGCATTAAAGAAGATAGATTCTTAGAATATAAAAAAGAATTTATGAATAATTATAAAAAGTAAACTCATTTATAGTTTACTTTTTTTAATATTTTTTGTACAATTTTAACGAGGACTGATATTATGAATATGGATAAAATAAGAAATTTCTGTATTATTGCACATATTGATCATGGTAAAAGTACTCTTGCCGATAGAATTCTAGAATATACTGGTGCTATCGATAAAAGAGAAATGAAAGATCAAATCCTAGATAATATGGAATTAGAAAGAGAACGTGGCATAACTATTAAACTAAATGCTGTTAGACTTCATTATAAAGATTATATATTAAATTTAATAGATACACCAGGTCATGTCGATTTTACTTATGAAGTAAGTAGAAGTATGGCTGCTTGTGAAGGTGCCATATTAGTCGTAGATGCTGCTCAAGGAATCGAAGCCCAAACACTATCTAATATTTATTTAGCTCTTGAAAACAATCTTGAAATAATACCAGTCATAAATAAAATAGATTTACCTAGTGCTGATATCCCTAAAAGAATTCATGAACTTAATACTATGTTTGGCTTTAAAGAAGAAGAGATTCTTTTGACATCAGCCAAAACAGGCGTAGGTATCCCTGAACTTGTCGATGCAGTTATAAAGAGAATACCAGCTCCTAAAAATATTTATAATGATAATAAACTTAGATGCTTGATATTCGATAGTTATTTTGATTCATACCGTGGAGTTGTTTCCCTAATCAGAGTAATGAGCGGAACTGTTACTAATAAAGATATTGTCAAAATGTATACAACAAATGATAGTTATGAAGTAACTGAACTAGGTTATAATACTCCAAAAGAAGAAAAAGTAACTGAACTATATCCTGGTGAAGTAGGTTTCTTATGTGCCAGTATCAAATCAATTGATAGTGTCAGAGTAGGCGATACAATTACTAAAGCTAATGATCCGTGTACTGATGCCTTACCAGGATATAAAACATTAAAACCAATGGTCTTTTGTGGAATATATCCAATCGATAGTAAAAAGTATCCTAACTTACGTGAAGCGTTAGAAAAATTAAAACTATCTGATGCCTCATTATCTTTTGAACCAGAAACATCTAGCACATTAGGATTTGGTTTTAGAATAGGTTTCCTAGGACTCCTTCACTTAGATATAATTACTGAAAGAATTGAAAGAGAATTCGCTATCGATATTATTGCTACAGCTCCATCCGTTGTCTATGAAATAACTAAAACAGATGGTAGTATCGTATCTGTAGATAATCCTAGTGAGTTTCCTCCCAAAGTAACTATTTCTAAAATAGAAGAGCCATATATTAGAACAAATATCTATGTTCCTAATGAATACATTGGTTCTATCATGGAGTTATGCCAAGAAAAAAGAGGAACCTTTATCAATACCGAATATATCGATAATACTAGAGTTAATGTCCATTACGAAATACCTTTATCTGAAATAGTATATGATTTCTTTGATAGACTTAAAAGTTATACCAAAGGATATGCTTCATTTGACTATGAAATAATAGGGTATAAAGAAAGTGATTTAGTTAAAATGGATATCATGTTAAATGGTGATGTTGTCGATGCCTTATCCGTAATTGTTCATAAAGATTTTGCCTATAAAAGAGGCAGAGTTATCGTTGATAATTTAAAAGAAATAATTCCAAGACAACTATTTGAAGTACCAGTTCAAGCAGTTATTGGTAGTAAAGTAATAGCTAGAAGTGATATTAAAGCTATGCGAAAAGATGTCCTTGCTAAATGTTATGGTGGAGATATTACTAGAAAGAGAAAACTCTTAGAAAAACAAAAAGAAGGTAAGAAAAAAATGAAAACTATTGGTAAAGTAGATATTCCTAAAGAAGCCTTCTTATCTATCTTAAAAGCAACCGATATCAAAAAAGATAATTAATTGGTGATCTTCACCAATTTTTTATTACTTGTATTTATTATAAAAATTATATATAATATATTTAGATAGGAGAATCCAATATGATACAGACTCAAACAATAGACATTAGTCATGTTAAGACCATCTTAGAAAATTGTCCTAACTATGATAAGATTATTCATTATGAATATCCTTATGGCGATATGTTGTCTAAAAAACTAATTGATTGGTATCGTGATCTAATCTTTTCTGCAAATGCCAGTAACGAAAGAGAACTTATGCTAATTAAAGCTCTAGATAGAAGTTTGTATTTATATATTAGAGATAACAAATATCGTAGAGGACTAAGAACAGTTATTACCGAAGAAGAATTAAGACTCGATAATAGAGAACTAATTAAAGATGTTATAAAAAGACTAATGGAATATACCAGTAGTTATGAAAAGAAAGAAGTAAGAGAAGTAAGCGTATCAAAATGGCTATGATACGCTTTTTTATAGCAATTTAGATATATATATGATATAATTAAAGATAGATAATAACTATCGGAGGAGCACTATGAATAGAAAAAATATATTAATATTATTTTTACTTATATTTATACCAAATATAGTTTTTGCTGAGAGAGTAACTGGTGAATATGGTACATATGAAAACGCTCAAAAAATAGCTAAAGAGGTAATGCAATCGTATTATATG
>JAEEGL015910062.1_pt1 | contig 21889 bp, 19 predicted proteins | sample 9134231 | NCBI WGS metagenome assembly JAEEGL01 (sample SAMN16246548, study PRJNA631951) | gut metagenome | biome: gut microbiome; feature: rumen; material: fiber-attached | host: Bos | place: Iran: Karaj | collected 2018-10 | reverse complement strand
TTGTCCGTGACGACGATGGCGAAGAGCTTCTTGAAGAGCTCCGGCCCGGCGGCGTCCCAGAGCCTCCTGAAGATCTCGGTGCACGCCTCGGAGCTCTATCTCGGCTTCGCGGTCGCGGAGCGAGGGGTTGGCGATCCAGTACGAGATCTGGTCCTTGTAGGTGCGCCCGACGCGGCACCTGGCGCGTGCAACGCTTTGGACGCTTGCGTTCACTCTTGCAAACGACAAATTTAAAAATCATAAATTACGCCTTGATTTTAAAGGGTGATTTTGATAAACTATGTGCCGTTTTCACGTTGGCGGGAGTAGATCAATTGGTTAGATCAACAGATTGTGATTCTGTGGGTTGCGGGTTCGAGTCCCGTCTCCTGCCCCATCGATGCATCGTTCGGCGACGCCGGACGATTTTTTCATCTGGATAGAGAAATGACAGACAAATCGCTTAAGGACGCATACCTCCGAAGGATACTCAACTCGAAGGTTTACGATGTCACGAAGGAGAGTCCGCTGGAGGAGGCGGCCACGCTGTCGGCGAAGCTTGGATGCCGCTTTCTGCTGAAGCGCGAGGACATGCACAGCGTTCACTCGTTCAAGATCCGCGGAGCGTACAACAAGATGGCGCAGCTTCCGAGGTCGGCGCTTGAAAAGGGCGTGCTCGCCGCGTCAGCCGGAAACCACGCGCAGGGCGTTGCGCTGAGCGCGAGGCGTCTTGGATGCAAGGCCACCATCGTGATGCCGGTGACGACGCCGGAGATCAAAATCGCGTCTGTCAAGGGCCTTGGCGCATCGATCGTGCTCGCCGGAGACTCCTACTCCGACGCAGCGGCGGAAGCTGCTCGTCTCGTCAGGGAGAAGGGCTACACGTTCATCCCGCCATACGACGATCCCGACGTCATCGCCGGGCAGGGTACGGTGGCGATGGAGATTCTTCGCCAGCGCCCGTCGGACCTTGACGCGGTGTTCGTGCCGGTCGGCGGCGGCGGCTTCGCGGCCGGTGTCGCGGTGTACATCAAGGCCGTGCGCCCTGAAGTCAATGTCTTTGGCGTGGAGCCGACTGACTCCGACTGCATGTACAGGTCGATAGAGGCCGGGTGCCGCGTGGAGATTCCTGAGGTCGGGCTCTTCGCCGACGGCGTCGCCGTCAAGAAGCCTGGTCGCATAACGTTCGACATCTGCCGCCGCTTTCTGGACGGAATAGTCCGCGTCTCCACCGACGAGACGTGCGCCGCCATCAAGGACATATTCGAGGCGACTCGCGTTATATGCGAGCCTGCCGGCGCGCTAGCGCTCGCCGCCGCGAAGAAGCACGCCTTGGAGGGCGGCCGCTGCGGCGAGACCTACGCCTGCATAATCTCGGGCGCCAACATGAACTTCGACCGCATCCGCTTCGTCTCCGAGCAGACGGAGATCGGCGAACAGCGCGAGGCGATTCTCGAATGCCGCATACCCGAGGAGCGAGGCGCGTTCAAGCGCTTCATACGCAAGATAGGCAAGAGAAGCATCACCGAGTTCAACTACAGATACTTCGACGCCGACCGGGCGTACGTGTTCGTGGGCCTTGCGGTCGCCGACAGGGACGAGGCAAAGCGCCTAATAGAGCAGCTGACCGCCGCCAGAATCGGCACCATCGACCTCTCCGACGACGAGCTCGCCAAGGAGCACATCCGCCACATGGTTGGCGGGCATACTCGCGGAATACACGACGAGGTGGTTTACACGTTCGAGTTCCCAGAGCGTCCTGGAGCCCTGATGGACTTCCTCGAGGCCATATCGGGCCGCTGGAACATCACGCTGTTCCACTACCGCAACCATGGAGCAGACCATGGCAAGGTTCTCGTGGGAATGCAGGTGCCGCCGAAGGAGCGCGCTGCGTTCAAGCGCGCGCTCAAGCAGCTTGGGTATGCCTACCGCGACGTGTCCCAGAATCCAGCGTACAGGCTTTTCCTCGGCAATCGCGACTGACGCGCGGCTTCAGCTGCGGTAGCGGCCGCGGCAGGCGGTGCAGAAGAACTCGGGGCCGGCCCAAGTGGTCTCCTCCTCGTTGCCGCAGTGCTTGCACACGCGCTTGACGAGCTCGCGGACAAGGCGCACCTCCGCAGCATGGTCGTCTATGTAGAGGAACGGGAAGTCGTCCACCTTGCGGCGTCCGCGAAGCGACATGGACGACTTGCCGTCCGGCGCATGAGCGCCCACGATCTGCACGCGCTTGCCAAACAGGCGCACGCGGGAAAGCGCCGGAGCGTAGTCTGGATCGTCGCCGACGAGAATCGCCACGTCGAACGCGCCGGGTTGCGCGGCGTAGAACATGAGCGACGAGGCCAGCGCCATCTTTATCCAGTTCTCGTCCGAGCCGACCTCGACCTCGTGTATCTCGGTGTCGTAGCCGCAGCTCTTTTCAATGAAGTCGTAGAATGCGTACTGCTTCGACGTGTTGAAGCCGGACCTCTGCGACGGTATCGTTCCGAAGTAGTTCGTGCGCACAAGCGAAACATCCTCGTCCAGCCCGTTGGCCACGTCTTCGCAGATGAGCTTGGGGAGCTTTGCGTAGTCTATTTCGAAGTTCTCCTCGCCGAGCTTTGCGAAAAGCGACACGCGGTTTCTGTACAGCCACCCTCCGTCGATGAACACCATTGCCTTCAAAGACATTTTCTATCCTCCTTTTTTATTTGTCCTTTTGATTTGAACCAACATCGACAATATGCCGCCGCGTCTATCTCGGAATGCGCGAAGGTTCGATCGAACCGGAAGGCATTCCGAGAAGCCACGGAATCTCCTCCTTGTCGTCCGCCCCTACATTTATTACATCTGCGGGCTTTGATGCATCCTGCTTGGGCTTTGCCTGCTGCTGAGGCTGAGGCGGTGGCTGCGGCTTCGCAGCTTCCGCAGGCTTGGCCTGAGGCTGGGGCTGAAGCCGAGGCTGAGGCTTCGCAGCTTCCGCAGGCTTGGCCTGAGGCTGGGGCTGAAGCCGAGGCTGAGGCTGAATCGCCGGAGCAGAAGGAGCGGTTTCGGAAACGTTCGGCGGAAGCTTGACCGTCATAGCCGGAGCGAGTGGGGCCCTTGACTGCGGCTTTGAAGGCGGGGGCGGCGGCGGAACGACCGCGGGCGCCGGCGGCCTCGGCCTGGGCGGCTGTGGCTGTGGCTTTGCCGCTGGCGCAGAAGCAGGCTTGGCCGGTGCCGGACTGACCGCAGGCCTGGAAGGGGGCTGCTGCTGCCTGACGGCGGCAGAATGCGACACGGGCGGCGGCGGCACTATTGGCGCATCGTCAACATCAAGTATTTCCTGAAGGCGTTTCTTCGTGGATTCCGCCGCAGGCTTCGCTGCAGGCCTGGCCGGAGCGGGCGCGGGCGGAGCAATGACGGGCGCGGCGGATGCAGCCGGAACGGAAGGGGGCCTGGGCTGCTGCTGAGGCGTGGGAAGGGGAGGCATGGTGGCGTCGGCCGCCCTTCTGGCATCCTCCTGCGCGTAGTAGTCGGGATAAAGCCTGCGGCGATGCTGCTCCACCTGCTCCTTGTGGAGAAGTTCCTGCTCCTTCTTCAGCTTCTCGCGGGCGGCGCGCACCTCGGCCTGTTTGCGCTCTAGTTCCTCCGCCTGGCGTCTCGCGGCGGTGAGCGCGTCGTCGGCAGCAGGACGCTGCTGTTGCTGCCGCGGCAGGACGGACGGCGGCGCTGATGCCGGCGGAGCCGAAACGGCGGCAGGCTGTACGGCAGCCGGCGCATGGGCGTTGTTTGACACTGCGGCGCGTGCGCGGGCAAGCTCGGCCTCCAGAGCCTCCAGCTTCGCCAGCACGGGCCTCATGGCGCGCTCGTCTGCGGAAGGCTGCACTGGAGGCGGCTGCTGGACGTTCACGACCGGCGCCGCCATTGGCGTGGGCTGCTGCACGGCGAAGGCGCGTCCGTTCAGAGCCATCTCCATGATCCTGTCGGAAAGCAGCTGATTGCGGTTGATCACTGCGGATGTTATGAGCGTGAACGTGAGAACGACTATCACGAGCAGCACGACGAAGAATATTGCAAGCGCCAGCATTCGCCTGCGCGCCTTTGACTGCTCTGCGTCCAGGTATTCCTGAAACGCCTTGAGCACGGGGAATTCCGTTGTGGAATCCGAATGCCCGTAGATTCTGACTGCGGTCGTCTCGGCGTCGTGCCGAAATCCTGAACCGTCTCTAAGGTCTTCGTTCATATATGTTCCTTTTTATGCTTTGGCGACATTCTATCAATTCACCAGCGATAACGCAAGCATTTTCTTATTATGCGCATAATATCTGTTATGTAAACTACGCGGATGTTATTTTAGCCCATCCTTTTGCCCCGCTTTGTGATATAATGTGCGGCATGGAGAAACTGTACATAGACCCTCGTGAATATCTGCGCGACGCATGGCGGCTTGCGCGCCAGGTTCTGGATTCTGGCTGGACGCCCGACGTGCTTCTTGCCCTCTGGCGCGGCGGCGCGCAGCCGGGCGTGGCCGTCCACGAGTTCTTCAAGGTCATGGGCTTGAACGTTCGCCACATGCCGCTCAAGTGCACAAGCTACACCGGAATCGCTGAAAGCTCCGGCGCGGTGCGATTCTGGCACGCTGAAAGTCTCATGGCGGCGCTTAAGCCGGACGACAGAGTTCTCGTGGTGGACGACGTTTTCGACACGGGCCGAACGGCCGTGGCGATGCGCGACCGCCTTGCGGCCATCGGATGCGACATGCGAATGGCCTGCGTATATTGGAAGCCGAAATGCAACGTCACGGACTTCCGGCCACATTTCCACGTGCGCGACGTTGACCAGTGGATCGTGTTCCCGCACGAGATCGAGGGACTGTCCCCGGAGGAGATCGCCGTCAAGGATCCAGTCCTTGCGTCGCTGATGAGGCTGTGACGAGCCGCGCCCGATAAATGCGAAAGCCCCACAGCTTGCGCTGCGGGGCTCTGTCAAGGCATGTAAGCCTACTTTTCCGGAATCAGAATTCGTGCATACGACGGCGGGAACGCGCCCGGATGCGTGCGCGCGCAGATTTCTTGCGCGCCTTCACGCAGGGCTTCTCGAAGTAGCGCTGGTCGCGAAGCGTCTTGATGATGCCCTCCTTGTCGAGGATCTTCTTCAAACGCTTGAGCCCGCGCTCGACGGTCTCGCCCTTTTTCAGCTTAAGCTGGATTGCCATGCCTTTTTCACCTCTCTTTCGTGTTTCCCGGCCCTTGGAGCGCCGAAAAGTCCGTATAGTATATCAAAAAACACCCTAGCCGGCAAGTGCCTTTTTGATTACATTCTGCGTGTCGGTGAGGCTGGGATTCTCTGCAAGCACCTTCTGCACCTTGGCGCGCGCGGCGTCTTCGCTTATGCCGAGCGCAGTGAGGGCTAGCATCGCGTCGCGCAGCACCACGCTCTGCTCCTTCGACGTCTCCGCCGTGGCGTTGGCCAGGGCCTCTATCGGGTTGATCTTTCCACGCAGATCCACGACAATTCGCTCGGCGGTCTTCTTGCCAACGCCCTTCACCGCCGCCAGCCGTTTGGCGTCACCCTGGGATATCGCCAGCTGCACGTCGCCAACGGTGAGACCGGAAAGAATCGCGAGAGCGAGCTTCGGGCCGACGCCCGAGACGCTCATTACGAGCTCGAAGAGATCACGTTCCTGCCGGGTGGCGAAGCCGAAGAGGAGCTGCGCGTCTTCGCGCACTTCATGGTGCGTGAACAGCTTGACGTCCGAGCCCTCGGCGGGAAGCCTGTCGAACGTCGAGATTGGAATCGCCGCCTCGTAGCCGACGCCTCCGCACTCGACCACAACCCTTCCAATGTCCTTTTCGGCAAGGATTCCGTTTAGATGCACTATCATGTTCGTTCCTCCGATGAATTGCCCTTCACAGCTCCCCGAATTCCACCAGCGGATCGCGGAACCTGTCCGCGAACCTACCCTGGCTGCGGGCCACGAGCGCCCATGCGCCGAGCTCCCGGCAGGCGACGGCGATCTCCTTCGAATCCATCGCCAGCAGAGCCGTGGAAAGCGCGTCCGCCACCGTGGCCGAGGACGCGCGGCACCAGCTCTGCGCCCAGCGGACCGCCGGGCCGCCCCTTCTCACGTCGCGAACATGCTCGCCCCGCAGCTCGAAACCGCTGCCGGAGAGCGCTCCGGAGGAGAGCCGCAGAGTGGTCTGGCGACGCGTGCGCCCCTTCCAGCTGCCGCCGACGCCAAGCGGCCACCCTTCTGCGTCCAGGCCGGGCGAGCCCGACGCCAGCAGAGTGGATGTGCCGCCGTCGAGAAGCCAGTTGTGCAGCTCGTACTGCTCCGACGTCAGAATCTTCGCGCACTCGTCAAGCGCATAGCCCTTCCCGATTCCGCCGAAGTCGAGTTCCACCGGACCGTTCCTCACGCCTACGAGCTTGTGCTCTACGTCAAGCGTCAGCTCACCGAATCTGCGCGCCTCAACCGTGGGGTCGTATGCCCCGAACGTCGCGGCGCATACGCGCGCGCCCGCGGCTAGTACGTCCATGATCTCCTGCGACACGACCGCTGTGCCTCCGTCGGGGATGGCCCGCACTACTGCGACGTCGCTCGTGTCGCTGAACTTCGTGAGGAGAACCTCGAGCGCGTCTATCCGCTTGAAGCACGCCGCGGCGGCAGAGGCGCAGAGAGCCTCGTCCTCCTGGTCGCCGAAGGACACCGTGAACTCGGTGTCCATGGCGCTATGCGCATATCTCCTCAACGCTGCTTCCGGTTCTTCCGGCGTCTTCTGCGCAGCAGGATGAGGCACACCAGGCAGCTCACCGCCGCAAACGACATCGCGACGCACCTGTGGCTCCACAGCAGAATGTGCTGCCCGTGCGAGCCGAACACGGTCATCATCGGCATGACGGCCGTGAACACCGTGCCGGACGCGAACACCACCCAGAACATCCAAGCGACGGCGCACCAGCGCCACTTGGTGCGCTCGGCGGCGCGAAGCGTCATTATCAGCACCGTGCACACGGAGAAGCAGCCGCCTGCGACCATGTGCAGCACGAGCCACCATCCGGCCATGCCGCCGCATAGCCAGCCCACCGCGCCGCTTGCGGCGAGATACAGCAGGCTAAGCACGAGCCCGACGTCCAGCAGCCACTTGAAGAGCCCCCACGAGAACGAGCGCGTATGGCCCGAAAGCCATCCGCCAAGCCTGTTGAGCGCGGCGCCCGCCGCCGCAGCCGCGAAGAGGCACATCAGGCCGAAGATCGTCCAGAGCGTCACCTTGAGGGTCGGCCTCAGCGAGAACGTCGAGCCCAGCACGGAATGGTAGAAGTCGCCGACGCCCAGCAGTTCGCTCTGCCTGAGCGGCTTCGCCGCGGCGTCCTGCACAGGCCCGACGGGCGTTACCTCGCCGCGGAAGAACTCGGAGTCGCCCGTGTGGCAGTCGGCGCACTTAGCCGGCTCGGCGCCGCGTGCCTGGCACGCGGGGCGCACGTCGTGCCCGACGGGCCATGAGACGGGCCGGGCCTCCGCCACCCCCTCCGTCTCGACGAGCTTGCCGTCCTTGTCAAGCGAGAACACCACGCCTGCTGAAAGATACCGCATCCCGTCGCCGGCGTTCGCGAGCGCCCGCGCCACCATTTCCTTCGTGAGAGGCTGCTCGGAATCGCGCACCTTGAAGTACTGATCGACGGACCACCTGTCCACAAGCGGAACGAACTTCTTGCCGTCGGCGGAGAGCGTGCCCACAGGCCATTCGCCGTCGGCCGACGCCTTCACGTCGGCGCATTCGCTCACAGTTCCCTGCCAGTCTATGGTGAACACCTTTCCGCCGCGGCAGGCGGCGACCTTGTTCGTCAGCATCGCGTTGTAGAGCGTGACGAGCAGGAATTTGAACTCGTCCTTCACGCGGTCCTCCGCCGCGATCAGCGACACCTCGCAAATCTCGGAGGCGTAGCAGAGCGAGCCGTCGGCGCGCAGCGCGAGCTTTCCGAGCTTGACGTCGGCCTCGGTCTCGCGCAGGATGGCGAGCGCCGCCTCCACGCGCTCCACCACGGTGAGCGCGTCGCCCGCGAGCGCGGCGGCCTCCTCGGGCGGGACGGGCCTGAGTGAGCCGTCCGCAGAAGCGCGGAAGAATCCGCTGGGCCACATCATGCGGTGCGGCTCGACGACGCCCTTCTCGCCGCGCACGAACACGGGCTCGACGATGTAGGGGGCGTCGGTCGCCCACTGGGCTCGGCCGTAGATGCCGATTCTGTTCGCGCGCGACGTGCGCACCAGCGCCCTCTCGCCGCCCTCCGTCACGCCGGAGTGGCACACGGTGCAGGCGAGCTTCTCGAAGTGCACGAGCGGGATGCCTGCATGGACCGGCTTGGGGCCGGCGCCCTTCGAATCGACGTGGCACGAAGCGCAGCTTCTCGTCTTGACGCGATGGTCGATTCCGTTCTGGTGGCAGTCTATGCACTTCATGCCGCGCTTGAGGTGCACGTCGCCCGCTATCGCGTGAGACGGCATGCCCTTCTGCGACACGGAGTGGCAGGCGAGGCAGTTCTCGTTCCTGGGCTTGCCGACGTTGAACACGCAGCGCCCCTTCGCGTCGAAGCGCTTCATGTCGTACACGGGATTCTCCGGAACTCGGAACAGATGGTCGTCGGGGTTGTCGGGAGAGGTCTCGACGTCCCACGCCGCGTCAAGGCGCTCGTTCATGCCCTCGACCGCGCCGATGCCGCTTGCCGCCGTGGCGGCGCCGCGCCAGTTCTCGCGAAGCACCTGGCGCGCCCATTCGCTGGAGTCGTAGTCGCCCTGCTGGTGGCAGGCGAGGCAGTTCGGCTCAAGCGGCCCCGTGACGCTCCAGCGCTGGCGCGAACGGTCCGCGCTCGCCATCGCCGCGGGGTGCGAGCCAACGCCGCCGCCGGGGAAGCTCCTGCCGAACATCTTCGTCCACTCCCAGCACGTGATGCCGAGGAAGGACGGCGCGTATGCGCCATTCTGCCCGTGCAGGGAAAGCGGCACTGCAGTTCCTGTGCGGTCGTCGGCGAGGAACCAGGGCTCGACCGCCACAGACGGCTCGGACTCGCAAGGCTCAAGTCCAGTCCTGAAGTGGCTGGCGCCGCGCATTGCGTCAACGTCGTGGCACTGCGAGCAGGTCTGCTGCGTTGAAATGGCGCGCGGATGCCTGGCCGCAGGATCCACGGCGTCGCCGTCGGCGTCGCGCGGGGCGAGCCTGTGCACCGGGATGGTGCGCCCGCCGTTCCAGTGCGCGTCCGAGGCATGGAGGCACGTTGCCGCCGCCGCGATTGCAAGTACAGCTGCTGTCTTCGTCATTTCTTCTGCTCCTCGTCATGGGTGGCAAGCGAAAAGTTCCACACGTCCGCGGATCGACAGGCGTCTATGAGGCCCATCAGCTTCTCGTAGGGCACGTCCTTGTCGGCGCGGATCACCACGGGCTGGCCGGGATAGAGCTTCGCGATGCGCTCGAGACGGTCGGTCACGTCGGCGAGAGTGAGCGTCTGCCCGTTGACGGAGACGCCGCCGTCCTTGTCCAGGTTGAGGATGATCTCGCCCGGCATGCGCCCTGGAACCGTGGCGCTCTTCGCCGTGGGCAGCGCGATCGCCACCTCGGTCTCCCACTGCGAGAATACGCTCGTCGTAACGAAGAAGCAGAGCAGCAGGAACACGACGTCCATCAGGGACGCCATCTGCAGCGCCGGGGCGCGGCTCTTGATGTTTCGGCGGAAGTTCATCAGAACGCCTTTTCGAGGATTACCGCCAGCGTCTCGAGGCTCGCGACGCGCCTTGCCGTGCGGCGGCGCAGGAGAGCGTGGAACCCAAGGCATGGAATGGAGACGACGAGGCCGAACGCGGTCGTCACGATGGCCTGCGAGACGCCCTGCGCCAGCACCACGGGGCGGGCGTTCGCGGCCAGGTCGCCGGCAATGCCGCTGAACGCCTGGAACATGCCGATCACGGTGCCGAGCAGGCCGACGAGCGGCGCTATCGCCGCGAGGTCCGCCAGCCAGTCAACCGCCGCGTGGAGACGTTCGGCGACGTGCGATCCAGCGGTCTCGACGGCCTTCCCCACGTCCGGCCTCTGGCCGGCCGGAGTGCTGCGCGCTGCGTCGAGGGCGGCGATGGCGAGCGTCGAGAATGCGCATGGGCTGCGCTCGCAGAGGCGGCGCGCCTCGCCATGGTCGCGGGCCTGAAGCCTGCTGAACACGTCGCTCATCAGCGCGCGCGGCGCAAGGGCGGCGATTCTCTGCGCGAGGAGTATGTACAGCACTATCGCAAGGGCCATGACCGAAAGCGCGGCCAGCACCCACATGAGCGGGCCGCCGTATTCCCAGGCCTGCATCAGCGTTATTCCTGTTTCATTCATTGCTCATCGTCTCCTTTTCGTTTTCACTTCAGATGTCAGATAGCGGTTCACATCGAGAGCAGGGCGTCCATCTTGGACTCGAAGTCCCTGCGGCGCCGCATCGCGCCGTCGCGCAGCTTCGCTATGCGCGACTCGTACATTCCGTAGTCAAGCCCTGCCGTCGCGCCGGCGTGCGTCTTTGCCGCCACAGCCGCGTCTGGGTCTTCCGAGGAAAGCGCCTCCAGATTGTCGCGCACCTGGTGGTACGCCTCGCGCCAGGGCGTTCCGGACGCGACCTTCCGCAGCGCCACGTCGGTCGCGAACACCCCGGGGATGAAGCCTGCCCGCAGCCTTGCCTCGTCAACGCGCAGCCCCCGCACGAACTTCGCGAGGATGCGCAGAGTCGTGCGGGCCGTCGAAAGCCCCTTCATGTAGAGGCCCTTGCAGTCCTGCAGGTCGCGGTTGTATCCGCCGGGCATCGCGTGGAGCATCGAGAGGGACGCCGTGGCGAGGCCGAGCGTCTGCGCCGTCTTGGACCGCACCAGCTCCAGCACGTCGGGATTGTACTTCTGCGGCATGATGGAGCTTCCCGTGCAGTACTCGCGTGGGAGGGCGAAGTACCCGAACTCCGGCATCGAGAAGATTATCATGTCCTCGGCAAGGCGCGAGAGCACCGCCATCAGCTGCGCGAGCGCCGAGAGCAGAGCTGCCTCGTCCTCCCCGCGCCCCATCGACGCGCCGAAGACGTTGTGCATCGGCCGGGCGAATCCCAGCAGCTCGCTTGTGCGCATTCTGTCTATGGGCAGCGGCACTCCGTAGCCGGCGGCGCTTCCGAGGGGGCATGCGTCGTTCATCGCGTAAGCGGCGTCGATGTTGGCGCACTGGTCGAGGATCATCTCGGCGTGGCCCGTGGCCCACACGCCTACGGAGCTGGGCATCGCGGGCTGCAGATGGGTGCGGCCCACCATGGGGACGCGGTCGTGCGCGCGGCCGAACGCCACGAGCGCGTCCGCCAGGTCGGCCACCTCGTCCAGGAGCGAATGCAGCTCGTCCTTGATGTGAAGGCGCACGTCAACGGCCACCTGGTCGTTACGGCTGCGGCCAGTGTGGATCTTCTTGCCGAGGTCGCCGAGCGTCTCGGTGAGGCGCGTCTCCACGGCCATGTGCACGTCCTGGTCCTGTTCGCGCACGACGAACGACCTGTCCGCCGCCACGGCGGCGAGCGCGGCGCGCACGCGCGCCGCCTCGTCCTTCGTCACGACCGGCGGCTCCACCGGCATCTCGGAGAGCATTGTCACGTGTGCGGCGGTGCCAAGGCAGTCCCAGCGCACCAGCGCCATGTCCAGCACCGGGTCGTCGCCTACGGTGTATGCGAGAACGTCAGGATCGACGTCGCCTGTTATTGTCTTTTCGGTTTTCATCTGATGAACTTGTCCTCTGATGGCGCGGAGAGCGTGGTGTTGCCGCTTTGACCGTTTGCGTTGCGGCCATCTACCAGCCGCGAGAGCTGATATTCCGCCTTGTCGAGAAGCTCGTCGAGCCTGTCGGCGGCGGCTCCGCGCGAGAGCATGACGAGAAACTCGCTGTACGCCTCCGAGACGGACGCCATCTCCGGCCCGCGCCTGACGGCGTACATCGGCAGCTCGCGCATCTTCGCGATCGCCGCCGATCGCACGGCCAGGGGCCGCTCGGACAGGAGCTTGATTGCGCGGCGGAATGTGCAGCTCTGCGCGGCGACGCCATCCGCCTCGCCTTCAACGGGCTGGACGTCCAGCCGAAGCTGCCGCCTGAAGTTCCTGACGTCCCACGCGCTCGCGCGCCCCGGCGAAAGGACGGCGCGGGAGAGCCTGTCCAGCCTCGCCTGGAACGCGCGCCTCTGGGCGTCCGCGTCCGTCTCGCCCGTGAGGTCGATCACGAACCTCTCGTCGCTCCACCTTCTTCCGGCAGCAAGGCCGTCAAGCATTGTGCGCACGTCCTTCTTCTCCTTTAGCCACGCAACGAGGTATCCGGCGTGCACGGCGTCCCTCATCGTCGCGATCCTGAGGCCGACGCACGATGCGGGGGAAATGGTCGGCCGCCCGTCTGCCCATGCGTTGAGCACGGCGCGCATGTCGTCGTGCGCGCCGTCCGCGGTGCGCGCGCGCAGTATGCCGAAGGCGAACCACTCGGGCGGCTCCGACGGCATGCCGTCGCCTGCTGGACGGTTCCTGTCGATCCATCCGCGCAGATATGCCTTGACGATCTCAAGCTGAAGTAGGTCTATGCTGGAGTATCCAGGCGAAGGAAGATATATCCGGGTAAGCGCCCTTCCGTCGCGCCGCACGACGCTGGCGATGACGCGAACGTCGTTCGTCTGGCCGTCAAGAGCGTGGATTACAAGCCCCGCCGCCCCAGTGCGCGGCATCTCAAGCCCGTAGCCGTGCTCCAGCTCGCCGATCAGCTGCGTTGCGAAGCGAAGCAGCGGGAGGCGAAAGCCGACGCCGTCTCCCGGAACGTCAACGGCCATTATCTCCACGAAGCCGTCCGCGCTGTACGCGGCGCGCGGCATGTCTGCCGCCCTTCTGGGCGGACGTGACGCCCCTTCCACATCATCGCCGCGAACGCACAGGGCCGAGCAGACGACGGCCAAGGCCACGCGCCATAAGACGCGCGGTCCGGTCATTCTGGGCATTCTCTCCGTTCGCATGTCCTATATTATACCAAAACCCGCCGATTCGGGCAATGACAAGCGCAAAAAGCGTCACTCGTCGCCGGCGACGTAGCGGAGGCGTTCGGGCTCCTTGACGGTTCCTGCGTGGATCCCCCGCTGGCGGTCAAGCTCGAACTCGAGGGGCATAGCCATCAGCCTGAACCGGCGTCGGCGCAGATCGTCGCCCTCGCGCTCGAAGAACGCCGCAGCCGCCGCAAGGTCGGTCTCGATTCGGTCGAGCACGTCCGGCGGATAGACGGAGCCGGACCTTCCCCTGCGCACGGACACGCCAAGGAACGCCTGGCGCAGCGTGGCGTGTAGCCGCCGGAGGAGTTCGCCGCCCCTCTCCCCGTAGAATATCCCCCAGTGCTCGTCGAGCGCCGCCGCCGGATTGAACGCCGCCCCTCCCCACTGCGCGCGCATCGCGCAGTATGTGCCGTAGTAGAAGTGCAGCTCGGGGCAGAGGCCGGGGACGGGGGGTGGATACATCCCGGTCTCCACTATGATCCCGACGTCGCCCAGCGAGTCCCCGAACGCCTCTATCATCTCCGGAAGGAACTCGTTCGCGACAGCCTGCTCGAAGCACGTGTTGCCGGCGTTGTACGTCCATATCTCGCGGACCGGCCGCCCGCCGAGTGCGCTCTGCCATCTTCGCATGAGGTTCACGCTCACGCGCCTCGCCTCCGGATTGCGTATGAAGCGCGGCATCTTCGCGAGGCACACCCCCGCCTCCAAGTTTCCTGGCAGCAGCCTGTACCGAGGCAGAATCGGCGGGTGCACGCAGCCTCCGTACGGCAGCACCACGAGGCGCCTGCCCGGAAGCCGCTTCGCGATCCCATCCGCCAGGCGGTGGTAGAACCGGCCGTAAACGTCGGCGTACCATCCCGTCGGCCCGAGCGCAAGATGCTCCGCCGTTATCAGCTCCTCTCGCACGACGGTCTCGTTCGCCATCATCACCTCCAGCGGACAGAACGAGTCGCACTGCCCGAACACGCAGTAGCGCTCGTTGCTGTGCATCAGCCCCTCGCGCCGCTTGCCGCCGGACGCATACAGCCTTTCGTGCGAGCGCACGAGCGCGTCGGCGAACTCCAGGTTCGTCACGTCGAAGTGGTTCTCGTGGTGGTTCGTCGGGCTGAAGTACTTCTCGCCGTTCAGATTGCGCATGAACGCCCTTTCCACCATGTCCGGGTTGGCCGCCGCCCACAGCTCGGGCTGCGGCGAGTGTATGGCGTGGAACGGCTCCGTCGTAGCGGCGCGGGAGGCGGCAAGATACGCCGCCAGCTGCTTTCTTCCAGGCCCGCGCCCGAGCGTGCGCGCGACCGCATCCTCGTCGGACGGCGCGCCGCCCCTGTTCCTGAAGCGCGGCGAGTCGGAATACGCGAACGGCCCAAGCACGAGGCGCTCGCATTTCGGGCGAACGCATCCGTCAGGCCCCGGATAGTAGTAGCGGCATCCGAGGAACCGCTCAAGGAAGTCGTAGGCCCCCCATAGCGTCGCCCTTCTGGGGCCAAGGCGCAGAAGAGGAGACGGCTTCGGGAACTCCGGGTCTATGGAGGAGTCGTTGCCCACGATGGCGACGCCGTTGGAGAACGTCGTCGCCACGAAGCCCTCCGGCGGCATGGACGAAGGGTCGATTCCGAGTTCGTCGGTCAGAGGGCTGCGCCCCACCAGCAGAAGCGGCCGACCCTCGTACCGCCGACTGTCGCGGAAGTCGGCCACGGGCACTTCCTTCCCGGTGCAGAAGTACAGCTCGCGCCGCAGCGTGCGCACCGCGTCCCGGATCGGACGGTTGACGACGCCGTGCGGCGCGTTCGTCTCGGCTGCGGAGTCCCACACTATCGTGAAGCGCGGCTCGCCCTCCTCCACGAGCGCAATCGGCCCATGGGACGGCGCAGGAAGCGGCTTGACAGGATTGAGCGCGGGATTCGCCACGCACATCGCCGTGGCTGCTGCTGCGAGAAGGACGTTCAGAGCATCACCTCCTGCTCGAACTGCACAGGCGCGGCCAGCTCTGACTGCGCAGTCTCCGCCACCGGGTCGTCAACCACCTCCTTGGCCGTCGCCGCCGCGGCCTCCGCCGTCTCAGCGTTGTTGGATGCGGCGTCGCGCTGGTTCTGGGGCCTGTCCCCGAAGCGGGTGCCCTCCCTGTAGAAGTTGAGATCGACCTCGCCTGTCTCGCCGTTGCGGTGCTTGGCCACATCGACGATGGCGAGCAGTTCGTTGTCGTGCCACTTGGCGGTCTTTGTGCGGCACGGGCGGCGCAGAAGCAGCACCACGTCGGCGTCCTGCTCGATCGCGCCGGAGTCGCGCAGATGCGAGAGCTTCGGTATCTCGTCCTTGTCGCCGTCCTTCTCGTTGGCACGGGAGAGCTGCGAAAGGACGATCACCGGCACCTTCAGCTCCTTCGCCATGGCCTTGATCTGGCCGGATATGCGGCTAGTCTCCAGCTGGCGGCCCTGCTTGGCGAACTCGCGGCAGTTGGCGAGCTGCAGATAGTCGATCACCACCAGCTCGATGCCGTGCATCCGCTTCATGCGGCGGGCGCGTGCGCGCATGTCGGCCACGTCTATCGCGCTCGTGTCGTCGATGTAGAGCGGGGCCTCGCGCAGGGCGCCGGCGGCGGACATCAGGCGCGCGCTCGCGTCGATACGCTCGTCCTTGTGGAGAAGGCCGCGCTGGAGGCGCCAGGTGTCAACCTGCGCCCGCCCTGCGAGCATTCGCTTCGCGAGCGACTCCGTGCTCATCTCAAGCGAGAAGATCAGAACGGGGTGCTTCTTCCCTCCGTCGCACTTGGTCGGCATTCCGTTGATGTCCTGCCCCATGGCCACGCATTCGGCTATGTTCATGGCGAGCGACGTCTTGCCCACGGACGGGCGGGCCGCGATCACGATCATGTCGGCCGGCTTCAGGCCCATCAGCTTCTCGTCGAGATACTTGAACCCGGTCGAGAGCCCGTCGAAGTGTCCGCCGCCCTCGTCGAAGAGGCGGTCCATCGCCTTCAGCGTGTTCTGCACCGCGGTGCGCCACTCCATCTGCACGGACGCCGTGCCGCCGATGTCGAGGAAGCTCTTCTCCACCTCTCCTAGCAGAATGTCCGCGTTCGCGCTCTGCGCCTCGTCGAGGCAGCGTCGCTCGGTCTCCCGCGCGCGCTCGATCATCATGCGCAGCAGCTGCTTCTGGCGCACTATGTCGATGTAGTACTCGGCGTGCGCGCTCGTCGGGGTGTTGTCAACTAGGGCCTGGATTGCCGTGATGCCGCCGATCTGCTCCAGGCGCCCGGTCGAGCGCAGCCGGTCGGTGAGCGTCACGGCGTCCAGCGGGGCCGAGGCCGCGCTCATCTCGCGGAACGTGTCGAACAGCATCCGGTTGCGCGGATCGTAGAAGGATTCGGCCGTGATGCCGTGCGACTGGCACAGGTCCAGCACGCGCGCGTCGTCCCCGAACTGCGTGTCGAGCAGTATCGACCCGATTATCCCCCGCTCTGCCTCCGCGCTGTGCGGAAGCGTCTTTAGTCCGTCAGTTGCGCCCATGGAAATCCACTCCTCGTGCAGGCCCGTCACAGGCGGCCGCATCTGACCTCGATGATTCCGCACAGCGTCTTGTAGGCGATCGCGAGGTCGTCGTTCGTGACCTGGTACATGTATTCGCCGGCGCGCGCCATCTCGCCCTCTGCGTTCGCGAGGCGCCGCTCTATGGCGGCAGGCGAGTCGGTGCCGCGCCCCACGAGACGGGCGCGGAGGTCGTCGAGGGAGGGCGGGTTCACGAAGATGTCCAGATACCCCGCGCGCAGCGGGCTCTCCGGCGGAAGATGGTGCATGACGAAGTGGCGCACGTTGGCGGCGCCGACCACGTCGATGTCTAGGACCATTGAGTGGCCCGCCGCAAGGACGTCCTCGATCGGCTGGCGCAGCGTGCCGTAGTAGTTGCCGTGCACCTCGGCGTGCTCGATGAACGCGCCCTCGGCGAGCAGCTCGCGGAAGCGCTCGACGGAGAGGAAGTGGTAGTCTATTCCGTCCTCCTCGTCTCCGCGCGGCGCGCGCGTCGTGCATGATATCGAGTACTCCATGTCTGGATAGTCCTGCAGCAGCATGTCGATCAACGTGGTCTTCCCGCACCCCGACGGCGCGCTGATCACTATGAAAAGAGGCTTAGACTCCATCGTTCTCTCCTTTTAGACCTTCAAGCCGCACCTGCTCGCCACGATGTACGTGCACACATTGTCGCCCGCGACGTTGCAGGCCGTCTCGAACATGTCCAGCACCGGGTTTATGCCAAGGGCCAGCGCCACGACGAGCGACACCTGCTCGGGCGTCAGGCCCATGTTCTCAAGCACCATGAAGAGCAGGAACACGGATCCGCCCGGCACGCCGCCGGCGCCTATCGACGCGAACATTATCATCAGGCACAGCGTCGCCACATCGACCACGCCGAGCGAACGGCCGAAGATGTTCGCCGCCAGTATCACGAACACCGGCAGATGCACGCACACGCCGTCCATGTTGATCGTCGCCCCCATCGGGAGCGAGAACGAAGACAGCGTGCGGCTCACGCCAATGTCGTCCATCGCCCTGAACGACACCGGCAGCGCGGCCGCGCTGGAGCGCGTGACGAAGGCCGCGAGGATGGGCTGGCGCATCCGCGCCATCACGCGGTACGGATTCTCGCGGCAGAACGCCGCTATCGCGAGCGGATACACCACAAGCGCCATCGCGGTGACGCCCACCACGACGCACGCCGTTATCCTGGCGTATGGGCCGAAGAGGAGCGCTCCGTTCTCCGCGAAGTTGACGAACGAAAGCGCGAACACGCCGACGGGGAAGTACGCTACGACGCAGTCGATCAGGCGGAACACCGCCTTCTGCGCGCCGTCGCACACGTCGATGAGCGTCCTTACCGACCTCTGCGCCGCGCCGTCGGCCTGCGCGGAGTCGAGAATGCTCCGTGCCGCAAGGCCGAACGCTATCGCGAAGACTATGATCGGGAGGAACCTCCCCTCCGCGAGCGCGGAGAACGGATTCTGGAAGAGCCCGACGATGAACGCCCCCACGCCGCCGACGCTGCCGCCGCCCGACGCGAGGGCATGCGCCCCCGCCACGTGGGTGGAGGCCACCTGCTCCGCGCCTGCCATCTTCGGGTTCATGAGATAGGCCATGGCGACGCCGAACACCGTCGCGAAGAGCGACGTGGCCGTGTACCACCCAAGCACCATCGCGCCGACCCTGCCGGACTTCTTCAGCGGCAGCGATGCCGCCCCCACCACGAGCGAGAAGAGGATCACCGGATAGACGACCATCTTCAGCATCGCGACGAGCGCCGAGCCGAACGGCGCCACGAACGGCAGCACCCTCTTCACCGTCGCGGGCTCGCACCACTCGCACGCGGCGAGGCCCGCCGCCGATCCCAGCACGAACCCCGCGAAAATCTTCGCCACAAGAGGTATCTTCCTCATCTGCGCCCCCCAAGCCGTTCACATCTGCGCGGCGAGCCACGCCGCGCCGCTGACAAGCGCCGCCGAATACGCGGCGGAGACCACGTCGTCGAAAAGCACGCCGCTCGCCGTGTGCACGTTGCGGTCGATGTAGCGCGCCACGGGCAGCTTTACCGCGTCGAGCGCGCGGAACACGACGAAGCCGACAAGCGCCCAGGCCCACGTCGGCAGCGCGCCGCCGCCATCCGGCAGCGCCCACATCAACGGCACGCAGAGATACCCCACTATCTCGTCGAGCACGAAGTTCCTCGGATCCGGGTTGCGCCACCGGGCCTGGGCCCAAGGCGTGAGCCAGTAGTGCAGCGCCGCGAACACGACCGCGCCGGCGAGGCACCACAGGCGCACCGCCCCTTCGCCCCACCCGAAGAGGATGGCGACGCCGTGCCAGGCGAGGCCCGTAAGGGCGCCGAACGACCCTGGCACGATCGGCGCAAGGCCAAGGTAGAAGCCGCTCGCGAGCAGCAGACGCAGGGAATCTCCGCCGTCTTTTCGCATGTCCGCACCGCCGCCGTCAGCGGCTTGCCTTCCAGGCCTCTGAGAGAGTGTGGTACTTCACGAGCATGTTCGGCAGATAGTCGGCGGGCTGCTCGCCCTTCCTCATCCACCCAAGGTACATGTTCATCACCTGCGAGAAGTGCGCCTCGTGGCCGATCTCGTACTTCTGCGGCACCACCATCGCCCATCCGTCGCCGTCCGCCTTGAATGTGACGCCCGGATACGTCTTGCCGAACTCCGCCACAGCGGCGGCGAGCGCCTTCTCGAGGGCGGACTTGTCCTGCCCGGCGCGGGGCTTCACATAGACCCTCGGCTTGTACCCCTCGGCCGCGCCCTGCCGGATAATCACCTCCGCCTTCGTTCCGCGCATCATGGAGTAGTGCGTGTCGCCGGTGCCCTTCGGCGGCATGAAGTGCCACTCCACGCTCACCTTCGCGTTCACGCCGCGCAGCTGGTAGGTGAACTCGCCGTTCGCCCTGCACTGCAGGACGTTCTTGCCGTCAACGTCCTTCTTCAGGAACTCCGGCCACGTGTCGAGGCCCGTGGAGGTCTTGTAGTTCTCGGCTGTGATTGGCGTCGGCCACGTCCGCGCGCTTATCATCTTCACGTCGGAGCATTTAAGGGTCTCGCCGGGGAACGTCTCCCACTGCACGAGGTCAACAAGATGCGTCGTCACGTCAACGATCGCCTCGCCCTGCTGGTCGGTATCGTAGTACCATCCCGGACGCCGCAGCGGCTTGCCGTTCACGAGCTTGCAGAAGTGGTGCACGGAGAGCTTCGTGACCGCGGGATCGTCGGGCGTGCCCTTCTCCTGCTCGCCGTAGAGGTCCTTCGAGGCCACGAGGGCGCGCTGGAGGATCGTCGTGATCTCGTTGCGCTCCGTCATTATATCCGCAAAGTAGAGGCCCTTCTCGTCCGCAAGCCTGGCCGCCTCGCAAAGCTTGGCGTAGGCGCTGGGCGTGATTGCCATCGGCTTGTCGGATAGCACGTTGAACCCGGCCTTTATGGCGGCGAGGTAGTAGTCGGCCTTCTTGTCGTTCTTGCCGGCCAGCACCACCACCGTGGAGGACTTGTCGCCGGACGCGAGGGCCTTTTCGAGGTAGTCGCTTCCGACGTACAGCACCTCGTTCCACGACGTAGGATCCTTCTCCCGCGCGTTGAAGGCGTCAACGAGCTTCTTGTGCGCCTGCACGTCGTCGCCGGCGGGCGCGAACACGCGGACCTCCTTCGCCACGCCGTCGTAGTTCCTGTTCAGCACCAGCGCGGCGTGAAAGTGCCCGGGGTCAAGCTCCAGGAACTTGACCTCCTTGACCACGCCGCGCCGCATCGTCTTCGCGCAGATGCAACACCCCGCCGCCGCCAAAGCCGCAACGAATCCAATCATAAGCCTGTTCATCTTTTTCCTTTCCTTAAAAGGCACTACCGCTGCCGCCGCAGATTGTACCAAAACATCTTGCGGCAAGTCAATTGCAAAGCGAGACGAACGAGGCGTCCGCCGGAAGCAGGCGCTACCGCGCAAGCATCTCGCCGCTGAGCTCGGAGACGATCTGCTCGGCGAACTCCACGACGCTCTTCTCGCCCGACGCCCTGCCTATCTCGCGGACCTTCGCCGCCTGGGCCCTGAGTCCGCACCAGCGCAGCTGGTCAAGGTAGAACATCTTGACGTCGGTCTTGTCCGCTTTCGCCGCGAATGCGAGGAGCTGCTCCGTCCAGAGCGCGCGGCCCTCCTTGCCGGGGCGCATCACGTACTGCGTGACGGCGGCGATCTGGAACGCCTTCATAGAATTCGTCTGGAATCCGGGCTTCACCTCGGCGAGAAGCGCCGAGGCGGACGCGGCGTCCTTCACGAACGCCGCGAGGACCTCATCCTTCGTGGCCTCCGCGAGCTTCGCACGGTTCTGCGCCTGCCACTTCTCGGCTGCCGGCGCGTCGGTTGCTTTTGCCGCTCCGGGCTTGATGTCGTAGGCATCCTTCTTTTTGCCCGCCGCAAAGCAAGTCGCCGCCGCAAGCACCGCAACAACAAAGATCTTCTTCATGTTTTCTCCTTCACGTACTTATTCTTTTCATCTATTCACTATTCACTCTTACCTATTCACTAACCTTCAGCCCCACATCTCCTTCGCCCACGGCTGGCGCATGGACTGGTAAAGGAAGCGGTCGGCTGCCTCGTCATCGACGGCGCGCAGCTTCACGGGGTCGAACTTGAACCCGCGGCCGAGGCGCTCGGCGACGATCGCGAGATTGAACATCGTGCAGGAGCGGAACCCGTTCGTCTCGTTGAGCGCGAACGGCTTGCGCGTGCGCACGCTCTCCATGAAGTCCGTGATCTGCGGCGCGGGTTCGGGAAGGCTCTTAAGATAATCCACGACCTTCGCGTCCGGCCACCAGCCGGTGTTGTCCTTGATGCGGAGCGTGGAGGTGTTCTTGGCCTTCTTGTACACGCACACGCCGTTGGACCCGCGCAGGAGCGGCTCGTCCTTGAGCGAGTTGTCGCCGTCGAGAATCACCTCAGTGCCGTCGGCGTATGTGAGCACGAAACGGTCGAAGCGGCCGACCACATCGGGGTGCTGCTTCGGGCCGATGTAGTCGACCTTGACCGGGCTCGTGTCGTCCTTGCAGAGGAGATACTGGAGCGGGTCGAGGTAGTGCTGCGCCATGTCGCCGAGGCCGCCGCCGTCGTAGTCCCAGTACCCGCGGAACGTGCCGTGGGTGCGATGGCGGTTGTAGGGCTTCCACGGCGCCGGGCCGAGCCACATGTCCCAGTCGAACGTCTTCGGCACCGCCTGCACGGGCAGGTTGCCGCGGCCGGAATGGTGGAACTTCCAGCAGAAGCCCTGGCCCGCGCCGAAGACGCAGCGCACGGGGCCGTTGCCGAGAACGCCGTTCTCGACGACCTTCCTCACGTACTTCACTTCCTTGCCGAAGCCGTAGAACGGG
>JAEEGL015532254.1_pt1 | contig 21889 bp, 16 predicted proteins | sample 9134231 | NCBI WGS metagenome assembly JAEEGL01 (sample SAMN16246548, study PRJNA631951) | gut metagenome | biome: gut microbiome; feature: rumen; material: fiber-attached | host: Bos | place: Iran: Karaj | collected 2018-10 | reverse complement strand
CAGTCATCCCGGGTCATGAGATTAGTGCCACCGTAGAAAGGGTAGGCGAGGGCGTGCCTGCTGATCTACAGGCAGGACAGTTTGTCACCGTGGATCCTTACACGGCTTGCGGCAACTGCCCCAGTTGCCGCCGTCGTCGGTTCAACGCCTGCCAGCACAATGAGACGCTTGGCGTTCAACGCCACGGTGCCATGCGCGAATACATCGCTGTGCCTTGGCAGAAGGTGATTCCTGCCGAAGGACTTGCGCCACAGGACATTGCGCTGATTGAGCCTATGAGTGTGGGCTTCCACGCCGTGGATCGCGGTCAGGTGACGGATGCCGACACGGTGCTGGTTATTGGCTGCGGCATGATTGGCGTGGGTGCCATCGTCCGTGCCAGCCTGCGCGGCGCTACGGTCATCGCCATGGATCTCGACGACGAGAAGCTGGCATTGGCACGTGAGCTCGGAGCCTCTGCTACCGTCAACAGTGGCACCGAGGACGTACATGCTCGTTTGCAGGAAATGACTAACGGCGCAGGGCCCGACGTATTCATCGAGGCCGTGGGTGCAACACCTACTCAACATTGTGCCGTCAACGAAGTGGCCTTTACAGGTCGTATCGTCTGCATTGGCTATGCTCCAGGCGATGTGCCTCTGCCTACCCGTTTCTTCGTGCAGAAGGAATTGGACATCCGCGGTTCGCGCAACGCTTTGCCCGACGACTTCCGCGCCGTCATCCGTTACTTGCGTCGTGGCACCTGTCCCACCGCCCGCCTTATCTCGGGCATTGTTAAGCCTGAAGAGGCCGCACAGGCTATGGCCGATTGGGATGCCGCACCAGGTAAAGTGTTCAGAATATTGGTTAATTTTTAATTGTCGTAATAACGAGATAGCGTTATAACGTGATAACGAAATAACGTTATAACGAAAAAACGGGATAACGAAACAACGAAATAACGAATGATTATGCAAGAACTCAACAGCACAACCGCTCCCAAGACCATCCGTCCCGAGCGCATCATACAGTTTGGCGAAGGCAACTTCCTCCGCGCTTTCATAGATTGGATTGTTTGGCAGATGGATCAGAAAACAGATTTCGATGCCTCTGTCGTTATCGTTCAACCCATTGCCCAAGGCATGGCCGAGCGTCTGCAAGCGCAGGACTGCTTATATCACGTGAACCTGCAAGGGCTCATCGATGGTCAGGCCGTGAACTCGCTTGAGATGATCGACAGCGTCAGCCGCACCGTGAATCCCTATGCTGATCATGCAACCTTCCTGGCATTAGCTTCGCTGCCCGACGTGCGCTTTGTCATCTCCAACACCACCGAGGCTGGCATCGCGTTTGACCCTGCTTGTCGCTTGAACGACGCTCCGCCTTCCTCTTATCCTGGCAAGCTTACGCAGCTGCTCTATCACCGCTTCCGTGCCTTCAACGGCGACCCCGCCAAAGGTCTCATCATCATGCCTTGTGAGCTCATCTTCCAAAACGGGCATCACCTCGTGGATTGTATTCGTAAGTACATCGAGTTGTGGAAGGAAGACTTGGGCGCTGACTTCGAGGCTTTCCGCCAATGGTTTGAGCAGTCGTGTTACGTCTGTGCAACGCTTGTGGACCGTATCGTCCCCGGCTTCCCACGCAAGGATATCGACGCTATCCAGCAGAAGGTGGGTTATGCCGACCAGATGGTCGTTCAGGCAGAGGCTTTCCACCTCTGGGTTATTGAGACGGCTCCCAACTTGCCTATCGAGCAGTTGGCGCAGGAGTTCCCTGCCGACAAGGCCGGCCTGCACGTCATCTTCACCCACGACGAGTCGCCCTACCACGAGCGTAAGGTCACGCTCTTGAACGGCCCGCACACCGTCCTCTCGCCTGTCGCCTTCCTTGCTGGCTTGAATATTGTCCGCGATGCCTGCCAGCATGAAGTGATCGGTCCCTTCGTACGCCGTGTGATGTACGAGGAACTATTGCCGACCTTGAACCTCCCCGAGGATGAGTTGCGCCGCTTTGCCGACGATGTGATGGAGCGTTTTTGCAACCCCTTCGTCGATCACCAGCTCACGAGCATTATGCTCAACTCGTTCCCGAAGTTCCAGACACGTGACCTGCCCGGTCTGAAGACCTATCTTGAACGCAAGGGCACATTGCCAAAGGGCATCGTCCTCGGCCTTGCCGCCATCTGTGTCTATTATCGTGGAGGCGAGCGACCTGACGGCACGGCCATTCTGCCTAACGATGATCCTCGTATCATGCAATTGCTCGCTGAGCTGTGGCAAGCGGGCGACACTCGCAAAGTGGCTGAGGGCGTTCTCGCTGCCAAGGACCTCATCTGGCATGAGCACGGCGACCTCAACACTATTCCCGGCCTCGCTGACCTCCTCACGCAGAGCATAGACAGTATCCTTGACAGAGGCATGATGGAGACGGTAAAGCAATTGAATTAATGATTGACGAATGAAAGAATCCCTGCAAATACATCCCAGTGACACTGTGGCTGTGGCTCTGCGAGCGCTGCCAGGTATTCCCGCCGGCCATAAGTTCGCCCTTCGCGATATTGCCGAGGGAGAAGATGTCATCAAGTATGGCTATCCCATCGGTCATGCTACTCGTGCCATCGCCAAGGGCGAACTCGTAGATCATCACAACATCAAAACGAATCTCAGTGGCGCGTTGGACTATAGTGGCCTCGCATTGAAGGCAAGCGGAAACGCAAGTCTCCCCTTATGGGGAGATTTAGAGGGGTCTTCTTTCCTTGGCTACCTCCGTCCCGATGGTCAAGTAGGCATCCGCAACGACATCTGGGTTATCCCCACTGTAGGCTGTGTCAATGGAATTTGCAGGCAGATAGTTGAAAGAGCAGAAAAGATCCTCTCTCCGCTCCCCCGTAATGGGGAGAGCCTCGCTCCGCTCGATAACTGCGCGCCAACTACTCCCCTCCCTGATGAGAGGGGTCAGGGGGTGGGTCTGCTTTATTTCCCCCACAATTACGGCTGCTCCCAGCTCGGCGACGACCACGAGAATACGCGTAAGATTCTTCGGGATATGGTGCTGCACCCCAATGCAGGCGGAGTTCTCGTTGTCGGTCTTGGTTGCGAGAACAATCAGCCGCGCGACTTTGAGAAGATGTTGGGCGATTACGATCGTGAACGCATCCGCTTTCTCATCTGCCAGGAAGTAGAAGGCGATGAGGTTGAGGCAGGTGTGGCCATCGTCAAAGAGCTTTACGAACAGGCTCAAACCTACGAGCGTGTGCAGGTCCCTCTTAGCAAACTACGCGTGGGATTGAAGTGTGGAGGTTCAGATGGTTTCTCGGGTATAACGGCCAATCCGTTGTTGGGAGCCTTCACCGATTGGCTTTGTAAGGAACAGGGCGGTACTGCCGTCCTCACTGAAGTGCCTGAGATGTTTGGCGCAGAAACCATTCTCATGCGTCGTGCTGTGTCGGAGGAGGTGTTGCAGCAAACCATCAGCCTCGTCAACAACTTTAAAGACTATTTCCTCAGTCACGGCCAACCGGTAGGCGAGAATCCGTCACCAGGGAACAAGGCAGGGGGCATTTCTACACTTGAGGAGAAAGCGCTCGGTTGTACACAGAAGGCAGGATCGGCACCAGTGGTTGGAGTACTTGGATATGGTGATTGCTTAGACACCCGAGAGTCTGGTCTCCATCTCCTCTCAGCCCCTGGTAACGACCTTGTTGCGAGCACGGCTCTTGCTGCTGCAGGTTGTCAGATTGTGCTTTTCACTACTGGCCGCGGTACGCCTTTCTCCACGTTTGTGCCTACGTTGAAGGTGTCCACCAATAGCGAACTGGCCCGTCGTAAGCCGCAATGGATTGATTTCGATGCGGGCGTACTCCTCGACGATGTATCTATGGACGAACTGTTGCAACGCTTCGTCGCGTGTGTCATCGACGTCGTCTCCGGACGCGAACGCACGACCGCGGAGATTCACGGCAATGCAGAATTCGCCATCTTCAAGACAGGTGTTACACTTTAGGCCCGTTCATCATTAGGGCATAAGCAAGCTGCTGTCGCCATAGCTCAAAAAACGGAAGTCGTTGTCAAGGGCATAGCGATAGATCTCTTTCCATCGCTCTCCTCCGACGAAGGCCGACACGAGTAGGAGCAGGGTAGATTGTGGCTGATGGAAGTTTGTGATCATCCGCCGCACGACGTGATACTCGTAGCCGGGAGCTATGATGATTTGTGTGGCCGTGTGCAGGGCGTTGGTGTGGTTCCGATCCATCCATTCGATGATTGCGTGGAGACGTGGCAGAACCCCTTCAGATTGATCCTTCGCAGAATCATACGGCTCCCATTGCCCAACCTTCATCTCCTCTTCGCTGATGTCGGGATTGGCGATAATCTTCTTTCCAATATAATAAAGTGATTCGAGTGTGCGAACGCTGGTGGTGCCTACGGCTGTACATTCCCCGTCGTGACGAATGAGTGCTTCGACAACGCCACGGGGAACGTAAATCCATTCGCTGTGCATCTCATGTCCTTCAATGCGTTCGCTTTTTACAGGCTTGAAAGTGCCAGCGCCGACATGTAGCGTCAGTTCGGCACGTTCGATGCCTCGGCGGTCGATGGCCTCGAGTACGGAAGGCGTGAAGTGAAGCCCGGCCGTAGGTGCTGCAACGCTCCCCTTCACCTTCGAGTAGACCGTCTGATAGGTACGCAGGTCGCTCTCCTCAGTCTTGCGGTTCAGGTAGGGTGGGATGGGCAGTTCGCCACAGGCATCCAGTACTTGTGCCCAAGTTACATTATCGTCCGACCAATTGAAGCGGATGAGGTCGCCCTCGCCCTTCTCGACTTGGAGTTCCAGTGTCTTGCTCTCGACGTTAATCACTCTTCTCAGCGCTCCTTCCTTCCATTTCTTGGCATTACCGACGAGGCAGTGCCATTGGCATTGGCGTGTCTGTTGGAACATCAATACGTAATCATGGGGCTCAGAAGGCTCCAGACAGAACACTTCGATGAGGGCGCCTGTCTCCTTGCGGAAGTGGAGGCGTGCCTGGATGACACGTGTGTTGTTCATGACCATTAGCGAACCCTCAGGCAGCAACTCGGGGAGGTCGCGGAAATGGCGATGGCTGATGGTGCCGTGGTTGTATATGAGCAGTTTCGATGCATCGCGCTCTGCCAACGGATATTTAGCAATCCGTTCGTCGGGCAAGTCGTAGGCGAAATCCGCTATGCGTATATCTTTCGGTGATTCCAATTCTTAACGATAAAAGCTATTCTCTAAACTCTACATGTTAAACTTCAAGCTCTCGACTTTACTTGATCGTCACCATCGTGGCACCGTGTCCGTAGCGCTGGAAAGGCGCGTCCTCGTAGGTGCAGGTGCGATAGCGGTGGGTCAGTTCCTTGATGAGCGCTTCGCGCAGTACACCGTCGCCTTTCCCGTGGATGAAGACGATGCGCTGTCCCTTCTTGCGGATGTTGCGGTCCATCATGATTCGGAACTCTGTGAGTTGCGTGTTCAGTAAGACGCTGGGCGAGAGTCCTTCGATGTTGTCGAGTAACGCATCAATATGCAAGTCCACTTCCAGGTAGTCGCGTTTCTGCTCATCGGCGGCTCGCTCGCGGCGTTGTTGCTCGGCTTTGCGTGCCATCTCCTGTGCTTGAAGAGCTTTCTGCTCAGCCTTGAGCGCACGCTTGGCAGCCTTCAAGGCTTCGCGCTCTTCCTCGCGTGTACGTTGGGGGACAGCGGGAGCTACTGTCCTGAGGGACTCGAGCGTTGTGATATAGTCGGGTAGGGGAGAGTTGGGCTCGTTGGTGCGCTTGCTATCGTTTTCGCTTTCTTTCTTCGAGTCTGAAGTATCGCTAAGTTCCGAGCGTCTGTTATCGCTCCCGTTATCGTTCTTCAAGTTTGAAGCATCGCTTCGCGCCGAGCGCCCGTTATCGTTCCCGTTATCGTTAACACTCCCGCCCCTCATCGCATCGAGTACCTCTTCGGCCTCGATAAACACCTGACGGATAGGACGATCGTCACGCACGATATCATAAATCAGTGCTGGTTCGCGGAAGAAAGGCGATGGCTGGAACACGTGCAACTTGTAGAACTTCACCATATCCAGTCGCAGTTCCACGCCCACGGCGGGCTTCAGCATGAAAGGCTTGTCCTGTTTCCATGCAATCAGTTGTACGCTGAGGCGTTCGAGGTCGTTTAGCGCCGAGCGGTCGAACGTCTCGACGTATTGCTTCGTATTGGGCTCAATCGTTCCCTGCCAGCGCAGGTGCCAAGCCGCTCCCTCGTTGTTGGCGAAGGCGGCGCTGACATAGTAGTTCGAATCGTTGATGAGGTAAGCCTCGAAGCGTGTGTTGCTCAACTCGCGCGAGTTCTCGGGCACGAAGGCCAGACACACGTTCAGCAATTCGCCACCCTTACGCTCCTGAGGCTTCGGTTGGAAACTGATGGGGCGCTCCGATGGGTCGTCGTCGAGGCCGTCGTCGAGGTAGCGAAACCGTGGTGCAGGTTTCTCCTCTTCTTTCTTCTTCCGCTCAAAGTTGTTAGCGTTCGTCTCTATTACCACCACTTGCGAGCGTAGCATGGGAATGTCGAAGCCATCGGCATCTTCTATCAGCACGATGTCTTTGCCTTGGAAACCCGTGATGCGCCCTCCTCCGACTTCGTTCAGAAATCTTACTTGATCACCTATTTGCATTGTTGTGTTATTTAAATTTGGGCACAAAGATAGTGAAAATAACGTTAGTGTTAACCAAAACGAAAACCTTTTTCATGATTCATTATTCATTTTTCACTGGAAAAACGTCGAGCTTAACATTTTTCTTCTTATCTTTGCCTCCGAAAGTCATACTTACTACAATGGAAACAACTATTTTTGCCCAACTCATATCCCAACGCCTCGGGTTGCGTCAGAAGCAGGTCGAGGGAACCTTGTCGTTGCTCGACGATGGCGCCACCATTCCTTTCATCGCCCGTTATCGCAAGGAGCGCACTGGCGCCCTCGACGAGGTTCAGATCGCTGCCATCGCCGAACAGAACGACCGCCTCAAAGAACTTGCCAAACGCAAGGAGACCATCGTCAAGACCATCACCGAGCAGGAACGGATGACCCCCGAACTCAAGGCACGCATCGATGCCTGTTGGGACACCACCGAGCTCGAAGACATCTACTTGCCCTACAAACCTAAGCGGCGCACACGTGCTCAGGTGGCACGCGAACACGGCCTTGAGCCCTTGGCCAATCTGTTACTGATGCAGCGTGAGTCTAATCCGACGAAGGCGGCCGAACGTTTCGTTACGCCCGAGGTGCCGACGCCCGAGGACGCGCTGCAGGGTGCACAGGACATCATTGCCGAGATGGTCAGCGAGGACGAACGTTCGCGGCAGAGCATACGTGGCATCTTCCGTCGTACGGCTATCATCACGTCCAAGGTGGTTAAAGCTAAGGCCGATACTGACGAGGCCGCCAAGTTCTCCGACTACTTCGACTGGAGTGAACCCCTGCGCCGTTGCTCCAGCCATCGCTTGCTGGCTATGCGTCGAGGCGAGGCAGAGGGCATCCTGCGCGTCAGCATCAGCGTCGACGATGATGAGTGTGTAGTGCGCTTGCAGCGTTACTTCGTTCATGGTCGCGGCGCCTCGTCCGAACTCGTAGCCGCAGCCGTAGCCGATGGCTACAAACGACTGCTTGCTCCCTCCATCGAGAATGAGTTTGCTGCTTCCAGCAAAGAGCATGCCGACGACGAGGCCATCCGTGTCTTCGTTGAGAACCTGCGCCAGCTGTTGCTCGCAGCCCCGCTCGGCCAGAAGCGTGTGATGGGCATTGACCCCGGTTTCCGCACGGGTTGCAAAGTCGTCTGTCTGGACGCTCAGGGCAACTTGCTCCATCACGAGGCCATCTTTCCCCATCCGCCCGTGCGCCGTCCGGCCGAGGCTGCCGAGGCGCTCGATGAGATGATTCGTAAATATCGGATTGAGGCTATCGCCATTGGCAACGGTACCGCCAGCCGTGAGACCAAGGCTTTTGTAGAGATGGTCGTCAGCAATCGTTCAACTGCCCTCAACGATGTGAGGGGCCCTGAGGCTATTTCTATCTTCGTTGTCTCTGAGGACGGTGCTTCGGTCTATTCAGCTTCGAAGGTGGCACGCGATGAGTTCCCCGACGAAGACGTCACCGTGCGTGGCGCTGTCTCCATTGGTCGTCGACTGATGGACCCGCTGGCCGAGCTCGTCAAGATTGATCCCAAGAGCATCGGCGTAGGACAGTACCAGCACGACGTCGACCAGTCGAAACTCCGCCGCAGCCTCGACCAGACCGTTGAGAGTTGTGTCAATACAGTGGGTGTCGATGTCAACACGGCCTCTGTCCATCTGCTCACCTATGTCAGTGGTCTCGGTCCCGCACTGGCCAAGAATATCGTCGACTATCGGCGCGAGAACGGAGCCTTCACCTCGCGTGCCCAGCTGAAGAAAGTACCGCGCTTAGGCCCTTCAGCCTTCGAACAATGCGCAGGCTTCTTGCGCATCAGTGGGGCTAAGAACCCGCTCGACAACAGCGCCGTCCACCCTGAGCGCTATGCTCTCGTCGAGCAGATGGCCAAGGACCAAGGCTGCCACGTTTCCGACCTCATCGCGAGCAGCGACCTTCGCGCACGCGTAGATATACAAAGGTATGTCAGCGCTGATGTCGGACTGCCCACCCTCACCGATATCATGCATGAACTGGAAAAGCCCGGTCGCGACCCGCGCGAGCAGGTCGAAGAGTTTGAGTTCGACAAGAGCGTCACCTCCATCGATGACCTCGTTCCGGGAATGGAACTGCCTGGCATCGTCACCAATATCACCAACTTTGGAGCCTTCGTCGACATCGGTGTCCATCAGGATGGCCTTGTCCATATCTCGCAGTTAGCAGACAAATATGTCAGCCACCCCACAGACGTGGTCAAGCTCCACCAGCACGTCCGCGTCCGCGTCACAGAGGTCGACCATCGTCGTGGCCGTATCTCGCTGTCGATGAAAGGGATGAAAGCAGGCAGTCGCGGATAATGCTTTTTTTTTGTTTATCGTTCATCGTTGAAGATAGGCCCGTAGGGCTGATATAATCATTCGCCCTTATTGGGTTTTGCGCCCAATGCTATATGATTGCGAAAAAAATATATGAATGAAGGCCTTGCTTCCACTTTTTGTTATTTTGAGGGGCGTAAATAGCTGAATATTATCACATTGACGCTAGTGGAAGCTGCTCGTGTAGCCTCCACTAAGCTTCCATTGCCCACTGCCAGACTGAAGGGGAGAAAAAGTGGAGGCTGAATGGAAGTAAAATGAATAGCCTCCACTCTTGCAAGTCGCTTGGAATAAGGATTTTAAATGCTGTTTTGTGGCAAAAAGTGGAAGCGAGGGCGAAGTCCCTATTCATATTTTGTTTACGAGTAGAAATTGGCTGTTTGTATTTTCCGTTTCGAGTAGTCGAATGGCCTCACGCGTATATACGTGCAGCCTCACGCGTATATACGTGCAGCCTCACGCGTATATATGTGTAGCCTCACGCGTATATACGTGTAGCCTCACGCGTATATTCGTGCAGCCTCATGCGTATATTCGTGTAGCCTCACACGTATATTCGTGTAGCCTTATGCGTATAATAACAAGCGTTTGATTTATGGGATTGGACCTTGAAGCGGCGAGGTGGCCAGAGTCAGGCATTAGTTTCTGTTTGAGTTCGTGGTCTTGGCTTGTCCTCTTTTTCTTTTTTCTCTTAAGCTTTTTCTCTTTTATGATGGTTTTCTTTTGTGTTAACGTTATTTTGTTCCCGTTTTCGTTTGGGTTAGCATTATTTTCCTTATCTTTGTCGCGGAAAATCGTCTATTGAATTGTTTATGAGGTTTATCTCTTGGAATGTGAATGGTTTGCGAGCGTGCGACACGAAGGGCTTTCGTGAAGCCTTCCGTACGTTGGACGCCGACTTCTTCTGCCTGCAGGAAACGAAGATGCAGGAGGGGCAGCTTGACATCGCCTTCGACGGCTATGAGAGCTATTGGAACTACGCCGAGAAGAAAGGCTACTCTGGTACGGCCATCTTCACGCGGCGCCACCCGCTCGCCGTCACCTACGGTCTGGGCATCGAGGAGCACGACCACGAAGGACGTGTCATCACGCTGGAGTACGACACCTTCTACGTCGTCACCGTCTACACACCCAACTCGCAGGACGGCCTGCGGCGCCTCGACTACCGCATGACGTGGGACGATGCCTTCCGCGAATATCTCTGCCGGTTGGATGCGCAGAAGCCGGTCCTCGTATGCGGCGACATGAATGTGGCTCATGAGGAGATTGACCTCAAGAACCCCAAGACGAACCGCATGAACGCAGGCTTCACCGACCAGGAACGTGAGAAGTTCACCACCCTCCTCGCTGCTGGCTTCACCGACACGTGGAGAGCGCGCAACCCCGACGTCCGCGACGTCTACTCCTGGTGGAGCTACCGCTTTCAGGCGCGACAGAAGAACGCTGGTTGGCGCATCGACTACTGGCTCGTCAGCAACCGACTCTTCCCGCAAGTCACCGACGCACAAATTCACACCGAGATATTCGGCTCCGACCACTGGCACGTAGAGGTGGAAGTGCAGGATGAAGAATGAAGAGTGAAGAATGAAGAATACAAGTTACCTTCAAGTCTTGAGAGTAATCCTCATTCTTCATTCTTCACTCTTCACTCTTCATTCTTCACTCTTCATTCTTCATTCTTCACTCATCATTCTATCCGATTCTTCATTAAAACCAAGAAATAATTATGGACAACAGACACGACATGAATCGCCGTCAGTTCCTGCGCCAGCTGGGACTCGGCTCGGCCTCGGCTTTCTCGCTCATGGCGATGAGCCCCTTGAAGGTCTTTGCTGCTGAGCAGCCTCATCTGCCTGCCAACGAGGGCGACATCAAAATGACCTATCGTCGTCAGAACGGCTCGGGCGAGAACATCTCGCTGCTGGGCTTCGGCATGATGCGTCTGCCGCGTGAGCAAGAAGAGGTGGACCGCCTCGTCGACTATGCCATTGCCCACGGCGTCAACTACTTTGATACTGCGCCCATGTACGGTGGAGGACACAACGAGGATGTCGTCGGACGGACGCTCAGCCGCTATCCGCGCGATAAGTATTACGTTGCCACCAAGATGTCCAACCAGAACCAGGCGCTCTGGGACTTCGATAAGGCCAAGGAAATGTACGAGAACTCCTTCCGCAAGCTGCGCGTCGACTATATCGACTACTACCTCCTTCACAGCATTGGCGGCGGAGGTGTCGACAACCTCAAGGGGCGCTTCATCGACAACGGCCTCCTGGACTTCCTCTTGAAGGAGCGCGAGGCAGGACGCATCCGTCATCTCGGCTTCAGCTACCATGGCGATGTTTCGGCCTTCGACTGGCTGCTCGATCACAATGAGGAGTACCACTGGGACTTCGTGCAGATTCAGATGAACTACCTCGACTGGCGTCACGCCGGACGTGGGCGCCGCCGCGCCGATGCCGATGCAGAGTATCTCTATGGTCGCTTGGAGAAACTCGGCATTCAGGTCGTCGTCATGGAACCCATTCGTGGCGGAGGCCTTGCTAATGTGGCCGATGAGATCCGTCAGCAGCTACAAGCCGTACGCCCCGACGATAGTCCTGCCACTTGGGGTTTCCGATGGGTAGGCTCTCACCCCAATATCCTCACAACGCTCAGCGGCATGAATCGCATGGAGCACCTCGAGGAGAATGTGCGAACGTTCTCGCCCCTGCAGCCCTGTAGCGAGGCCGAAAACGAACTGCTCGCCCGCATAGCAGACCAGATGGCAGGCTTCCCCACCATCGGTTGCACCACCTGTGGCTATTGCATGCCTTGCCCCTATGGCGTCGACATCCCCTCCAACTTCGCCTTCTACAACAAGGCGGTTACCGAGAAGATGTTGCCGCTGCCCGAGCCGACGGCCTCCGACTATGCAGAGCGTCAGGATGCTTTCATCAAGGCTTACCGCGATGCTATCCCCGCTGAGAAACGTGCTACGACTTGCGTCGACTGCGGCCAATGCCTCGCCAAATGTCCGCAGCAGATTCGCATCCCCAACCAGATGAGCCGCATCGTAGAGCTCACGCGGAAGAGGCGGAAATAAGGCCCTCCCCTGGCAGGCTCTCCCCCGAGTCTTCCCCAAAAGGATAGGCTCATCCTCTGAACACCACAGTCCCCCTCCCATTAGGGAGGGGAGATTTGTGATTACAATCGTGATGAAGAGCGATTAAACCTTTTCAATCTGCCGCGGTCTAAGGAGAAAACGATTATTACAACGAAAAGAACATAATGAAAAGAAACACCGCAAACATGATCCTCGTCCTCTCCGTTGCCTGCTTGGGCCTCGGGCTGATGAGTCTCCGTCCTGCTGACGAGATTGTCACCAAGGAGAACGGCGCCACCGTCATCAACACCACCACCCTTGCCGACGACGTTGAAGGCTATGCCGGCCCTACGCCGCTGAAGATTTACGTGAAGGCGGGTAAGGTCGAGAAGATCGAGGCGCTGAAGAACATCGAGACGCCTAAGTACTGGGCGCTTATTAAGCGCGACTTGCTTGGTAAGTGGAACGGCTTGGCCGTGAAGAAGGCTGCCACACAACAAGTGGACGTCATCACGGGTGCCACCTACACCTCTGAGGCTGTCATCGAGAACGTCAAGCGAGGACTCGACTACTACAACAAAAAGAAGAAGTAAACACATTCAGGCCTGTTCTTAGAGCTGGCCTTTTCGCCATTTGACTGCGCGAGCTATTGTCTATGTGGATGGTAGTTCGCGTTTTTATATAGCGTGTTCAACGTTAATTTACGTTAAATATTTGGGATTAATTTGTGCATATCACCAAATATTCTCATATTTGTCGCGGATTTCATCAAGTTTTATAGTTGAAACTGCAAATAATAACGAATGAAATGACTACACTGGCGAAACTCACAGAGAAGGAAGAAGAGGTGATGACGCTGATTTGGCAACTCGGGGCGTGCGCACCAAAGGAGGTGCAAGCCCTCTACGATGAGCCACGTCCTCACATCAACACCGTGGCAATGGTCTTTCAGTCCTTGGAGAAGAAAGGCTACCTCAGCCATCGCCCGCAAGGACGAGGCTACATCTACGAACCCATAGTACGGCGCGAGGACTATGGTTCTCGGCGCATCAGTCATGTCATCGACGCTTTCTTTGGTCAATCTTACATGAGTGTCGTCTCAGCACTTGTGCGCGACAAGAAAGTCGATGAGGCCGACCTGCTGCAGTTCCTGGCCGACTTGCGCAAACAAAAAGACAAGGGCGAGCAGACGGAAGACGCTAATTAATTAAGAGAGCCTTTCATCATGACCATCTTACTTTATCTCATCAAATGGGCGATTGCCCTTTCGTTGCTCTACGCGATTTATGCGCTGACCCTTCGGCGTGAGACTTTCCATTCGTTGAAGCGGGCCGTGCTGCTGGGCGTAATTGTGGTTAGTGCTGTGTTGCCGTTTGTACAGCTGCAGATGTCGTCTTCATCGAGAGCCTTGATGCACAGCGGGAGGCCTGTCAGTCTGGACAATCTCATCCTTTCGGGAGGTCAAAGCGCGGCGGTTGGGCGTGAAACCGAGCCTGCTGTCAAGGCTTCGTTAGATGTCGGGGAAGTTAAAAACAACGGTACGGAGCTGCAAAATGGTGAAGTGACGAGCGAGCAAGCAAAGCAACCTTCTGAGTGGATTCCCTTGTGCCTCCTGTTGCTTTGGGGTGGCGGAGCGCTCGTCCTCGTAGTTCTCTATGGCCGTTCGTTGTTGGCGACGAGTTGGATGATTCATCGCAGTCGACGCGTACGAATGGATGGCGTGCCGAAAGACATCTGTGTGCTGGTGAGCAGTCATTTAGTCTCGCCGTGCTCATGGATGCGCTGGATATTGTTGCCTGAAGAGATGTTGGCGCGACCGCAAGAGTTGCGGATGGTCTTGCTGCACGAGCAGGCGCACGTGCGCCTCGGTCATTCCTGGGACATGATTCTGGCTGAGGTGACGGCACGCCTGTTGTGGTTCCTGCCTTTCGCCTGGATGGTGCGCCGTGAACTGTCCGACGTGCATGAGTTCGAGGCCGACCAAGCGGTGCTGCAGGTGGGTGTGGCACAGACGGCGTATGATGCCGTGCTCGTAGCGCAGGCCACAGGCACCCGGCTCCAACCCGTGGTCAATGCTTTCAATCAAACGCAGGTGAAGGCGCGTTTGGCCATGATGTATGCCAAAGCCAGTAGTCGACGGTCGCAGTTGAAAGCGCTGTGGATGCTGCCGCTCATGGGAGTTGTTGTCCTGCTCTTTGCCTGCTATCGGGCAAAGCCGTCGCCGCTCATGGGCACGTGGATGTTGTATGGCGTGCGCTACGGTGAAGATGGTAAGTTGGAAGAATGGCACAAGGACCCTGCGCATCTATACCGCATCTTCGAGGCGGACAGTACGCTGTGGGAGGTCGTCACCTTCGCCGACACGGAGGATACGCGCACGCAGGCCGTAGGGACATGGACACAGCCGAGAGCGAACCGTTTCATGGAACACATCCTCTATGCCAACAGGGACTTGCGTGGTTTGAGGTTTCCCATGGACCACAGTTCACGTAAGCGCCGCTATGACGCACGTTCGTTCAGTCTTGGCGAGAAAGGAGATACGCTTTACATATACGATCAGGAACACGAAGTGGAGCTATGGGTACGTGTTCCCGACGAGAGTGTGCAGCGCAGTGAGCCCGATGTGCAACGGACAAGCATCGCTCTGGCTGTGACGAGGGTGAGACAGAAGGATTTGCCCAGACAGGTGCGTGAACAGCCGGAGACGGCAGCGCTCTACGCCATGATAAATTTGATTAACAAGAACCGTGGACCGAAAGATATTCTTTTCTACAAACTGACAAGTGTTGTGCGAACGGGGGAGAGCGTCCTCGTGTCGACGGAGATGTATGATGAGCACGTCTATATCACCATGAAGCAGCATGAGGGCCAATGGATTATGGAGCATTTCTATCCTGAGAACGTATTTGTAAAGGAGTTATTACGGAAGTGTGTCAATCAAAACCGTACGGAATCATGAATAGTAGGATAGTAACAAAGATGTGCGTTGCGACAGTTCTTCTTTCTGTTCTTTTGCTTGTCGCCTGCAGACAGGATGGCGCTCTCACGATGGAAGAGCGCGACGCGATAGAGATGGAGGTGGGGGCTCGTGTGACAGAGATTTACGACGAGGTGTGCAGTTGGTACAGTGCCTATCTGGCCGATGTCGGCAAGAATGACTTCGACGCTCGTTTCCTTACCAAAGGATTTCGGCGGCTTTATGACGAGGCGGCGAGTATCGGCCAAGAGAAGAATGAAGTGCCAGCAGGTCAAGACTATGACCACTGGATTCAAGCGCAGGATTGGGGCGGTTTCGTAGCCGTTATCGATTCCATCAATGTCTTGGCGAGTGACACAGCTGCCGTGTTCATAGCCCTCAGCAATCATCGCGGTGCATACACACCCTTCGCCCTCATGATGGTCAAAGAGAAGCCTGGCTGCCATGCTTCGGATGGCGTGTGGCTCATCGACGATTTCATCGGATGTGATGCCGCAGGTCATTTCTATGCAACATCAGATAGAGCGTTGATGGAAGAATACATCCGCGAGAACAGCCCGTCGGATAAAAATGATGTCCTCAAGCGTCAGGTCAAAGCCCGCGTTCTGGACATATATGGCGAGATGATTGCTGCTTGTCAGGCGGCGAAGGCCAAGGGCAAGGTGCAGAGTCTATATGACTTCAACACCGACCGCTTTCTCACGAAGGATTACTGTAAATGGTACGCGCGCGTAGATTCCATCGATCAGGGGAAGGACGTCGGCCAAATGTTCTTTTTCGATACTGAGCATTGGGGACTTAACTTAGACCAGGACGGCATTCGCGAGGCGAAGGTCCTGCGTGTCAGTATATCCAACGTGCCCTCACGCATTCCTGCCTTGCAAGCCGATGTCGTGTTGCGCTTGACATGCGAGACCTATTATTTGAGCCGTGACACGCTTGTCACTCACTCTGATGTCCACTTGCGGATGGCCTTCGAGCGTGGCAATTGGTATGTAGACGACTACCTCAATGGCTATTCGCCCTATTCGGAGAAAGACATGATGAAGGCGTATGTCCATCATGAATGGCTGCAGGGTGTGTGGGACTACGAACCCAGTGACGGAGAGGTGGCTTCGCATTACATCATTCGCGGTGATACACTCATCTATCCCAAGCGTTGCGACCCCGTCGAGTTTGCGACTTATACGTTCCAGCTCGCAGGTGATACGCTCTACTTGCGCGATGCGAAAAGCAATGACGAATGGAAGATGTTCTTCTCGTTCTCTGGCGGCAAGCTATGGACCACGGAAGTGTGGCCAGACCTCAAGAGGAAAGGAAAGAGCAATGTACAGGAGTTCGTCAGCGTGAAGAGGGATGAACGATGAACTCAAAAATGCATCTTTAGGCTTGAAAACGAACGGGTAGCAATCAAAGTGAAAGGGTGAAACAGCAAAAAAAAGGCGCAGGATAGGGCGCCGTATGGTAAAAATGCGTATCTTTGCGGCAAGTAAAGATAACGATTATGAACAGAGAAATCGACTTGAGCGTCTCGGCCTACGGCGTCACTCGTGGGCTGGACTACGATGTGGCCCTCTTGCCTTGGGGCGCCACCGAACCCCATAACCTGCATCTGCCTTACCTAACGGATGCTATCCTGTCGCATGACGTAGCGGTGGACGCAGCGCAAATGGCCTTAGAACAATACGGCGTGCGGGCGATGGTGCTGCCTCCAGTGGCGATGGGCGCACAGAACCCCGGACAGCGCGACCTGAAATTCTGCATCCATTATCGCTACGACACGCAACGGGCCATCCTGGCCGACACGGTGGCCGCGCTCGCCCATCAGGGCTTCAGCAAGCTGCTGATCATCAACGGACATGGGGGCAACACGTTCAAGAGCATGATCCGTGACCTCGCGGTGGACTATCCCGACTTCTTGATCCTCTCGAGCGAATGGTTCACGGTGTTACCCGCCAAGGATTGGTTCGATGAGCCAGGCGACCATGCCGACGAGTTGGAGACCTCGGTGATGATGCATTATCACCCCGAGTTGGTCGACCTCAGTGAGGCCGGTCCCGGACGGGCGCATGCTTTCGCGCTGTCATCGCTCCGCGAGAAGGTGGCGTGGCTGCCCCGCCATTGGACGCGCGTGACCGACGACACGGGCATTGGCAATCCGCATCTCGCTACGGCCGAGAAGGGCAAGCGTTTTGCTGAAGCTGTAGCTGCGAGATATGCCCTCCTCATCAAGGAACTCGCTGCCGTGCAGAGCCTTGATGAACTGTACGAGCGTTAAGTCCTGCGGAATGACGTGGCGACCTAAGGTCGGGCGAAAACTGAAATCCTTAGGCTAATATAAAGGCATTATCCATCGTCCATCGTCCATTGTCCATTTTCCTTCTTTATTCATTGACGATGACGAGGCGGAGGCTGTCGGCCTCGGTGCGTGCGCGCAGCCAGTCGGCAAGTTTCTGCGTCTGCTCGCTCGATAGACGTTTGGCGGGAGCCGTCTCGGCGAGGGCAACGACGACGGGCGTTGAGAGGGCCGTGTCAGTGCGTTGGACGAGGGTGCGGGCGAGCGAGAGGGCCTGGACTTCGGGGTAGAGGACTTGCAGCTCAGGACGTAGCTGTGCGGAGAGAGATTCGTAGCGTTGATAGCCGTCAAGGGTGAGCTCTAAGTCGTGAATTTGATGGTTCTGTTGGATGGCCGTCTGTTTGTAGTCGGTCTTGGACGTCTGCAGTTGCCCTACGAGTTGCAGCAAACTGTCGCTCTGCGTGCCTTGGATGAGTGTGAGGTGATAGTCCTCGAGGTTGTAGTCTGGAAGCCTCTGTTCGGCTGCAGCCACCAGATTGTTACTGACTTCGCGTCCGATGACTGCTACGCGCAGCAACTTGGCATCGCGGTCAACGTGCTGCGAGATGATTTGCGTACCCGTCCACGTCAATTCGTTCTCGATGAAGCGTCCTACGTTCTGGTTGAAGAGGCTCTTGCGAACGAGCGAGAAGGTCATAATGCCGGCAGGAACCAGGGTCAGTACGATGGCGGCCATGAGGACATGCCGAGCGCGTCGGGCGCGTTCGGGCAAGACTTCCTGATGTTGCTCAAACCCCATAAGTCGCACGCCCAAGAAGGTAGCCGCTGCAATGAAAACCGTATTAATAAAGAAGAGGTAGAAGGCGCCGAGGAAGAACAACCATTGACCCGTGGCAAGTCCATAGCCCGCTGTACAGAGTGGCGGCATGAGGGCTGTGGCGATGGCCACGCCTGGGATGACGTTTCCCTTTCCGCCTGTTGCGATGGCTACGATACCAGCTGCACCGCCGAAGAAGGCGATGAGTACGTCGTAGAGCGTCGGGGCGGTGCGCGCCAGCAGTTCGCTCTGTGCTTCCTTATAGGGAGAGAGCAGGAAGTAGAGCGTGGCGGTGAGCACGCTGACGAGCGTAGCAACGCCGAAGTTCTTGGCCGACGTCTTCAGCAAGTCCAGGTCGACCGTGCCTACGGCCAGACCCATGCCTACGATGGGGCCCATCAGCGGCGAGATGAGCATCGCGCCGATGATGACGGCCGTCGAGTTGACGTTCAGCCCGAGTGACGCCGTGAAGATGGCGAAGATGAGCACCCACAGGTTAGCCCCTCGGAACGAGGCGTCGGCCTTGATGCGGGCTGTCGTCTCGGCCTCGGCTATCTTATCGGTGCGTAGGTCGAAGTAGTGGCGGAGGATGGCGGATAGGATGTTCATGGGCAAGCGGGGGAGATGAAATTTTTGTGCAAAAATAAGGGCATTTGACTGAATATCCAAATAAAATGACTACTTTTGTGGCGAAAAGCGGCCCTCGGAAGGTCACTTATCGCCTGCAGCTCGCATAAAAGGCAAAGGTTGAAGGCTGAGGACTCAGTGCCGAAGTCGCCGCTTCGTTCATCAACACTCACGAACTCACGAATTCATAAACACAATACTACTTATGGAAAGCAAGGAATTTACGTACAAAGGTACTACATTGAACGGCTTTATGATGCTGTTCTTGAATCTGGCGCTCACGATAGGAGCATGCGCCTTATTCTTTTTCGCTATCGACCGCGAGTCGTGGCAGATGGGCGTCTGTGGCGGTGTGCTGCTGCTGGTGTCGTTGTTCCTCTGGGCAGGCTTCATGATGTTGGAGCCGGGCGAGGCACGCGTCGTTATGTTCTTCGGTAAGTATGTCGGCACCTTCACGCGTACGGGCTATTATTGGATCAATCCCTTTACTACGACCAAGAAGTTGTCGCTGCGCGCTCGCAACCTCGATGCTGAGCCCATCAAGGTCAACGACAAAGAGGGTAATCCCGTCATGATTGGTCTCGTGCTTGTATGGCGACTGAAAGATACGTATAAGGCACTCTTCGAGATTGACTCGCAGACGATGGCTGCCAACACGCAGACCGGCACCGACGTCAAGTCGATGATGGCCGCCTTCGAGCGTTTCGTGCGCGTGCAGAGCGATGCCGCCCTGCGTCAGGTGGCCGGGCAGTATGCCTATGACGATACCGAATCGCAGACCGCAGCCATCACCCTCCGCAGCGGGGGCGAGGAAATCAACGACCAACTCGAGGACAAACTTACCGAACGCTTGGCCATGGCCGGCATCGAGGTCGTAGAAGCCCGCATCAACTATCTGGCCTATGCACCCGAGATTGCAGCGGTCATGCTTCGTCGCCAGCAGGCCACGGCCATCATCGCTGCCCGCGAGAAGATTGTCGAGGGTGCTGTCTCGATGGTCAAGATGGCGCTCGACGAACTCAGCCAACAGGATATCGTACGCCTCGATGACGACCGCAAGGCGCAGATGGTCTCCAACCTCCTCGTCGTCCTCTGCGGTGAAGACAACGCACAGCCCATCGTCAACACAGGGGCGTAACACCGCGCATGAAGGTGTGATGCCATCAGCACCCCTCATCAGCCGCATGTACGGGATGGGCTGATTCTATCTTAGTTCCCAAAGATACGGAGGCACAGAGTTTTATATTTATCTCTGTGTCTCCGTGTTTTTGTTCCTAAATCCTATCAGTTAATTGTGAGCACATGCTCGTCAAAGCGCTTCTCTGCCCTCGGCTTCTGCTTTTTCCCATTCTCCCGCCACTTTTTTCTCGTTTTCCGTCTCTCGTATTGAAATAATCTTTATCTTTGCCGCCAGAAAACGTGAAAGAACTGTCGATACATGAATACGCAGGCATTGATATAGATAATTATAGCATCACATTTTACATTTAACATCTAACAGCCGCCTATGAAGCAATAAACAGATATTAGACATACAGACTGAAGCGTCCGCTTAGATTCTTGTTCTCCTAATTCGCCAAATTAAGAACAATCCAAGAGTAAAAGCACGGATGCTCACGCCGATGGCGTGGGCTTTTACTCGTTTAGGATTGTTAGGTGTTTGGCGATACCTGGAGAACGTAGACGAAGTGAAGTCCACGTTTTCTTTTTGTGTCTTTTCCGAAATGTAATCTAACCAACGAACAACTCCTAAAAAACAATTATCGTATGAAAACAAAGAATCTCCTCATGCTCATGGCTGCCATGCTGCTGAGCTGCGCAAGTGTATTCGCACAGAGTGGTAACACGCCTGCAAAGGGCGATGTGAACGAAGACGGAACGGTGGATGTGGCCGACATCGTGGCGGTGATAGACATTATGAAGAATGGTGGCGGCACAGCCACCGTCGGCTATTTCTATCTTGGCACCACCAAGCCCACGGCCGAGAATTACAAGACGCTGCCGGGCGTGGTGACAACCTTCACCTCCTTCGACGCTGCCGTTGGCGCAACCGCTACTGTCGCAGCCGGTCAGACGCTCTACCTGCTTTGCCCTGTCGCATGGATGGAAGAAAAAACGCCGACACTTGAAGATAAAGACGGCAATTCCATCAGTTTTTTGGAAGAGAAAGATGAGGTAACCATCTCTGATTATGTCATTTACAAGACACAAGTTTGGAACGCTCCAAATGACGTGGTGCTTAAAACAGAAACACCAACTTATTATTGGTATGTTGGTCAAAATTCAAGTGATTCATATATAACTGCTGATAATTATCAATTAATAGCTACACAAAGTGCATTTACAACAACAACAATAAATATGACTGCAGGTAATTATTTATATATAGTAGTACCGGCCGATAAAACAGTTAGAATAACAGATCCGGCCGGATATGGAGTTGTTTCCAAGTATTATAGTGAATCACATGGAACATATCGTAATGCTACATTTACTGTAGATGGTTATTATATTATGAGATCAGAAGCTGGTGCTAATGAAGCTTGGACGATCACGGTGCTTAAAACAGAAACACCAACTTATTATTGGTATGTAGGACAAACTACTCCTACAACAACTATAACTGAAGTAACTGGCGCAAATGAAGGATGGCATAAAATAGGAACATCAATTGGAACATATACATTTGCTTCTCCATTATATAATTCTGAATCTAATCCAATTGCGGGTTCTTCAAAAACAAATTGGTATGTTGCAGTTCCATCAACTTCATCATTAAGTATTTATGATTCTGATGATGTTAATGCAGTAACTAATGGAAATTGGACAACAGAACAACAAATAACAGCAGAAGGAGTAACTTATAATGTTTATAAATCTGTTGGAACATACAGAAATTTTAATGGATTCTGGGTACACTAATATAACGTGAGTTCGACGAAATATAATTGTCTGAAAATTTGGTGAATAGCGATAATTGTTGTATCTTTATGGTGTCAAAACATTAAGAAACAAACAACTATCGCATGTTCACCGAGTGCAAAATTACAGAAATATTCT
>JAEEGL014782851.1_pt1 | contig 21890 bp, 18 predicted proteins | sample 9134231 | NCBI WGS metagenome assembly JAEEGL01 (sample SAMN16246548, study PRJNA631951) | gut metagenome | biome: gut microbiome; feature: rumen; material: fiber-attached | host: Bos | place: Iran: Karaj | collected 2018-10 | reverse complement strand
GGTGTAGTTCTGGTAGCCTTTCTTCTGGAGGTACATGGCTGCCGAAATGCCGGCCGGGCCGCCTCCAATGATACAGATTTTTTCATTGATGTCTTTCATTATTCTTTCCTCTTCCTAACATCCTTGTTCTATTTCATACTAACACTCTGTGAAAAATTGAACAATCAGCTTTCCCTGAAAGTGAGAGAATCGACTTTTTTAACAAAAATCACTGTTAAAGCTCTTGCTGTTTTCATTATTTCCTAAATAAAGCCAGGTTCAGTTCATTCAGCACCTGGCATTCAGAATCATTATGCTTAATTCTTGTAAAGTGGTATTTCAATCTCCACATCGCTTAACGGGAAGCAGATGCAGGGATGGATGTAACCGTAGATCTTATCCGCCTGACGGCGGTGATCGAGAAACTCAGGCATGAATACCTCACCGCTGACTAACCGGGAATGGCAGAAACCGCAATAACCGCAGCGGCAATGCACCGGGATGCGGATGCCGGACTGCTCAATGGCATTCATCAGCGAGGTACCGGCCGGACAGGCCATCTCATAGGTTATTTCGCCCTGAGTGACCTTCAGGCGATAAACTTCATCCTTCTTTTCCTGCGGGTAATCGGCTAAGCGGGACGGTTCATTGTACTGGCCATAGATCTCCAGGCGCCAGTACTTGCGGGGGATGTCCATCTTCACCAGTTGCTCATTAAGGTAGTCATACATGGCCTGCGGACCACATACAAACAGTGAAGTATCATCATCACACCGATACTTTCTGATCAGATCAGCATCGATCAGGCCATGCTCGCAGCCCTCTCTGACCTCCTCTTCCAGAACATCGACGATCTTCAGTTTGTCACACTGATCGACCAGCTGCTGCAGTTCTTCCCGGAATAAGGCGCTCTTTAAGTCCTTATTTCCGTAAAGCATCAGCATCTCAGCATCAATGTCGCCATCGGCGATGGTATGGGCCAGGGAAACAAAGGGGGTGACCCCGTTACCGCCGATCAGAGCCAGGATCTTCTTGCCGTCTCTCAAGCGGTTATAGGTTGAAGTGCCCAGGGGAGCTGATACTCTGACCCTGGTTCCCACCTTCCAGTTTTCCCAGATGTAGTCAGGGGCGATGAAGCCCTTCATCAGGGAGATGGAAAGCCGGTAGTAGCCTTCTTCCTTAGCCTGGCGGGGTGAGGAAGAAATTGAATAGGGGCGATTGAAGTGATGGCCTTCAATGTTCAGTTCCACGTTCAGATACTGCCCGGCCTGGAAATAGGCGATCTTCTGACAACCAGCCTGCTTATCGGCGATTAGATAGTAGCTGCAGGTCAGTTCATCTTCCATGACCATCTTTTCGATGATCAGATCCTGATAGGCCGGATGCAGAGCCGCAGCGATGCGGTTGGCCTTGTAGGCAATGTTATCCGGGATCATGATGTCGGAAGCCTTTTTTATTTCCTCTTCCCGGCGCTTTACCATGCCGGTAAACTTCAGCTTGTTCAGATTCTTGAGGTAGCTCATGATCTCACCTCCTGCTCTTCTGGGCGGTTTAGCTGGTCGCGGTACTTCTCGATCAGCCTGAGGGCCGCGGTGTGGCCGCAGTCATAAGCGGTGCTGTAGCCGCCGCCATGGATGTAGTGACCGCCGACATAGCTGAGATTTTCCACCGTCCTGTCGCTGTCCTCACTCTGGGTGCGCGCCAAAAGGTTATCCCACTCGGAGAGCCGATAGCCGTAAATGGTGCCGGCCGGAGTGCCAAGGTAGCGGGCCATGGTAACCGGGGTAGCGGCCTCGATTTCTTCAATGCGTTCTCTTATCTTAATTCCCAAGACCTTTTCGGCATCGATGATGTATTTCTCAGCCAGATCGGTCTTGTATTTTTCGTAGTTGTATTCATCCAGATCTTCCGGCAGATCGCCATCCTCCAGCATGGCGGTGAAGAACAGCGTGCAGGTTCCCGGCGGTGATGAATCTTCAATTACCTTATTGAGGCAGTTGACGATGTACATGCCCTTGGTTTCATATTGCTTCCGGGAATCGGGATCTTTGGAAATGAAGACCGTATAGTCATTCAACCCCAGTTCTTCTCGGCTGCAGTTCAATCCCAGGTAAATGGTCAGGGTGGAGATGCCGAAGCGGCGGGCATTCATCAGTTTACGGGTACGCTGGGGCACGTTTTCTTCATTGGACAGGTTGGCAACCCGGTTGGGTATGAGATTACTGACGATTTCGCGGCCGTAAACGGTCTGCTGGCCATTGATCTGAACGCCGATGGCTTTGCCGGATTCATCATAGAGGAACCGGGTTACTTCGGCGTTGTACCAGATCTTGCCACCGTGCTCTTCAATGACTTTGGCCAGGGCCAGGGAAAGCTCATGGGAGCGGTAGCGGGGCATGGCAGCGCCGTCATCGATGTAGCCGGTCATCATGTTGAAGTAATGGAAGGCATTCAGTTCATCAGCCGGAACGCCCAGGTAACACCAATAGGTGGACAGGATGCTGATGGCCTTATCGTCAAAGCCCAGTTCGGTCAGAACTTCCTTAACGGAATGTGAACCCATGCGCAGGAAGTCGCCATATTTTAAGGCCATGGTCAGTAGATTGGGCTTGCCGTTTTTCTTCATGACATAATCGACGGCCTTATCATCAATATCCTGCAGCCGGAAAAGCTTCTCCAATCTTTCCCGGTTACCCGGACAGTATTTCTCAAATGATTCAATGAAAGCCTGACGACCGGCTTTCAGGGTCACGTCATAGCCGTTTTCGCCCTTGCAGATGGCCCGGAAGAGATTATCCTCGTAACACCAGTTGATTTCAGCCCCCAGTTCCTTAAACATTTTGTAGACCTGTTTAGGGTTTTCCGGCGTACCGACCGCGCAGAGTTCATGCAGCGAAGGCTCAAACTCAAAGCGGCCGCGGACAAAACTGGAGGCGCAGCCTCCCGGTAAGCCGTGTTTTTCCAATACCAGTGTCCTTAATCCGGCCTTGGCTGTCGTTGCCGCGCAGGTCAGACCGCCGTTACCGGCACCGACAACAATGACATCATACTGATTGTGCATCGGAAACCTCCTTTTGTCAGTCTTACGACTTAATTCTATAGTTTAATTCACCAGGGAAGCGATACTGCTCGCTTCCATACGTTCTGTCATCTTCGTCAACTCTATCTCTCGACAGGAGATGTTCACCCTTAAAACCTTCGAGAGCCATTAATCTATGAATGACATCGTGGAAGAACTCCTTGGCATCTTCATACTCCACATCGTAACACCTTTTTTTCTGTTTGAATCATTTTTAACGACAATCGATGAGTCATATTTACTCATTTGAACGATCGTTTTATGTTCTTTTTCTTCTTTCCTTGACAAAGTATAAAATTAGAAATCTAATCCCTTTTTATCCAAAAGGAAATCATAAAGATACAAATTGTAGACCCCGTCATCGTCAATGTATGATATTGAATTATCTTTTCTGATTATTATCTTCCGGAAACCATCGCGAATATTCTTCAGAGAAGCAAATTCCTGTTGTTGCTTTCCAGGATCGGATAAACCTTGTGCAACCTGAATATAGTACTTCTTACTACCTTTATAAGCAATAAAGTCAACCTCTAACTGCTTGCGGATATACCTGTCATCCGCTTTTTCATTGACTTCAACCATGCCAACATCAATGTTATAACCGCGTAATCGTAATTCGTTATAAACTATGTTTTCCATGAGATGGGGCTCTTCTAACTGTCTGAAATTCAGCCTGGCATTTCGCAATCCAACATCTTCAAAGTAGTATTTTAAAGGTGTATTTATATAACGCCGGCCTCTGACATCATATCGTTTTACTTCAGATAGAATAAATGCATTTTCAAAACAAGTCAGATACTTTTTGATCGTCTCAGGATCCAGGATGGTCTTTTTCGCAGATAAGAAGGTGTTTGATATTCGGTTTGGATTTGCCAATGAGCCAATGGAAGAAGCCATCACATCAAGAAGTTCTTCAAGCTCACTGAGATTTCGAATTTTGTTTCTTTCGATTATATCCTTAATATAAGTTTCTTCAAAAAGATCTTTCAGATACTTTGCTTTCTGTTCGTCAGTACGACGACTCAGAATCATTGGCAAGCCGCCATACATCATGTATTCATCCCATGCTTCATCAACGCTGCCTCCTCTGGCACCATAAAACTCCTTGAATGACAGCGGGTAAACATGCACTTCATCACCTCTGCCGCGCAGTTCGGTTTTAATGTCAGTCGATAAAAACCTGGAATTGCTACCCGTAACATACAAGTCAACATTTTCTCTTCTCAGGAAACTGTTTAGCACACTTTCAAAACCATCCACCTCCTGTATCTCATCCAGAAGGAAATAGTATTGTTCATTATCATGAATTTGATTTCTTAGATACTCAGCCAGAATATGGCGGTCAAGCAGTTCTTCACTTTCTTCAACATCAAACTGTACCATAACAATATGATCATCTGGCACATTAGCTGACCTCAAATAATCACGAAAGAGATTATTCATTAAATATGACTTTCCCGCTCTTCTTAATCCAGTAATGACTTTTATCATTCCATTATGCATTCGATCAATTAACTGGTTAAGATATAAGTTTCTTTCAATTAGCATAATAACCTCCAAATCGAAATAAATTCAAATCTTGCGTTTTTATCGATTATATTATACCAAAGATGTAAAGTAAAAACTAGTCTTATTCAATATTTTTGCAATTTTTGCATTTTTATCGATTATGTTTTCAACAGTTATTTGCGTGATTGGTATTCAATAATATATTAGATAAAGAGAATTACTGTCTCTCATTAGCGAGGAGTTCTTCTTATTCATCTCAAGATCTGGAAACGATTAGAGAATTATCTCTTGAGCATAGCAACCATGTTCGATTAGGACGAGTCTTTGGCTATTCAGTTTCTGATTATGCTTTAGCGACATTAAAATGGCTAAACACAGAGGAAACGAATCTCATTTTTGACGAGTTATATTCTTTCAAATCAAACGCCCAAAAAGAGGAAGCAGACGATTTAATTCGAAGTAATATTTACCTGCAGTTCAATTAGGCAGCTAAAAGTTGCTTTTTTCTTGTCCTATATGAATATTATCTTTCTGCCTATATGTTAAATTTTCAATATCGATCTGTCGTAAAGACAAAAAACCAAAACATTATAAGTTCTGGTTTTTTGGTCTGATTTTATGAATGTGTCTATGCAGGTTGAACAACAAATGTTTAACCTGACTGAAGTTTGGTAACTGGTCAGATGTCCATGGCCACGCCAGGACCAAAAGTACTTCTGTAATTATTCAGCAGCCAGTTTTTCTACGACGCCATCCAGATAGCTGACCGGATAGGCCTCGATCTCCCCTTTGTCTACCGCCTCCGTCAAGGCTGTATTGATTGGGATCTGTGCCAGTAAGTCCAGACCCTGATCCCTGCAGAGTTCTTCCGCATGGCTCTGGCCGAAGATGTACATCTTATTGCCGCAGTTATCGCATTCGACATAGCTCATGTTCTCGATCAGTCCCAGAACGGGGATATTCATCATCCGGGCCATGTTGACGGCCTTTTCAACGATGATGCGGACCAGCTGCTGGGGAGTAGTGACGATGATGATGCCATCCAGCGGAATTGACTGGAAGACAGTCAGGGGAACGTCGCCGGTTCCGGGCGGCAGGTCAACGAACATCAGGTCAACTTCGCCCCAGTCCGTCTCGGAGAAGAACTGCTTGACGACACCGGAAAGGATGGCTCCTCTCCATACGACCGGCTGAGCCGGATCATCAAGCATCAGATTGGTGGAAACGATCTTGATGCCGCTGGAACTGTAGGCCGGAATGATGGCGGTCTCGGTACTGTAAAGCCGGTCGTTCAGGCCAAAGCTCTGAGCGATGGACGGACCGGTAATGTCGCCGTCCAGAATGGCGGTCTTGTATCCGGCTCTCTGGCTGGCACAGGCCAGTAAGGATGTTACCAGGCTCTTACCAACGCCACCCTTACCGGAAACGACGCCGATGACCTTCTTAACTGCTGAGTTTTCATTTGCCTTTATGCTGAAATCCTGAGGCTGCGTGCGTGAACCGCAGTTGGCGGAACAACTGGAGCAGTCGTGATTGCATTCTGTCATGTTATCTTACCTCCGTGTTTATTCTACTCTGCGGGTTCCTCATTTTCCACCATTTTAACCTTAAAGTAGAAATCGGAACCTTCATTGATCTTGGAATTGACGCCGTAATCAGCCTTATGCATGTCCAGGATCGTGCTGACGATCGACAGACCGATGCCGCTGCCGGCGACGAAGCGGCGGCTGTTATCCGCCTTGTAGTAGCGCTGCCAGATCTTGTCCAGGTCTTGCTCAGCGATGCCCTCGCCATGATCGATGACGTCAAAGCGCATCAGTTTGCCTTCCGGCTGATAGCGGATGATGACCTCTTTGTCTTCACCGCAATGATTAAGGGCATTATTGATCAGGTTATTGAGGACCTGCTGGATGCGGATGGGATCTGCTTCAATGTAGCAGTTTTCCTTAATGGCCTCAACGGTGATCCGGTAGCCTCTGGCTTCCATCATCTGGTAGCTGTTTACCACCCCATAGACCAGATCATCGCAGTTGACTACGCTCAGATTGAGCTGCTCGCTGCCGGCCTGCAGTTTGGAGATGTCCAGCATGTTGTTGACCAGGGAGGTCAGCCGGTTGGCTTCGTCAATGATGATCTGAACATTCTCCGGGGTATTCTCATCAGGAATGTCGCGGATCAGCTCGCCATAGCCGGAGATCATCGTTAGCGGTGTGCGCAGATCATGGGATACATTGGCGATCAGCTGTTTCTGCATCTGATCAGCCCGATCCAGTTGATGGGCCATGTCATCCAGGGTGGATGATAGTTCTTCGATTTCCTTATAGCCCCGGGCATTGAAGTCAGTATCATACTGTCCTTTGGCCAGTAAGCTGGCCTGTTTGTTGATCTGGCGGATCGGCCGGGAAATGCTGCGGGCGGCCAGAATGGCCAGAATCAACGAGACGATCAGCAGAATGATGCTGATCATCACCAGCTGAGAACGGATGGTGGAGACCGTGGCCTCCACCGGTACGATCGAACCGATCACCATTAAGCCATAGTAACCACCATCTTCACTTTCTGCCCGCGTCATGTAGATGATGGCCTTGACGTCCGCATCGTAGTAGGAGCGATCACTCCTGCCCTTGATGACGTTATAGCGGCTGATCTCCATGCCCTTGCTGTTCATGTACAGAATGATCTCCTGACCTTCCTGACTGTTCTGCAGAGCTGAGAACAGTTCCTTCAGATCAAAGCGGATGTGCAGATCATCAAGAACATGCGTGTTGGAAGTATACATGCTGCCGGAAGCCTCATCATAAATGACGATCGAGCTGTCCCTGTCTGCCGGCAGTTCGTCAATGTCCTTGGGTTCCTCCAGAATCTGACTGACCTGTCTTCCGGTCTTCATTATCTCATTCAGTCGGGATGACTTATAGGAATAGTTAAGGGTAAAGACCTGCAATACCCACAGAAGGGCTATGAAGACGACCGTAAAGATCAGAAAGTAGTAAAACAGCCTCCTTTGCAGGGGGCCTGATTTACCTGGATTGTTGTGCTGCTTATTCATCTGTTCACTCCGCATCAAAGCGATAACCTACCCCTCTGACGGTCACGATGAACTTCTGATATTCGCCTAGCGACTTACGCAACAGCTTGATATGGGTATCCAGCGTGCGGTCGTCGCCATAGTAGTCATAGCCCCAGACTTCGGTCAGCAGCGTTTCCCTACTTAAGGCCATGTTCTTGTTGCGGCTCATGAAGAACAGCAGTTCGTATTCCTTGGGCGACATTTCCACTCTTTCGCCGTTGATTCTCACAATGCGGGCGGCATAATCGATCTGCAGCCCTTCAAAGCTTACAGTCTGGGCGGTGTTCTCCGAACTGCTCTTTCCCCGGGAAAGGATGGCGGCCACCCGCATCATCAGTTCCTTGACCGAGAAAGGCTTTACCACGTAGTCGTCAACGCCGACCTCAAAACCGTGTATCCGGTCATACTCCTCCCCGCGGGCGGAAAGCATGATGACCGGCGTATTTTTAAAACGCCGGATTGCCTTGACGGCGGAAAAACCGTCCAGATCCGGCATCATGACATCCATGATGATCAGGTCAAAGTCCTCCCGTTCGCACTTTTCTACCGCTTCAAAGCCATCAGCCGCTTCCGCGACCTCATAACCTTCAAACAGGGCGTACTTGCGGATCATTTCCCTGATCTTTGCTTCATCATCTACTACTAATAACCGGGCCATCTAATCACCTCCGCAGTATCATGATAGCCTTTCAATGTGATGGTTTGGTGTACTTCTGACGAAACTTAGCCTTTCAGGCCATCAGCCTGACGCTGCATGTTTTCGATGACGACATCATAGATCTCGCCTAATGAAGCGCAGTACTCCAGAACCAGCCAGGGTTCATTGGTGTGAAAGTGGATCTTGATCAGATCCTCATCACCGACAGCCAGCAGGCAGTCGCCCTTGAAGTTTTCAACGAAATAGTCATGGATCTCATCTTCATCAAGATCATGACCGGCAATCAAAAGCTGCGTGTCAAACTTGAATTCCAGCATCTTACTTACCTTCCTTCTTCTTATAAGCCAGTGCCTTGGCCGCATTTACCGCCTGGAAGGCGGAATAGATGCACAGGGCAACGGATACGATGATCAATAACATGTTGTCTACATCGGTAGCCGGCTTGCCGTTCTGCTTGATGGTCGCAAAGCAGTTGACGATCAGTAAGACAGCCAGGGCAATTGAGCAGACCAGCAGAATGATGATGGACTTGCGGTCGCGGTTGGCCATGATGGTATGCCGCTCAATTTTCTTTTCCGGCAGTTCCTTGGACTCGATGGTAGCCAGTGAGGGCAAAAAGCGGAAGCGGTAGAAGTACTCCATGACCGCGGCAAGCGCCACACCTATCAGTACGCCATATACCCACTTGCCATAGAAGCCGACAAATACGCCCAGCATCACCGCCAGCAGATAGCGGGAGGTAAACAGGCTGAGCTTCTTTTCCTCGTTGGAATCGATCAGATAACCGCGGTGATTCCTGTAATCCATTAAGATCATCCGGCCTCTTTCGTCCTTCAGCAGATTGACGTCAATGGGCGTCAGTTTTCCTAAGTTCTGTTTCATAGTCTTTCTTTCCTTTACCTGTATATTCTTTCCACTCTGGGGTTGATGTCGCAGACGATCTCATCAACGATTGTTCCGCTCATCTGCGCCAGTTCTTCAGCGCTGATGCCTTCCCCGATCAGAGTGACAACATCTTCTCTCTTACAGTCGATGTGGGATACATCGACCATCATCTGGTCCATGCAGATCCTTCCCCGGATCGGGGCAATCTCGCCATTGATCACCACATGGCCCTTGTTGGACAGCCGGCGCGGATAGCCGTCGCCATATCCTACCGATACCGTAGCGATGCGCATCGGCTTTTCACAGCGGTAGATGTGGCCGTAGGACAGCCCCTCACCTTCACCGACCGTCTTGATCATCTCGATCTTGCTGTACCAGCTTAATACCGGTAAGCGCTGATAGCGCTCATGGACCTCGCCGACCGTAAAGCCCAGTAACATGAAACCCGGTCGGACAAAGTCATAGACAAACTCCGGATAGTTCAGGATGCCGCTGGAAGCGCACAGATGCCTCCTGCCGCTTTCATAGCCCTTATCCGCCAGCCGTTTCAGGAAGGCGTCAAAGACAGCCTTCTGACCATGGGTATAATCGATGTCTTCCTGAGCGAAGCTGTCCGCCCGGCAGAGATGGGAATAGGTGCCGTTGACCTTCAGCATTGGATTGTCATAGATCTGCGCCAGTTTTTCGTCGCTGATCTGCGGATCAATGCCGATGCGGTGCATGCCGGTATCGACCTTGACCTCAATGGTCAGCTGAATGCCGTTTTCCCGGGCAAACTCGCTCATCGCCTGAACCTGCTCATAGGAAGCCAGCGTCAGGATGCAGTCATATTCGTAGGCCTTCAGCCAGTCCTGCTCTTCCACGTAGCCCAAGATCAGCAGCGAGCCCTTCAGACCCCGCTGTCTTAAGCTGATGGCTTCATTAAGGGCAGCAACGCAGAAATCATGAACGCCTTCCTGCTCCATGATCTCAGCTGTCTGCAGATCACCGTGGCCGTAGTAATCAGCCTTGATGACCCCGATGATGCCGGTCTTTTCAGGCAGAATGGCCTTTAATCCCCGGACATTATGGCGGAAGCTGTCACTGTTGATTTCCAGATAACAACGTGAGCCGGCCATCTTATTTTCTTTCCAGAGCCAGCTGGATCAGCCGGTCAATGATGGTGCTGTAGGACAGTCCGGCAGCCTTGAAGCTGGCCGGATAGAGGGAATGCGAAGTAAAGCCGGGGATGGAGTTGACTTCATTGAAGACCAGGCCCTTGGACCCGTAGAAGAAGTCGACTCTGGCCAGCATGTCGCAATCCAGTAAGCGGTAGATCTTAACGGCTTCCGTCTTGATGCGTTCCATTAATTCCGGACTAAGGGACTTGGCTGGGGTATTGATGACGGTCTTGTAGCCATCGTACTTTTCGGCGTAGCCGTACATCTCGGAGGAAACGATGATCTCAAACACCTCGCCGGCCTCCACCTTGCCGCCATGACCCATGACGCCGGCACCGACCTCGTAGCCGTCGATAAATTCCTCCAGCAGGATCTTGTCGTCATAGCTGAAGGCATCAGCGACATACTCCTTGAACTGCATCAGGTTGGACACCTTATGAGCGCCAAATGATGAGCCTTCGCAGGCCGGCTTGACATAGCAGGGTAAGCCCAGCTTGTATTCAACTTCATGGAAGAGTTCTTCCAGATCATATTCTTCGTGGCGTCTTAACACCAGATACTTGGCCATCTTGACCCCGGCGGCCTCGCAGATCACATGGGTGAAATGCTTGTCCATGACCAGGGCACTGGAAGTCATTGAGCAGCTGACAAAGGGAATGCCGTTGAGCTGGCATAAGCCCTGGACGGTGCCGTCTTCGCCAAAGCGGCCATGCAGTACCGGAAGAATGACATCCACCTTCTGGATGCTGTGGCTCTTGAGTTGATAGAAGCCGTGATGCTCGGTACTGGGAGAGAGGATAACTTCCTCATTGTTCTCATTTTCTTCCCACTTGCCGTTTTCAATGTCGTCAATGGAACCACTGTAATGATACCAGCGGCCGTCTCTGGTAATTCCTACCAGATAGGTTTCATACCAGGCCGGCATATTGCGCAGGATGGAGGCTGCTGACATCAGGGATACCGGATGTTCATTGGCCTGTCCGCCGAATAATACGGCAATCATCTTATTTTCCATTTTCCTATTCCTCCAGTGAATCAATCAGTGAGGCAAAGTGCATGCCGTTAGAGGCCTTGAAGAACAGCACGTTGCCCTTTTCCAGATATTTACGCAGATACTGCCCGGCAGAGGTGTTATCCGCAAATAACTGACATTTAATGTTCTGCTCACCCAGTCTTTCGGCCAGAGCCTGAACTTCCGAGCCGATCAGAACGACATCGTCAAAGCGGCTGAAGTCGATCTCATCAGCCACCCCGCTGTGCAGTTTGGCTGAGGTTTCCCCCAGTTCCAGCATGTCGCCGATGACGACGGCCTTGCGGTAGCTGTTATTGTACTGTAAGACCATCTGCAGGGAAGCGACCAGTGATGAGGGGTTGCAGTTGTAAGTGTCGTCAATGATGACGGCATCCCTGATTTTTCTTAACTGCAGCCGGTGCGGGGTAAGCTTGACCTCCGCCAGACCCTTTCTGATCAGTTCATATTCGATTCCCAGCCTTTCGCCGATGCCGATGGCCGCCAGGGCATTGAGCACCTGATGTCTGCCCAATATCGGCAGGCTGTACTGCCGGCCACGGCAGGTGAAACTGGTACCTTCATCATTAAGCCGGTAGTCTTCGGCAATGATGTCGCAGTCCTTTTCAAAGCCATAACCAATGGCCGGATGACGTAAGCCCATGGAGGCCAGATGGTCCTTCAGGCCATAGGATGACTGGTTATAGAAGCACTGCCCGTCGCCCAGATCACGGTTGATCAGGCACTTCTGCTCGACGATGCCGTCCATCGAACCCAGCTGGGCGATGTGAGCGGGACCGATCGAGGAGATAACGGTGATCTCCGGCTGCACCATGGTGACCAGCCGGTCCATGACCCCGATGTCGTTGATTCCCATTTCGGCAACGACATATTCCGCGTCGTCATCCACATTCATTACCGTTAACGGCACGCCCAGGTCATTGTTCTGGTTGCCGAAGGTCTTGCAGGTTCTGTATTTCTGCGATACGACACTGGAAACGATGTCCTTGGTCGAAGTCTTGCCGGATGAACCGGTGATGCCGATGAAGTGGCACTTCAGAGTCCGGCGGTAGTGAGCTGCCAGCTTCTGCAAAGCCGTCTGGACATCATCAACGACGATGATGTTGCCTTCCGGGATCTCCAGCGGGTCATCCTTCTGCCAGAAGGAAGCGGCAATGCCGTTTCTTAACAGGTCGGCGACGAAACTGTGGCCGTCGACCTTCTCCCCGATGATCGGGGCAAACAGCATCCCCTGCTTCGCCATCCGGGAGTCAAAGTGAACGCCTTTGATGCGCGCGTTGGGATCACCGATAAGCTTGCCGTTTACTATTTCACTGATTTTCTTCAGATCGTAATTTATCATAATATCCTAATGCTTCAAAAAGCCGGAATGATCAGCGGCTTTTCTAATACCCCTTGTTCTTGATTACCTCGATGATCTCATCGACATATTTCTTGCAGATCTCATCCGTCTTCGCTTCGGTCATGACTCTGACCAGCGGTTCGGTTCCGGAGCATCTTACCAGCACCCGGCCTTCACCGTTGAGCACTTCCTCGACCTGCCGGCACTTGGCCAGCACGTCTTCGTCCTTCATGACCGCTTCCTTGTCCGCTACCTGAACGTTCACCAGTAACTGCGGATACACCGTCAGTTCATCAGTCAACTCATTAAGCGTTCTGTTTTCCTTCTTCATGATTTCCAACAGCTGCAGACCGGTCATCAGACCGTCACCGGTAGTGGCATGCTGGGAAAGGATGATGTGTCCGGACTGCTCGCCGCCTAAGACGTAGCCATTGCGGCACATGCACTCATAGACATACTTGTCACCGACCTGCGTCTTCTCATAGCCGATGCCGTACCTGTCCAGGATCTTGAACAGACCCAGGTTAGCCATGACCGTGGTGACGACCTTGCCGCCATCCAACCGGCCGTTGTTTTTCAGATATCTGCCAACGCAGAAGATGGTCTTGTCGCCGTCGACGATGCTGCCATCAGAAGCGACGGCGATCAGCCGGTCAGCATCGCCGTCAAAGGCCATGCCGATGTCATAATGGCCGTTCTTTACGGCCGCGACCAGATTGTCGATATGGGTCGAACCGCAGTCGCGGTTGATGTTGAAACCGTTGGGCTGATTGGCCAGTACGGTAACGTTGGCGTTTAATCTCTTCAGCATCTTTTCAGCGGTCACGCTGGCAGAGCCGTTGGCGCAGTCAATGATGACGTCATAGCCGGAAAGATCGCTGGGGAACTGCTGCTGCAGATAATCCAGATAGACTTCCAGGCCCTGTTCATAGCGGTAAACCTGGCCGACGGCTTCGCCGGTCGCAAATTCCAGCTGCTGTTCGCCATAAATGTAGCTTTCCAGAGCCTCTTCCAGGCCGGCGTCGATCTTCATGCCTTCGCTGTTGATGACCTTGATGCCGTTATCGTAATAGGGGTTATGAGAGGCGGTGATCATGATGCCGCAGCTGAATTTCTGGCTGCGCACCAGATAGATCAGTTCCGGGGTCGAGCAGACGCCCAGCAGATAGCTGTTGGCTCCCAGAGCCGTAATGCCGGCCGACAGGGCGCTTTCAAACATGCCCCCGGAAAGCCGGGTGTCCCGGCCGATCAGGATCCGGCCTTCACGGAAGGTCTTACCCAGATACTGGCCAAGGCGGTATGCCATGTCAACGGTCAGATTCTCGTTGGCCCGGCCTCTGATGCCGTCAGTTCCAAAATGTGCTCTCATCTTACTGATCAACTCCTACTATTTCGACTTCGATGTATGTCTTGCCGCCGTAGATCTCGTACTTGACCAGGTTGTTGGTTCCGGAAACGATCAGCGGGGCCTGCTGCTGGCCGACGACAACGTTGGCCAGGTCAATGTTGATGGTAATGTCATTAGCGGTAACGGCATCCAGATTCTTCTGGGTACCGTAGATGACGACATCCATTTCCGCGTCTTCAGGATTGACGACCTTGAAGCGGAACTTGGTATCGTCGTAATTGATCCAGCTTACCCGGACATCGTTGACGGTCTTGCTGACCTGCTTGTCCACGGTGATCTCCATGTTGATCTTGGTAACGCTCATTGAATTGACGCCGCTGGGGATGTCAATGTTGGTGGCGAAGACATTGGAGGTATTGGTCAGCTGGGTAGCGTCGATGTTGACATAGACAGCATCGATCAGATTCAGGATCGGCTGCGGGGCGTACAGGGTAACTACCGAGTAGTCCAGGTCAATGGAATCGATGGCATAGCCTTCCATGATCTCACCGACCGGACGGACGATGATCGGTACTTCCTTGCTGACTTCGGTTACGGCAACGGTGGCATTGACCTTTTCAGGGATGATGTCACAGTTAACCAGGGAACCGTTATAGTCATAGGCAACCACGCGGGCTTCAGTGGTGAAGTCGGCGGTCTTGCCGCTGGTATCGATCAGAGCCTTGACAAAGGAGATTGAGGAAATGGTATCCTCAGATGCTCTGATCAAAACTTCCGTGGTATCAAAGACCGGTTCGGAAAGGGTATACTTGGAGGCCATCTGGTTGGTGTTGATGAACTCATAGGAAATATTGAACTTTGAGGTCATCTTCTTCTTGATGGTGACGTTGACGCTGGGGTTATTGAGAACATTTACCTCCAGCTGGGAATTGAAGTTGCTGGGAGTCAGCTTGATGGTATAGCTGCCTTCAGTCAGACCGGAGAGGTCGCAGATCAGGTTGGAATTGGTCTGGTTCTTCTGCAGGTTGATGTCGGTCATGTCACCGGTAACGATGACATCGGAGTATTCCGGCACGCCGGAAACTTCATACATTTCACTGTTATAGACGATGACGGTCGGAATGTTGTTCAGCACCGCCGACTGTCTTACTCCCAGAGCACTGGAAGAAGAATAGTTGACGCCGAAATACATTAATACCGCCAGGATCAGGGCAAACAGCTTGGAGATGCTGGGCGACATCAGAATCTTGTTGAGAAGACCGGAAATGCCGCGGGAAATGTAGACAAAGACGTTTTCAATGGTTGCGTAGGTGCGGGCCGCGTTGGGAGAAGTGGCGGCAATGCGCTGAGCGATCTCCAGTTTTTCGGAGGAATCGATCTTTTTCTTCTTATCCTTAGCCATGCTTACTTACCTCCCTCTTCCTTTTCGCTCTTGGCAGGCGCGGTGACGTTGGTCGTCTTGATGATGTTGATCACCGGCTTGGCCGGTTCCTTGGGAACGGCCACCTTCTTGACCGTAATGTTGTCATTCAGCTTGTCTTCGTTGACCGCGTTGGAGATGACGGTATCAACGATCTTGGCCGTCTTCCTGTCTTCCGGCTCGATGGCCTTGAAGTTCATGGTCTGGAAGTTCTTCATCTCATGGGTATTGACGTTTTCCAGTTCATCATCACCGGCATGTCCCTTGGTGCTGGCCGCGTAGTCGATCTCCTTGTCGTTGATGAAGGAGTCAACGGAAACGGACTGCTGGGAAGTCGGGACCACATAGCTGGCGGAACGCTGTTCCTTGTTGAGGATGACCTTCTCCAGATAATCGCGCAGTTTCTTTTCATTCATCTGCAGCAGTTTGCCTTCCTTGGCCAGAGCGACCCGGCCGGTCTCCTCGGAAACGACGATGGTAATGGCATCCGTCAGTTCGCTGATGCCGATGGCCGCGCGGTGGCGGGCACCGTAGCGGGACGGCAGGTCCATGGTCGTGGGCGGGAAATAAGCGGACGCGCAGGCCAGCTTGTCACCCTGAATGATGATGGCGCCGTCATGCAGCGGCGTAGTAGTCATGAATATTGAACAGATCAGTTCCGCGGAAACCAGGGAATTGATCTTGATGCCGGTATCGATGTACTGCGAAAGGGAATGACCCTGTTCAAGAGTGATCAGCGCGCCGGTCTTGCTGGCGGACAGCTGAGCGGTAGCGGTCATCAGTTCATCGATCAGCGATTCCTTCTCACTGCTGGTCAGGGTGGAGATGCGGGCAAAGGCATTGCTCTTGCCCAGTCTTTCCAGGATCAGTCTGATCTCCGGCTGGAAGATGACGATGATGGCGATGACGCCCCAGGAAACGACCGTCGAGGCCAGCTGGTTGACGGTCTTGAGACCCAGCAGATTGGAAATCGCCTGGATGATGATGACCAGTACCAGGCCCTGGAAGGTCTGAATCGTCTTCTGGTTACTCTTAACCACTTTCATGATGTAGTATAAAATGATCCAGACGACCACGATGTCCACGATTGCCTGAATATAATGGATTACTGATTCATAACTGAAGGAAAAATTCACTTATACCAACTCCCTTTCGTTTTATTATACCATAATAAAATTCGTCATAAAAATGCTCACCAAAGGTGACACGCCTGTATTTTAGCACACGAAAGTCGGTTATCTCAACGGCAGAACCAAAAAAAGCGTCACAGCCAGGGTGACGCTTTCCTTCAGTCTGTCAGTTTTCTTCCTTCAGAATCGGGTCAACGACCTCTTCAATGATCTTCAGCAAGGAGTCACAGGAATGATTGAATTTGTTCTGATCGACCTCATTGAGATGCAGTACCAGTACCTCCCGGATACCGGAACGGTTGACGACCGCCGGCACGCCGATGTAGAGGCCTTCACGGCCATAACAGCCATCCTGATAGACGCTTAAGGGTATCACGGCATTCTCATTATTCATGACCGCCTGAACCAGCCGGCATAATGCCATGCCGATGCCGTAGTAAGTTGCCTTCTTCTTTTCAATGATCTCATAGGCCGCATCGCGGACATTTTCATAAATCTCCAGAAGCACGCTCATGTCGATCTCCCGCTCTTCCAGCTCTTCCAGTAAGCTCTTCGAGCCGATGTAGCAGTGCGTCCAGGGAACAAAGGAGGAATCACCGTGCTCACCCATGATGTAGCTGTGCACATTGGAAGAATTAATCTGCAGGAAATCGCCTAAGGCGTAGCGCAGTCGGGCGGTATCCAGCATCGTACCTGAGCCGAATACTCTTTCCTTCGGTAAGCCGCTGGCCTTCCAGGCCACATAGGTCATTAAGTCACAGGGGTTGGAGGCAACGATGATGATGCCGTCAAAGCCTGAGGCCCTGATCTGCTGGCAGATGCTCTTCATGATCTTCGTATTGACCGCGGTCAGTTCCAGCCGGGTCTGCCCCGGTTTCTGGGCCGCACCGGCGGTAATGACGATCACGGAAGCATCCTTGCAGTCCTCATAGGTACCGGCATGGACGTTAATGTGGTTGCCGGTATAGGGCAGGGCATGCTGAAGATCCAGCGCTTCGCCCTCCGTCTTCTCTCTGACCACGTCAACCAGAACCAGTTCATCCAGGCACTTATGGCTGATCAGGGCATAGGCAAAGCTCATGCCTACGAAACCGGTTCCGACAAGTATTACTTTTCTGTTCTGAGTCATTTTAACTACCCCGCTCTTTCTACCTACATTATACAGGCATTCCGTCAGTTTTGTTGAAGAGAAGTGTTCATTAGTCATATAATAAAGCCATGGAAAACAATGTTATCAAGATAAATCTGGATGACAGGGAGATAACCCTGATCCCCACCGCTCACGTTTCCAAGCAGTCGGTGGAACTGGTCGAAAAGACCATTGATGAGATTCAGCCCGACAGCATCTGCATCGAGCTGGACCAGGACCGCTACAACTCCCTGACCGATCCGGACAAGTTCAAGAATACTGACATCGTCAGGATCATCAAGGAAAAGCGGGTGGCCATGCTGATGGTCAATCTGATTCTGGCCAACTACCAGAAGAAGATGGCCGCCAACCTCTCTTCCACTTCCGGCGCTGAGATGCTGATGGGCATCAATAAGGCCAAGGAACTCAATGCCCAGCTGGTGCTGGCTGATCGGCCGGTTCAGACCACCTTCAAGCGCATCTGGGCCAACATGGGCTTTAAGGACAAGATCCAGATGCTCAGCGCCATCATCTCCGCCATCTTCGATGACGAAGAGATCAGCGAAGAGGAACTGGCGAACCTCCAGCAGTCCGACATCCTTAACAGCGCCCTTCAGGAAGTATCCCAAAAGTTCCCCAAGGTCGCCGAAGTACTGGTGACGGAAAGGGACATGTATCTGGCCAGCAAGATCCGCCACGCCCCGGGTAAGAAGATCGTCGCCATCTTAGGCGCCGCTCATACCCTTAACGTACCCAAATACATCGAGCAGGAATACGACATCAGCCGCTTTGACGTTATACCGCCTAAGAAAACTTCCAGTAAACTCTTAGGCTGGCTGATCCCGGCCATCATCGTTACCCTGATCCTTTTGAGTTTCCACGTCAACGCCGACATCGGCCTGAAGCAGATCAAGACCTGGATCATCTTCAACGGCTCTCTGGCCGCCTTGGGCGCCCTGATCGGCGGCGGTCATCCCTTAAGCATTCTGGTCGCCTTCCTGGCCGCTCCGATAACCTCGCTCAATCCGCTGCTGGCAGCCGGCTGGTTTGCCGGGCTGACTGAAGCCTGGCTTCGCAAACCGACCGTTGAGGACTTTGAAAGACTCTCCGATGATACCGCAACCCTGAAAGGGTTCTGGAAGAACAAGGTCTCCCGTACTTTGCTGATCGTACTGCTCTCTTCCTTAGGCAGCAGCATCGGCACCTTCGTTTCCTCCCTTTCCATTTTCTCATCACTGATCAATAACCTTTAGATAAACGGATAAGAAAGAGGTAGTTCATGAAGAAACAGATTAATGATTACATCGACGCCCACAGCCAGCAGATCTACCAGCTCGGTGACGCCCTTTTCAATTGCCCGGAGCTGGGCTTCAAGGAATATAAGACCAAGGAGATCCTTCTGGACTATCTGAAAAGCCACGGCTTACAGGTCGACAAGACCTACGCCCGTACCGGTTTTTCCGTTAAGATCGGCTCCGGTAAGCCGCACATCGGCCTGATCGCCGAGATGGATGCCATCCCGACTCTGGGCCATCCTTACGCCAGTAAGACCGATAACGCCGCTCACGCCTGCGGCCATTCCACCCAGATGGCCATCGCCCTGAGCGCTTTGGACGCCCTCAATCAGAATCTGAAGGACATCCCCGGTACCGTTACCTTATACTTCACCCCGGCTGAGGAATTCACCGACATGAACTTCCGCCGCAAGCTGATCGCGGACGGCGAGATCCGCTATCCTTCCGGCAAGCAGGAGATGCTGGTCAACCATCTTCTTGATGATGAAGACCTGCTGATCCACCTGCATGCCTGCTCTCAAACGGATAAGTATCACTTCTCCGTCGGCTCCCAGCTGGCCGGGTTCATCTACAAGCGCATCACCTTCCGGGGCAAGGCCGCTCACGCTGCCATGGGGCCGGACAAGGGCCGTAACGCTCTCAACATGTGCGTGCTCTTTTTGGATGCCATCAACATGCTGCGCGAAACTTTCCGTGAGGAAGACTCGGTAAGACTGCACGGCATGATCGACAAGGGCGGCGATACCGTCAACTCCATTCCCTCGGAAGTCATTTATGAGTGCTATGTCCGCACCAGCAATTTCGATTTCCTGTTTGACCTTAATGAAAAGATTGATAATGCCGCCAGCCATTGCGCTCAGGCCCTGGGCGGCAGTGCCGAGATCGAAGATACCCCGGGCTATCTGCCCCTGATCCAGAGCGCCGAACTCAACGAGGCCCTTTACCCCAACCTGTTAGCCTTCTGTAAGGAAAGTGAGATCAAGCACGGTGAGATCTCGATGGCCGCGGGAGATGTCGGTGACATTTCTGCCTTCAAGCCGGTCATTCAGTATGGCTATTGCGGCTTTGGCGGCAACCTGCACGGCGCCGACATGTACATCAAGGATCGACACGAAGTCTACATCACCCAGGCCAAGGTAGTGGCCGATACCGTCTATGATCTGCTCACTGACCCGCAGAAAGTCCGCAAGGTCGTTGAAGGCTTTAAGCCGCGAATGAGCTTTGAACAGTACATTGCTTACCTGAACGGTAAGAGGAAAGGATAGACACATGAGCGAAATTACCATGCTGGATTACATCAGGGAGACCCCTGAAGTTGTCCTCAACAACATCAACAGAGCTGAAAAACTGACTGAAGAACTGGTTGACTTCTATCTGGATAACGGCTACAGCGGTCTGACCATCATCGCCTCCGGTTCTTCCGGAAATGGCTCCCTCTGCGCTTTGGAACTCTTGAGAAAGTGCTTCCCCAGCGTAAGGATCGTCAGTCCCTTTACCTTCATCTATCATGATGATCAGCTGGGTAACACCCTGCCGCTGGCCATTTCTCAGTCCGGCTGCTCAACCAATACCCTGGATGCCCTGCGTCACATCAAGGCCAAGGGACTTAAGGCGGTTGCTCTGGTCGGACGCGCTGACTGCGATGCCAGCAAGATTGCTGATCTGACCGTCAATTACGGCTGTGGCGAGGAAAAAGTGGGATTTGTCACCAAGGGCGTAACATCACTGGCTGCCTATCTGATGCTCTTTGGCTTAAGGATCGCCTTAAGCACCGGCAAGCTGAAATACCAGCAGTATCAGGATGCCCTGGAGGAAATGAGAAAGGCCATGAAACTGCAAAAGGAAGCGACCGACAAGACCATTGAATTCTTCAACCAGCACAGTGATGCCATTACCGGTGCCACTAAGATCTGGATCGTTGGCTCCGGGCCGGCTTTGGGCGTTGCCAGCGAAGCGGCCCTGAAACTCAGCGAGACCAGCTGTCTGCCCGCCATTGCCGCGGAGACTGAGGAATTCCTGCATGGACCGATCTATCCTTGTGATCCGGAAAGCCTGCTGATCTTCATTGACAATGCCGATCATCCCTCCTCACAGCGCATCATTGATTCAGCGAATGCAGCACGGACGATCACCGACCGTGTAATCCTTGTCAGCAATGATCCCAACAGCGCTGATGAGATCACCATCCGGCTGTCCGGCCAGACCAATTATCTCTACGGTCCGCTCTACAAGCTGGCAATCATCCAGACTCTGAGTTATCTGCGCACACTGGCAACCAACAATTTCCATCCTCATGAAAGACTGCTCCAGTTCCGTCGGGAAAACAAGGTAGCCACCAAGAGCCGCCAGAACCTCTATCTGGATCTCCAGAGCAAGGCTGAATAATAAGACACTAAGATGTCCGCCTCACATGGCGGACGTCTTTTTGATTAAGGAAAGTCAATTAATTGAAAATGCGGTATGCGCATATTATAATCCAGTCATGAAAACCATTCTTTTTGATCTGGACGGCACCCTGCTGCCGATGGTCCAGGACGAATTCGTCAATTACTATTACCGGCTTCTGATCAGAAAACTGGAGCCTTTTAACATTGATCCGGAGCTGTTCATCAAGGCTCTCAATGCCGGAGCCTATGCCATGGTGCTCAATGACGGCAGCCAGACAAATGCGGAGGCCTTCTGGATCGGCTACCTCAAGGTCATGAAGGTCAAGCATGAAGGAATTGAGGAAGCGATTCTGGACTTCTATGGCCATGAATTCAATCAGGCCATTGCCGCGACCCAGCCTTCTCCTCTGGCCAGGGAGATCATTGATCTCGGCCATCAGAAAGGCTGGCGCCTGATTCTGGCTACCAG